>Ga0325414_1003561_pt1 | contig 16211 bp, 10 predicted proteins | sample PopdelMetagenome_8_FD_206183 | JGI IMG/M metagenome (GOLD analysis project Ga0325414, IMG submission 206183) | Populus deltoides microbial communities from Bellville, Georgia, United States - Leaf-PdKOR-R3 | ecosystem: Host-associated > Plants > Phyllosphere > Phylloplane/Leaf | place: USA...
GTACAAAAGTTCATTTTTGTTATTTTTTTGTTCCTGATTGAGAGGAGAAAGAGAAAGGTTGTCAGATTCTGGTAGCAGAGAGAGAAAAGTATCGTTGATACTGATTTAGACCATCGAAACAGACTGATTTAGACCATCGAAACAGACTGACTATATTTGTGTGAAATGGCTTCATTTGATGAGGGAAGTTCATATTAAGTGTTTTTGTACCTTTAAAGTTCGTGAAAAAAAATAAATTTGAGCTCAGGTTGATTTTTGGATTCAGGTTAATTTTGATTTTGGGGGCGGTTTTTTGGGTTTTCGTAGGCCATAAATAGGTTTATCACGGTTCCTACAGTGTTTTAAAAATATTTTGGGTAAAAAATAAGTTGAAAAACAGGTTTTTGAATTAAAAAAACTTCTAATTTTTCAATCACCGTTGTGGTCGAAATCTAGACAAATTAGATAAGAGGCGTCTGATTTTTTTTTTTCAAAAAATTCGAGGTGATCAATTGCAAACAAAAAAAATTTAAGGGCCCAGTTGCGTGGGCCTACCAAGGCAGACTTGTGTGTGGCCCTGACAAAATGAGTCAGCACGAGTTGGCCTGATTTGTCAAACCTAGCAATGCCTAACTTTTGCTTTTTTTTCTTTTTTAAAATTAATGATTATTTTTATAATTTTTTCTCTAAATGTATTTTTAATTTATATTTAAATTAGTACCCATTTTTTCTTTCAATTTGTTTAAAGAATGTATTTTAAATGATGATTATTTTTTTTAATTATACATTTAAATTTGAAGAGTTTTTCTTATTCATCTATAATATTTTTTTTTATCTTTTACATGAATAAACTTTATTTTTAAAAATAAAAAATTTTATTTTCAGTCTTGCATTATTTTTTTCCTCTTCTATTTTATTTAATAAATTTAATCTACCTTTATTTCTATATCATTCGCTTAAATAAAAAATTTATTTTAATAAATAAATTTAATAAATACTAGTTAAATATTCTATTTTTCAAGATTAAATATTTTAATCTACATGCCTTTTAATTTTTCAAATTTTATTTTTAGATATTTTTTATGACTTTTTATTTATTTATTTATTTAAGCATATAATTCTCAATTAATTAATTATATATATATATATATATATATATATATATATATATATGAATTTAGATTTTTTAAACAACAAAAATACATTGAAAAAATCTACATAAATAATTTTTTTATATATAAAAAAAAATTACCTGCAGCAAATTACGTGATGTGTAAAGTCGAGGAAAAGTGTGAGCTTAAATCACTTACGTTGGGAGAAGAACGGTAGAAATATACAAACTAAAGAATAATGAGGGATATAATTATTTTCCATTCATAGCAACATCTAACCAATCAAAATAGCTTAAAGAATTATTTTTAACAAGGAGGAAAAAGGAAACGAAAATATTTTAACGTTTTGAACACATTACATTAAATGAAACAGGATTTCTATAATGTCCAACCTTTTCTTCATAGCTTCTTTTCTCTAGCCCTCGTGTTATTAGAAAATCTATATCAACTAGAACAAACTACAATCTGAGGGGCAAAAAGTATATTTTGAGAGTTGGCAAGGATTGCGGGAAATATTACCATCTCACTTTCTCATCATGAGCATCTGAATACATAAAACAATCTCCATCCAGTCACTTGCCAACCCAAATAGGCAAATGCAGAAGTTTCTGTGACATTTGAATCAAAGAATCATTCAGACATCTCATCTTCTGCCTCACTAGACTGTTCAAGGTCCTCATCTTGAGCAACCCTCTGTAATCTTCCAAGGCCATCATCATCCTCAAACCTTCCTCCCATCCTTGAATCATTACCCCTTGAACTTGAAGCAGCCTGAAAGCATAATTTAATTCAAGTCATAGAGGCCTAATATCCAACGACAGACTAAAAATGAATATTCATATGGATGGTTCTGTGTCCTTACCCCCAAATCCCTCTGTTCAATTGTAGCAGCGATGGCTCTTTTCCTCACAGTTACTCTTGAGGGTACAGAAAAATGTTCAATCTCGTCACCTGATCTTCCCTCTCTGGCTCTCCTCTTTGTTAAATTAATCTTTGTGGGAAGAGGCTGTTGATAAAAAATGAAATGTAAAAGTCCAGAGTAACCAACACAAAATGTGTACACTGAGAAAAAATGTGGGAGAGAGAATATTGATACCAAGTAGCGAGCTTCAGCATCATCAAATGAAACAAGGAATGTTGTAGGGTCATTGGCATCATCCCCCCGTATCTGATTGAGGTGTTATGAAGAAAAAATTGTTCAGCGGTCATACAGAAGCTTGCTAAGTAAATGCATACAACTAGAGGCACTTACATCCCAATGATACCCGCGAATCCAAGAATATGAGATATCCTCACTCTCATCACGCATATCCTTCAACATCTGTTACCATAACATAACAGAAAAATAATTACAGCCGTGTAGTATGAAAAAAATCTTTCATTGGAATATTAGCAATAAGGAGAAATCTAAAACTGAAGTGCTGATATGCATGTATAATATTTGGGACTCTGGATAAAGTACAATCTTACCTCATCAGGAGAAGGTACCATGTATGCCAAAAATTTTTCTGGGTTAGCTGGATCTGAACCAGTTGCCACACAAGCTTTCATAATAGCCTGTAATTAAACATTACGAACCACTCAACTAATGCATCATTAATTGTTCACTTTTTAGGACAGGTCATGCCAGATTCTATGGGTTAATGACAGGTTAGAATAAAATTTCTGATTTGTTTCAAGACATCTACTTTACATTAACCCAAAAAATTTATTGTCTTGTGCTCACCACATTCTACCATTCACTTTTGATTAGTACTTCAACTTCCTATTTCTCAATTTAAAACTTTTTCTGGTTCTTATTTCTCAATTGTTGGTCCTAGTTATTAAATTATAAATAAAAATAAATGTTGCACCTATATTATTTTGCTGCTTCTGGCTATACATTCACTTAACTAAAGTATCTGAATGGGCATAAAAAAACATTCTAAATTAACTCTCATTTGCCTGCTCCAATGCAACACATCCACTTAAACAAATATACCCGTGATTCATAGGCTTCACGGTCAGATGAATCGAACTTGTTGTAATTTTCTGCATCAACTGTAGGAGCACCATCAAATGTTGCTGTGACAAATTTATCTTCATACCTAGTACAATGTCATAAAGCTGTAAAGTTAAAGATTTAAAAGTGATGTCGAGCCAAGAACAAGATCACCAAATCAAGAGAGATACACTCGATCTTGAGGTAAAAAAGCAAGAGAGAGACACTCAATCTTGGAGAAAACTCACAGCTTTTAATTTCAATAAATAATATGTTAAAGCTGAACATCTGCCTAGGGTGTTAGTAGTCCAAAACAATCTACGGTGTGGGTCGCATCAAAAAGTGAAAAATGCAATATGATCATCCACTATTTTACAAGTTCCAAAGTTTGGTCAGCAATCAGCAAATTCTAATTCTTCATTTCATAGATGATACCTCCTACATCCCAGAGAGAGTGTCATCGTTACTATATTGATAATTCAAAATGTATATATAGTAAAAAAATTAATTCCTTAATGTTACTAAACCCTTTCTTAATAAATAATTTTCGAACATAATTGTTAATTAAATAGTTAACAGTTATGGAATGGAGAGTGTAACATAGTATTTGAAGCAAAAGAAAGCAATCTATGCAAAAATATCATTTCTGTGCATATATGTAGATGTGTACAACAAATGTTTCTTGAAAAAAAGAAGCATTGTGTGCCTTTTTTTTTTTCCTACCCAAGAATGAGAAGAAAGGAATCTAACATCTGAACTAGCTAGCATTGGAGACCTTTACTTCACTGCTACATGATAAATTAGATAGGAAGAGACAGACAGCTGGGAGCGATTCTATTTTCATTCTATGCAGCACAATATAAAAAGCAATAAATAACACCATACCGATCAAAATCAGGTAGCAGAGGCAGAACCTCGATTGGAATTAAGTTTTTATTAGTTGTGTGCACAGGAGGTAACTTGTTTGCCTCAAAAGATGCTTGAATTTCCTTGATCTGTCTCTCCCTGAAAACATTACTAATTCTTTAAGAATGTAAAATAAAGGGTCATATAATTTCTACTCGTCTTCCAACATTTTCTTCACACAGGCAAAGTAGAAAAATATAAACCTGTTATTGAGATTGTCCAAAAGATTCCGACCTCCCTTCATTTCTCTCAGTTCTTTAGCTTGGTTTTTGTTCAGAGACTGCAAATTCAAATGTATTTGATTACGAAACAGCTTTCAGCAGTTTGTGAAGTAAATAACACGCAATGAAGTGCATGAAAAGAATCCCACTTTGGTTGACTCCATGCTCAGAGGAGATATATACTGTGTCTTAACCAGCCAAGAAACACCTTTATCTGTTGGTCGTTCTTTTCTTCTTATGCCATCTCTTTTTACAGGGGCGACTGTCTCATCGTCACGCAACAATTCCTCATCTTCAGGAGCAAGAGGTGGTCTAACAGTAGGAGGACTAACAAAACCAGTAGAGAAAAGGGTGATCAGCACTGTCATGTGTACAGATTACTAAGACCCCAAAAAATTAGGCTGTTGAGAGATTATACTTGTATACACTGAGATCAAGCAGGTCCAGAGGTATTCCAAGATCTGGCTCAACATATAGTTGAGGTTTATACATTTTCTCCAAAGATGTGATTGTGTATTTTGTATATCTGCAAATAAGAATACTGATATAAACTACAATAGTTCCATAGTAGAAGTATAGCATGATATCCAAGCATATCAACAGAAATTAGGCAACTAGAAATTCTGGAGAATTTTTTACCCTTAGCTTGAAATTGTTCTGTATAAAAAATCTACACAGAGAGCTTCATAAAAATCAATCATATGCCAGTGTAAGATGGAATAGGAGATAAACTCAATCCTAATAAAATCTATCTGCTAAACACCATGAGATCACTGGAGTTGCCACTTAAAAAAATGACAGCAACATGCATGGCCATGCTCATTAATCACCAGTTTGTCCATCCATGCAATTCTAAACTCTATTAGCAACTCGTTGCTTTCTTCACAACATCATATAGCCATATAAAATGCTATAAGAGACCAGCATTGTTTCAAGTCTTCCATATGTTAATTATATGTATATTGCCTGCCTTACTAGAGCTTTATACAACTTATAAAACTTATTATTTATGCTATCCATCTCACTAATTTACCAGTCATTTTCCAACATAATTGTATCCCATTGCACTCTTTAAGCTTCTTCATGTTCGTACCACCAGCTTGCAGGAGAAACAGGATTACAACATTTTAGAATCATGCAAGCACTGAATAAATGCAACAGTTATTATATCCTAGCTCAAATACCAATAAACTAAATTCAACGCTTCCTACTGACACAGTGACATATCTTTAGCCAAGATTCTTCCTTTCAAATAACTGTGTCAAATACCAATAAACTAAATGCAACACTTCCTACTGACACAGTAACACCTCTTTAACCAAGATTCTTCCTTTCAAGTAACTGTGACAATATATTTTGAAAAATATAATAAAGCTAATTAGGTAAACTCCCAAAATTAGATAGTAACCTAGGAATATTTGTTGCGTGTGTTGGGGGAGGGCAGATTATGAGAACAGCAGATTGATCACAATCTAAGTTTGGTACAAGCTTCTTCCTATGTAAAGAAACTTATACAAGAGTATTCTCAACACTCTCCTTGAGGTCAAACAGATATTTATCATGTCCATTTTTTGGGAAAGATTGTAGGCACGCCTCAAATTAAATTTTTAAGTTATATTAATTAAATGCAGATATATAAAACTCATATGCTACATGCACATACCGATCTTTATCTCTCTTTAAAGGCATCAGCTTTGGTTGGGCACTCGGATCAGGAAGTTCATTCCGGAATCTTCAAAAAGCAAGCAAGTCAAAATAGCATCAGTACTGGAAGTAGGCAAGTAAAAATTTATGTAAAGAAGAAGAAGAAGAAGAAGAAGAAGAAGAAGAAGCAAAAACTAAAATGTACACCAAATGTTACTTGCCTGTCACCTGGATGACATATCTAGAGTATTAAACTATACTCAATATAAAAATCATCACAAAGGATCCATAAAATCAAAAGTGTATAACAAACCCAAGTGCTGGCATTAGATAACATAGGTTTCCTAATAAGATAAATGGGTTTGAAGGCATAGTAGAATAAGAAAAATAGGCATAGGAGAAACTTCTTCAAAATTCATATACAGAACCCACCTAATCCACACAACTAAGTTACCAACAGATTCAAAGCAAAGCATTTGGTAAGTCTTATCTACATTCCCATAGAAAATAGAAGTGGTTTTCAGATGAGACACACAGGTAATTTTCCTTATTGAATAACCTAAGAATTCAATGCCCTTACCTACATACTGGAACGTCCATACAATACATGAAGATCTTAGACATGCAACATGCACAAGAAATTACCACATGCATAACAGAAAACCTATCATTAGTTAATAAAAAAGAAAGTTGAAGCGTATACTGAAGAACAAAAACAGTTGATTGTTAAGGTTTCATATCAACATTGCTGCTAACTTCCAAAGAGTAGAAACATTAAGAAAGACAACAACAGCAAGTCAATATCATAGAAGTAGAGCTTGATGTTGATAAATTGCTGTAATATATCATGCATTACTGCAAGTCCTGGTAACACCTAATTTTAAGAAAATAACAAACAATTTCCAAAAATCCATTCATTCAAACCCGAGGCCACTAACACACCACATCAAACTAACATAGTTAATCTACCAGAGTTAATAATAGTATTAAAAGTGGTCACTGGAGAGCTAAAGGACCAGCTAGTTAAAGTTCAATTTCCAGAAGAAGCCTAAGTGTTTCAGTCAAATTCTGTTAAAACAACAATAGCAGGCTACAGACTTCACTGATGAAAGCAGGCTGAGACAAATTGGATTGACTACAACTTCTGTTGTTATTCTGGTTATAGGACAAGAAACATCATTCATGATTAAGAGCTCCGGATATGAAATTGAGATTCAGTACAACAAACTCACTTCAACTTGCACAAGAAGGTCGTTGGCTTCTTCAACCTATTCTCAGTCCTCTCCGCACCCAACAATGGAGTGGCCCTCCTATCCCCCAATCGCGAACCAGCAATGGAACCATGCCCTTTCTGAGAAGACATCATCTGGTTCTTCGGCAGAGCTGGGTTCTGTGACTCTTTCAACAGCTGTCTATGCTTCTCCTCCTGCCTTTGCTTGTCAAACTCTCTCTTCTTCCTCAACCTCCTCTCCTGATCTGTCTCCGCTCTCCCAGAGTGCCCATTCGCCTTCTTTCCCACAGGTGGAAGCTGTGGCTTGTGTTGTTGATGATGATGTTTCCCATGATTGGAATTATCATATTCCCTACTCTCCCGATAAACCCCTTTATCTCTTTCAACAGCAGGAGGGGCTGGGGGTGGGGAGCTGGGAGGTGGTGGGGGTGGAGCTGAAGAACTAGGTGGAGGAGATGAAGGGGGAGGGGGTGGAGGTGGAGGTGGATGCTGCATTGGTTGATGACCGTAATGTGAAGGCGGGTAGTACAAATTAGGTGGTGGTGGCCGTTGCTGTTGTGGTGCTGGTGGAGGAGGAGGTGGGTATGAGGATTCAGGAGGAGGGGGTGGCTGATAAGGGTATTGTTGGTGAGGCAATGGAGGAGGTGGAGCAGGGCGGGGCGGCTGAGGGTAATGTTGCGAGAAATTCTGATAGTTTTGTGGTGGTGGTGGTGGGGCCAATTGAGGATTGTAATTTTGAGGATACTGATTTGGTCTTTGCAGTTGTTGTGGTGGCGGCGGTGGTTGTGGTTGTGGTTGTGGTGGTTGCTGTGGTGGTGGTGGAGGTGGTGCAGGGAATGGCCTATAGGAGGCCATTGTTGCTATTTCTTATTTTTCTAAATTCAATTATTGAGAATCAAATCCAAGTTCTACAACTAAGTCAGTATGAAGCTGAGTTAAAAATCTGAAATTCTCTTCAGGCAAGAAAAACCCTAGTTACCATCGACAGTGAAACAAAAACTGGAAAGAATTGAACTCACCGGCAATCTTAAAACCCTAATTGAAATGAATCTCAACTCAACTGTTATTGGCAGAGCCCTAGTAGATCCTTGAGAGAGAAAGAGAGAGCTTTCTTAATGCCTTGTTTGGACCCTCCTTTCCCAGGTCGCACACAGTAAGAGATACTCTGCCTTTCTTTTTTGCTACTTATCGCCAGATTTCGGCCTTGACATCATTATAGTCCGGATTTCGGCAACTCTACTATTTGTATTCCCTGTTCACCTCCTTCGCAGGAGTATCTAGATGACGCTCAACACTGAAGCTTGACATTTTTCTTACCCGTGGAAGTAGATATACTTTAACCTAAGAGTGTCAGCTTCATATACTTTCCATGTAGTATTACTTGTTTCTTCACATAAAATATATATATATATATTAATAGTTAGATTGAGTCCTAATTTTACACCCAAAGTGTCTTCTGATTTTGAGATTCATCTCTTCCACTAAGGTACGCATTGGGTATGGATAAATTATACTTGAATGCTAATAACATGGTTTGGTAAGTGTCTACGTCCAAAGCTTCAACTATTATTAATTATATGTTGTTTCAATTATTTCATCTAAAATCTTTAGTTTTTCTTTACAAATTTCATAAATTCAGATTTGTTTTACATAATCACACTCTTAAGTACAATTGTTTCTACTTTAGGATAAATTTCATTTTGCTCTCTTAAAATAATATTTATATGTTAAAAAAATCATCCCCATAAGTTTTAAATTTGTTACAACATCAATCCTCACCATGTAAGTTAATGAAAGCCTAGTTAACCTAGAAAGACAAAGAGGAGGCACACATATTCATTTGTTATTACTAATTTTTTCTAATTAATGTTATTAAATTCATATTAGGTAGTTTCATTAGAAGTTTGATGATTTGAGTATTTAATTGATTTAAATTAATATTAAAAATTAAAATTAATAAAGAATTCTGATCAAATCTTACCATTTAGACTCATGGGTCAAAACATTGTTCATTTAAAAAAAATAAAAATTAGAGTTTGAACTTGATATTTTTACCTTATAAAATTATAGACTTACTACTTCATCATTTTTTATTTATGCTTTGTATGTAAAAAAAAATATATTTATATTATAGTTTAAGTGATTTGATAATCTAATCAATGATCAACCAACTAAACTGGTGATTTAAGCTAGATTTGATAACATTGCACTTAATAGATCACACGAACACAAAAAACCATATGATCATATAAAGCCAAACAACTCTAATATCCTAATAAAATAACAAAATTCAACAATAAAAAAGGGAGAATATGTAAAAAAAACAAGAAATGCAATATTATTCTATTATATGAAGATAAAAATTTATATAAAAGATTAAAAGTGACATCATTAGATGTTATAACTTACCCTTAAACTTTCTTTTTTTAAAATGTCATATATAAACTATATTGTTTCAATTATATTAAGATCATAATTTGATAAATTTTTTTTAATCTAAGATTTAGAATATATTATGGCTTAAGTTTCATAACATCTCCTATTCCTTTTCATTATAAAATTTAGCTTTTGTTTTTTCAAGATTGTGATCTTTGATTTGGTTGTAGTCTTAATGATAAATTTAGTGATATTTATATTAAAATTAAAAGATTATAAATTTAAAATAATGAATGAAAAAGTATTTTTATATATTTATAATTAAACGGTTCTTAGTTCATGGTATGAAAAAACCTAAAGAGAATTGGATAATTAGTAAATGAATTGTATGTCAATTTCATATTGTGATAATTGTGGAAAATGGAAACAATTAAAGAACATGTTTTTAAAGGGATTAATATCATCTAGCAATAAATAAATAAATAAATAAATAAATTTAACTGTGTAACCTCCCTCCACATTAAGATTTCAAAGAACAATTTGATAAAAAAAAGAAAAATAAATAAAGATTTTAAATTTTATCATAGATTCAAAAGGGAAAAAAAATAGAAATTAAAGAAATACTTACATAAAAAAGCGATCCTTTTCTAGGTTTGAATCCATCAGCACGATCGATGAACATGAAAAAAACTTGAGAGCAACAAATTGATATTATAAGCCTCCAATTCTATTATCTCTGGATTTTTTTCAAATTTAAAAGGTAAATTACGTCCTACCTAGTGGTCATTGTGATGTTATACAAGAAGTATAATCTGCCAACTATGGTAAATTTTTAAGTTTCAAAGAATCTTTATTCTAATGACAGTATGCATGACGTTTACGTGGCAATGTCTTATAAATGACATTTACTTATAGTTGCTTGCCAACAGGACTGATAAGTAAAATTCAGAATATTTATCTTCGAGCTTTTTTTATATTTTAAAAACGTTTTTAAAAATATTTAAAAAAATTAATTTTTTTTCTTCACTTTAAATTAATATTTTTTTTGTATTTTTAGATCATTTTAATGCGTTAATATCAAAAATAATTTTTTAAAAATAAAAAAATATATATTATTTTGATATATTTTTCAATAAAAAATATTTTAAAAAAAAACCGTAACTATATTCCCAAATAAATTAGATTAACATCACCTCTATCTTTGTCACAAAAATCTATTCCCAAACAAATTAGATTAACATCACCTCTATCTTTGTCACAAAAATCCATGTGTATCCATGATGCGTATTTGCTTAGAGATATCTTAATTATATGATTGAATGTATAAAATCCATATTTTAAACTTGTTAACATCCCATTTTCACTCTCACACCTAAAGAAAATAAAAAAACAAAGGCTTTGAGGCACTCATAATGAGTTTTTTCACTTATTATTTGGAGCCTATGAGTGTTAAAGAATGATGCATAGCCTCCATATATTTTTTTAGTCAAAATATATGGTTGGTTGAAAAATAATTTAATATTTATTTCAATTCAGTGACATATTATAAAATGTTTTGTTTCTTGTTTCCATCAATGAAAGCAAATGGAGAGGGGATTAGCTTATGATAGAATGGCTCTAGAGCCTATGCATCATTCGTTAACACTCATGGAATAAACCTTTATATAATATTTTTTATAGGTCAAAGATTGAAAATCTTATTTATTTATTTTTCAGGTTCAGGATTTAACCCAATATTTTTATGGGTTTAAAATCAAACTCAATCCTTTTTACAAGTTCAAAATCAAACCTAACACTATTTTTTTTTTTAGGCTCAAGATTAAACTCAATTCTTTTACAGGCTAAGGATTAAATCTGTCACCTAATTGTTTTATAGACTCAAGATTAGAAAACCTTACACAATTTTTTTAAAAGACTCAAGATTGTAAATCTCTCTTTGACTCTTTATCAAATAATATACCCAATTAGTTCAAGTGTTACTTATACTTTTACAATGTGTTTATCTTTCATAAAAGAAAGATAAATCCTTACAAGATAAGATTATAAAGATTAAACTCAATTCTTTATAGAATATAATTTAACTCACAAAGATGAAAAATTAATTTGATGCCATATGAGATTCAAAGCTTTTCAAAAGAATACAAAGAAGAATAAAAACTTTTTAGAATAAGAGAGATTCAAAGCATTAATTATGTAAGATTATAAAAAATAGAAGTGTTAGAGAGTTCTTACATTAAATCAATTGAGTATTTATAGAAAACACAAATAGAAGTGTTAGAGAGTTCTTACATTAAATCAATTGAGTATTTATAGAAAACACCTAAAACTAGTCGTTACATACATAGAAGAAAAAAGAATAAGAAACTTTGCTCTTCTAAGTGTCTCTCTTGAATGTGAGAAATGGCTAGGAGAAGAATTTTTGAGAGAAAAGAGTTCTTACAAGAGCAAGTTGAGTATTAAGCACACTTCCCTCAAAATTATTAGTTTATCATTTTAGCTAATAATTAATAAAAGGTATTAAACCCGTATGGTAAGATTTTAGCTATAAATGGGAATTAAGATATTTTAAAGTGCAATAGCATGTAATAAATTTCATGCTATTTATTTAAGTAAAAATATCAAAATATGTGATGAAATAATATTTCATGAGGTATTTTTCACTATGTAATATTTTATGCACTTAAGAGTATTTTTGGATGGAAATTCGGTAATAAAATATTTATTGAGTGAAATTCATTTTATAATACCATACTAAATCCTACAAAGACTTGATTATATAAAAATATATAAACTTGAGAACCTTCAAGTAAAGTTTACATCCAAAAAGTCTATAACTTTAATTTAATGTAGAATAATTTTTACAACAATAATACTTTGACATACAAATTAGATGCAATAATATATTATTATCATCAAAACAAATAGTTCATAGATAATTAAAGACCTTTAGGCTAACATGTAACTCTATACAAACTGCTGATAACATACTAGAAACTCATAACATGACTCATAATACAATTCATATATCTATTAACACCTCTTCGTTTTGGTGGTCATATGATTCTTAACTAACTTGAAATTCTTACTAGTGTAATTTACCACATACTCTTATTTAGGGTAGGACTTGATTTTTTAGTCAATCACATGAAACCTTATCTCTGTGGTCGATTGACTTTTCTTGGTCAATCATGTCTTTTAACTCTCTTTGATGATCATGAATTCCAATTCTTATGGTCGATCACTTCTTTTCTAGACTTGGTTGATTTCACTTTTGATGATCGATTTTAGCTTTTCTTTTTTTTGTTGGGTAGTGAACAAATACTATTTTTTTTAGTTAACACATTAGTTAGATGGCTCGCGCTACGCCGTGAGCCAATTTTTTTTGGCATAAAAATATAAAAAAGGTAAATATGTTTTTTAAAATAAAAAATATATAATAATAAGGTAATTGGCTCAAATGAGTTTAATAAACTCAATTAATTTAATAATATCATTAGAAAATAATGATATCTACAACAAATAAAGCAAAAAAAAAAAAAAACAACGATTCTATGCAAAGATAAACGCTTGCCAATATTATAAAAATATATCTTCACAATATTCCCAAAACATCTCAATAGTCTTATTTATTAACAAAGTAAAAATTAAATGAGAATAAGATAATTGCATAGAAAGAAAAATAAAAAAAATATGAATAAAAAAATCAATTATTGTTAGCCTTTTAAACAGTGACTCGAGTTATAAAACAGAAAGCATTATACATGAAAAAATCATGAAGGTTAAAATCACAAAAAAAAAAACAACACAAAAATTTAAAAAAATAAAAAATACAATAAAAATAATGAGTGTTAAAATTGCAATAAAAAAAATCAAAAGGCAACAACAAATTTTAAATTTAAGAGTTAAATTGAAAAGAATAAAAATATTAACAAAAAGACAAAAATCAAAAGAATAAAGATAAAAAAAAAAAGAGACTATAAACTTGGATTGAAGGGTAAAACTAAAAAAAAAATGAAACTTTCATAAAAGATCCTAGAAAAAAAATAGAATAAGCATCAAATCTTAAACATTAAAACATGATTAAAAAAAATGAACATACATAATTTTCAACTTGTTTTTTTACACTAAAAAAACTCTTAGATATAAATCAAAAAAGTTATGCACTAATCTAATTAAACAAATCAATAACCATTGTGTAAAGCAATAAAAAAAAAATTCATCAACAATAAAAAAAAATCAAATTGAGAAAACCAAGAAAAAAATAAAGATCAAAATATCTAACATTGCAATATGAGTAATTTACCTTATTATATTTAATGAATTCCTAAATCAAAATAAATTTGTAATAGAAAAACACATAAAAATTATAATAGAAACCGACACATATATAAAATTTATTGAATAATAATTTTTAAAAAATAATGCAAGGCTGCATATATGAAAAAACTTATAAAAACATTAATATTAAAAAAACAAATTTAATGTATATAAAATTAAGAAAAAATCACAAATGAATCATACCTACATTTTCAAAAATTAAACATACCCAATAATATTTAAAAATAATCACAATATAATTAAAACATAAAATCAAAATTTATATGAAAAAATACACATAAATAATGCATTATTTTTTAAAAAAACTGAAAACTTTTAAAAAATAATAAAAAAGAATTAGACCAAGCTTAGCGACTAGCCCAATAAAGTAACGGCCTACACGTGGGCCTTTATTTTTTAAAAATTTTAAAGTGGCGGATGACGCATCGTCGGCCCCAAGTATATAAAAAAATGACTTGTTGTTGGTACAACCCAGAATCCGGCCACTGTGGTGGCCAAATAAACGAGCTCATTTGTTTTTTACACTCAAAAACCCATTTAAACCAATTTTGACTCAAAACACGTAGAAAACACCATAAAAGCCTTGTTAAACCAATCTATTGCCCTAAAACCCGAAATCCACCTGAAACAAAAACTTTTCTCAAGCTCAGATTTTTTTATGTGTTTTTAAGGTAAAAAAACCCTAAATGTAACCCCCCCTCATCATAAAGAACCTTTTGACATAAAACACAACCGTTTTGGTGGCCATAATCTTCCTCAACAACCACTTTCTCTCTTTAAACCAAAATACGACGACTCCCTCTCTCCCCTCCCAACAAAAAAAGACTAAAAAAAGAGGAAAATAAAGTTAAGTACCAAAATGTATTGTCTTAAAATTCAAGGGACTAGTCTCTTAATATCTAAAAACTATGGGGGATTAAAATGAATGTTTTAACAAAACTTTCAACTCGCCCCCATGTTACTTAAGATTTTCATTTCAGTCCCTTATCTTTTAATTCGACCCTCACTCCTAAAAAAATATGCAATTAGGGGCTAATTTGGACTCAAAAGGTCCAAATTGCACAAAATAAAAGTTCGAGGACTAAAGTGAAAATTATAAAAAATCACAATTATTCCAAAAACTGACTTATCAATAGTGGAGAAGGGTAAAATCAACATTTTACTATGAATTTATACAGTAAAATGCTTATGTCTTAATGGATACTTATTTTTAGTATAGCCAACACCCCTATATTCTTTTATTTTATATGCTGAATGAATCAAATCAATCAACTATAAAAGATGCGGCAAGTAAGCATTGAATTTTTTGTTATTACAATTTAAACTATGGGGAAATTTTGTATTTTATAAAATATAAAAAATAATAAACAATTAAAAAAAACAATTAAACTATACAAATACCTTTAAAAGAAAAAAAAATCTAAACTTGGAGTGAAGGGGATTTTTCATATTTTCACAAAGATTTTAGCATAATCAATAAAAGTTGGCTTAGAGGCAATTTGTCATTTTCATCAATAAAAAAAAAAATAGAAAGGACAGACGAGTGTTGCACCTCTCGGTGTACAAAAATGCCTTTATACCATATTGTTGGAAGCGTTGTTGTGTTATTTTTCTATTGGTGTGGCACGTGTCTCTGGTGCTGATCCGATTTGTCATCGATGTGTCTTTCTTTTTTCCCTTCTATTCTCTCTCCTCCCTTGGAAATTACAATTTGACCATCTTGGTTGTTGGTATTTCAACTTCAATCTTTTTTTTTTATTTCTAATTTTTATCTTGGCTGTTTTGTAGAAGTTTTATTTATTTTCAATTTCATTCTTCAATCCCAATTTACCAAATATTATGTTTTTCAATTTGGTCTTTATTTTTTGGATTTCTATTTTTTTCCTTGATTATTTTGTAAAAGTTTTATTGGTTTTCAATTTCATCATTCAATTCAAATTAATGATACTATGTTTTCCAATTTGATCCTCATTGTTTTGATTCCTAATTTTTTTTTTGGTTTTTTTTGTAAAAGTTATTATTTTTTTTTAATTTTATCCTTTAATCAAAACATTGTTTTAATTTTTATGTCAATTTTGATCCTCATTCTTTTGATTTTTTTTGTCTTTTTACTAAACTGATTTTTCTTTTTAATCTCACCCTTCAATCAAATATAAAATTTATTTATTTTTCAATTTTGATTCTCATTCTTTTAATTTCTATTTTTTGAATTCTTTTTTATAATTGAAATTCTTTTCTTTTCTTTTTAATCTCATCCATCAATAATTGATTGATTGAGAATTGGACTTCATGTTTTTTTTTTTTTTCATATTCGGTACTTTGGATATAGTGACCAAGGTCATAGTTTGAAAAGTTAACATATATATTTTTTATTTGTAAAAAGAGCATTATAATTCTCTTTATTTTTTTATAAGGTTATTCTA
>Ga0325414_1003562_pt1 | contig 16209 bp, 13 predicted proteins | sample PopdelMetagenome_8_FD_206183 | JGI IMG/M metagenome (GOLD analysis project Ga0325414, IMG submission 206183) | Populus deltoides microbial communities from Bellville, Georgia, United States - Leaf-PdKOR-R3 | ecosystem: Host-associated > Plants > Phyllosphere > Phylloplane/Leaf | place: USA...
TCTGGTATCGATCTGATTTGTTTATGTTCTTTTTTCTGTAGACGGAGAAGGCATTTTTAAAGCAGCCTAAGGTTTTCCTTAGGTAATATAAAGCAGTACTGCTTGTTATTACCATGCTTATGATGGTGTTACTTCTTTGTGTTTGTTTGTTTTAATGATGTTTTTGTTGTTTAGCTCGAAGAAAACTGGAAAGGGAAAGAGGCCTGGAAAGGGAGGAAACAGGTTCTGGAAAAGCATTGGGTTGGGTTTCAAGACACCCAGAGATGCCATTGAAGGTTTGCTCCTCTATCAGTTTACTCGCATCCTGGTTGTTTAATGTTACGTGTGTTTTTGTGGAGACATTTAAATGCTCCTTTTTGTGTGTTTTATGAGCCTCTGTTATATTTTGATCCGATTTCTTTTTTGGTTTGAAAATGCCGAAGTTGTCTTGTTTTTGCGAGATTGTGCGGTATTTTATTTAATATCTGGAAGAGGTTTTGCTGTTAAGCTCAAGAAAACCTTGATTTGCAGTTACTTTTGTTAGTTTAGAACCCTGCCAATGTTGTCTGCTCTATAGGGTTGCTTAGACCCGCAGTGTGCCACTGGATTTCTACTGCTTAGTTTATTTGATTAAGCTGTCTATGCTTGCAGTGCTGCTGAGCAATTTGGTGGCAGAATCTCTATTCGTTCCTAATTTTAGTAGGAATACAGTAGCACAAAGCATCTCTTTTGGAATCTTGTTTAAATTCACCTATAAATCAGTTCACTGGTATTTGTTTTTCTCTTTGATTCATTATTGTTCCGAGTGCTTGTCGTAATTGTTTTTAAAAATTCATCATCATATATATATTTGCTTTTTAATTGGAATCTGATTGTTGAATAGCTGATGGAGTGTGGTAGCTGCAATATTTTTTCATTGCGGACTGGCATATGTTAAATACACACAGACACACACACACCTGTAAATGGTTTAATGATAGGGTGACTTGCTTTGCATCTTTTGATGTGGTTTGAAGTGTCCTGGCCTTGGACAGCTCAAGGTTATTTTTTCTCTCATTTACTTTTCTATCTCGAAGTTTTTATTTAGTTGCTAGTTAGCTGTCTGCCTGATGCGTGCTTCAATTGATTGATCATGTTGATATTGTATATTTGAAATTGCTAGTGGCTTGTATGCTAAGCAGGAGAATGTGCTGATCTTGCACTTTCTTGCCATTGTACACGCGTAACGCAGTTTAATGATTGAGGTTGTATATCATTTCAGGAACTTACATTGATAAGAAATGCCCATTCACTGGGACAGTTTCTATCAGAGGACGCATCTTGTCTGGTACTTGCCATAGTGCAAAAATGAACAGGACCATTATCGTGAGGAGGAACTACCTTCACTGGGTCAAAAAATACCAGAGGCAAGCTCTAGCTTGTTTATTCTATTTTCCTGCAACTGTTTCATCTTGTTTTTTTCTCGATAAAATGGCAACAAGTCATCCTCTCTTTCTGAATGCTAAGTTATATTTGTTGTCTCGCTGCTATCCATCAGATATGAGAAGAGGCACTCAAACATCCCAGCACACATCTCCCCATGCTTCCGTGTCAGAGAAGGAGACTATGTCATCATTGGTCAATGCAGGTCTGTATTCGGCAGTATTCTTCTGTTTCAAATCCAATTATTTTTCATCACACTTGCAAGATCTGATGAAATATATTTATTTTGCAGGCCATTATCAAAGACAGTGAGGTTCAATGTGTTAAAGGTAATTCCAGCAGGATCTTCTGGCGGTGCAAAGAAAGTTTTTACAGGCATGTAAGAGGTTTGATTCTCTAATGATGTGATGCTGCCAGAGATTCATATACCTATAGGCGATCTTGGATGTTTTATCAGCCTTAAGATTAAATGAACGGATCCTTTTGTTTTCCTTGTATCCTAGATTTTGGTCTGTTTCTGTTACTATCAAGGATGATCTAGATTGAAATTTTGAGGATATTAATTGCTTTATTTTGCTGGGTGTTATGTTATTTCTGATTTTCGTCAGTAATATTCATCGTTTCCAATTCTCTCCCACCAGGAGTTTTCTCCTGTCTGGAACAAGTTTTTTATGGCTCCTTTCCCTCCCTATCTGCAATTGTATTGCCTCATGCTTGTCTGTTCCGCCATTTATCATGATCATTGTGCATGTTGGCATATGTGCAACGCCATTGCAGGGAAAAATCCCCCCTTTGAGTTCGTGCCTTCTTTTGATAACCAGTCTCTTTTTATCTGTTTTCATTGATTTTGGCCCACGTATAATTGCTTTTAAAATAAGGAATTTTGGACAGTAAGAAATTTCCATGCAGATGTTTTCGGTTTTCCGTATGTTTTACGTCTGACACGACCCGCAATTTGATTTATGCTTGATGATGCATGACTACTTGAAAGCTTGAACGTGTTTTCAGATCTTGGAAGCTACTCGGCATCTGCTACACATACAGGAAGGTACAGAGGTTGCTAAAACCAAAAGATATATATGAAGACTTAATCTACAGTAAGATTTGACCAAATAAGTCACTGGTCCTACTGTAAAATACCAATCCCGCGTTTCATCTACTTCCTGAAAGCTTCAATCTCACATCTCCACCTTCTATTGTTCACCTACTTAATCTTGGCCGTTCATCTCTACTGCCATACCTCGTTATTGAACGGAAAGTACTGCTACTAATAATAATAAAAAAAATACTAAAGCCCGTGACTAAATCACCATATAGCCACACTCGATAACACTATTATATGTGCCGGGAGTTTTTTTAAAAGTTATTTTTAGGTGTTTTTTTTTTAAAAATTATGATTTGTAATTTTATCTTGATTTTAATTTTTAATATTAGATTTAGATTAGAGGATTTTTTTAATTTTGTTTTTTTATTAATTTATCATGATTTAATTTGAGTTTTTTAAATTATTTTTTTTTAATTTTATTTTTTCATATCAAATTAATTAAAAATTAGTATTTATAATTTATTTTAAGATTATCAAGGTTTCATTGACTGAGTTATAAATTATGTTGATTAGATATATTATCATTTTAATATTTAAAAATAAGTATCATTTAATATATTATCATATCAATATTTTTCAAAAATATTATTTAACATGAATTATATTTTAAGTTTATTGTTTTTTTTATTAAATTTTTTTAACAGTGCCTAATATTTTTCTTGCATTAAAATAACATTTATCCAATTCTTACCGCACGAGCCAATAATCCAATTCACTGCTATAGATTGAAAAATCTGCGTTCTCCTGTCCTTATCAGTAATTGTCAACCTGACTTGTCCCGCAGGTTATCTAATTTTTTAAATATGATTTACGTTAAGTTTTTAGTTTAATTAAATTATTGATATGGTAAATCTTAGTTAATCTATTCGTTTTTTTTTTTAGTAACTTGATTGAATCTGTCAAAACCTATTAAAAAAAATACAATTTTAATACATTCAGAAGTTAACGTAATGATCTACTAAATTAATTATTTCTTCAGATCAATTCGTATATCCAGTTTTACAACCATGAAATTGCTGGTTGAAAATTTGACAGCAAAAACGCAAAAATGCTTTATATATATATATTTAATATCGACATATTAAAATAATTAAAAAATATTAAATAAATAATTTTTTAAAATAAATATATTTTTAAAACACCTTCGAACATAATTAATCTAAGGAAACCAGGGGGAGAGTGCTCCACTGCTACTTCAAATTCAAGCTAGAGCAAGCTTCGTGGAAATCCAAGCTATGACGGGTCCCGCTTAAATTTTCCCAAATGTTACTGGTTGGAGCTCGACCGTTCAGCGGGCCCATTTGCTTACGTGTACGCCCCTAGATTCCACCGAGTAGTTTTTAGTGACATAGTAAAAAGGCAAAGACAACTACTTTTTTGTTTCTTTTGTTCTTGGTAAAGACTTGTGCTTTCTTCTCTGTTGTTTCCTTCCCCTGCTACATAAATTCTCTTTCCGCCCTTTCTCTGTGTTTTCTCTCAAGAAAAATTACATATGGGTTCAAGTAAGAGCAGTTTAAATGGGTCAGGTTCAGATTCAGCGTCAGGGACTAACAGGTTCAAGCGCAGAGCCCTTGCTTCTCTCTTTTGTGGTGGTTCTGTTTCTCGAGCTCCTATTGAGGTTCTTTAACATCATCTCTCTCCTTCTCTTTAGATTTCTTTTTATGAATCCATCCATCAACTTGAAGTTATTTAATTTAAGTTTAGTACTAAAGAATTCTTTCTGATCAATTAGCTGACTGATGAAAATAATTTAGCATTAATGGTTTTGTTTTTAATGGGATTATCTGTAGTTATTTGTTCTTTTCTTTGGTTGCTTAGAACATGTTAGAATAAAGTGAAAAACAACGAATGGAAGGAAAAGATAGAATCTTGAAATGGGTCTTCGATGTTTTCTCTTCTATTCTTCTTTTTTTTTTTTTTGGGTTGGATGCAAATGTTTTGAAGTCAATATCTCACGAACGTGAAGTTCACTTAACTTATATTACAAGTAATTTTCTACTGTACCGTGACAATTTCTGGTTGCAAGTTACGATTATTCGATGAATTTATAAGCTGATTACGGCGGTTGAGATTTTTTCTTCTAGAAATGCATTAAAACACTATTTTTTAATTTTTAAAAAATTATTTTTGATAATAGTATATCAAAATGATAAAAAAAACATAAAAACAACTAATTTTAAGAATAGTTTTTTCAATTTTTTTAGAAACTTTATTTGGAAAGCAATTCTAAACAGCCCTGAGTTATTCTTATAAAATTGTGCTTGGTTATATCAACAACAAAGACTAAATCCCAAATCAGTTGCGGGCGGTGATATGGATCCTTTTGTGCCATTCATGTGCTGGGTTACGGTAAAACAAGGGAGAAAACAAAAAAACTATCTTGGAAATCAAAAATTGACTAAAGTATCTTGTAATGGAGTAATTCTGAGACTGATTTTGACTTTCAGATGGGTGATCATGTAGATGAATCATTGACAGGATCTCTTGAAAATCTTGCTGCTTGTCATGATGTGTCAGCGAGCTCTAAGCAGGCCTCATTTTCTAACCTTGGTTCGGAAACTGGGTTAAGTAGTTCCAGTGTTGAAAGTGCGGACTTATCTCGAAATAGTAATGGTAAGGTTGAGGATAGTCCTGCTTCTAAGAATAGCGAGTTACAATCTCAGCAGTCAAATGTCAATGACAGTCTTATGGAAGCTCATGCAGCTAGTGCTTCTGTAAAAGAACAGACACCAACAGCATCTGTCTCTGATGTTACAACGGTGGCAGGTGTTGTAGGTCCGGATTCTGAGAATCTAGATTCGAATGAGTCGTCTGTTTCAGATGCAAGTATTGATTTCTCCAATACAAATTCTGTTATTCCTGCTTCCTTAGTACCTCCACAACCACTTTCAGAATTTGTCTCATCTGATGGGGAACAAGAAGCGAGGGCTGCAAGATTGGTTGTTGTTGATGTGGTGAGCATACAATCCAACATTTTCTCAAGTAGCTTTGCAGAAATTAGTAATCGTGAGGCAAGAAGGAATAGTAGAAGGATGTTTTGGGATGCTTTTTCTAGAAGCAGTTTGAGAAGGAATGGAGGTTCCCAAACCTTAGTTCTTACAACTAGTCATGCTGATGATCTAGGATCTCATGACAGATGGCTCCTTGATTTTAGCGGTGATCTACATTTCGATGGAGTTGGTCGTGGATCTAGATATCCTAGCACTAGAAGTCGACGCAGGAGTGAACGGCCGTGGCAATCAAGATATGAGGTAACAGTTTATACATTTCCTTCTGATGCAATCTGTTTATGGGATAAATTGTCAAAAGACCTTTGAAAGTTTTTTATGTACAGAAAACTTATTTGATCATATAATCAACAATTCATCAAACTGGAGGTTCTTTGACACATGCAATTCATTTTGATTTAGAATTCTTGTTACTATTTTTACCTGGTTATGCTTCACAGATTAATATTTCCTGTTTATTGTTTTTTGATTACATTTCATTCATTATGCAGAGAGAAAGATTTCATGATGTGCATGATGAACAAGGTTGGGAAGCTTCCTTGTGCCCAGCTGGCCTTCATCGTAATGGTACATGTTTATGTGAACCCTCTTCTGTGGCTGAGGAGTCTAGCAGCCATGCAAATATTTCCCAAATATTTCTGTTGACAGATGCACTTTTTGAGGTAAATAGATTTCTTTTACGGTGACTATTTTCGAGGCACTCCGCTAGTTCTATGCCTTGAGAAGTGTCAACAGATTGCACCAGTCCAAATTACATCCTCTAGCTTTCATATGTCTTTCTTTATTGAAAGCATTGATACACATAAACTTAAATGATTCCTTCATGTTAACTACAATCTACTTTCTAAAAACCTTTACATCTGTGTTAACTCATCAGGTACAATATGTAGAGACTTGTTAAGTGGAATGGGCATGGGATTTGTAACAGTTGTCGTCTTATGTGAAGCATGTTCATAAGCATCACATATGCAGAATCGTCCTATAGTCTTACTTCTCATGGTTTTCTTATCGTGTTTATTTTGTAGGTTTTAGAGGAAATTCATCGCCATCACCTATCCCTTTCACCCTCTATGCTCTCTCTTCCTGCTCCTGAAGCTGTTGTAAATTCGTTACCTCTGAAGAATTATCAAAAGTCTCATGGAACTGAGAATGTGGCACAGCATGAACAACAGTAAGTGAAAATCTTATAAAATAATACAAAACTAACATTAGTAATAACTTCTGCTTGAAAAGAGAAGAATAATAAATGACACAAGGCAAGTAATTTACTATCCAGAATAAAGAAAGAAAACCTTCAGGGAGTAGATGTTTTTGTTACTTCCTAAAAGGGATGCGTGTAGTCATGTGGCTAACACATTATGTATGTAAAATGTCCTGTATAGCTGTGCGAAATTGTACAAGGAGTCATCTTCGTGCTTGGTCACAGAGTAGTACAAGAAAAATCCATTGATACCATGGCTTCTTGTACCTGCCTGCAACATGCTCTCTCCCCGCATTTGTACTTGCTTGCCGAATCTACTTTTACATGTGGTGAGGTGGTGATAAAATTCTGACGATGTGAACCGTGGTACTGGATCATGCTAGCCTACAATTTTTGTTCCTTTTAACTTGATTCAAAATGGGAAAGCGAAAAATGTAGATAAAAAGGAAAAAAAAATTAATTTGAAGAAAAATAATATATATATATATATACATATATTTTTTAAAAATTTATTTTTGATATCAATACGTAAAAAAAATTCAAAATTATAAAAAAATTTAAAATTTTTTCAAAGCTCTGGTTCAACCGCCCTTAATTCCATTCATAAATCAAGGACTTGAAATCATTTATCTACTGTTCATTTATGATTCTGAATAAATCTGTATGGCCAACATGCATTCTACTGTTCACAGCAGTATTCATTTTCCCTTCAAACGCCTTGTGAACTGAATTCTTGTTCTCTCTAGTTAATCCTGACTAGTATCGGAAAAAAATATTTACAGGTGTCACATTTGCTTGGTTGATTACGAGGAAGGAGATAAAATTCGAGTCCTCCCATGTTCTCATGAATTTCACATGGCATGTGTTGACAAATGGCTCAAGGATATACATGGGTAATCTATCACTGCCATGCTTGTTGTTTTAGATGACTTGGGCTGATTACGAGCTGAGTTCTAATTTCTTTTTGTTCTTATGTTCGTTTTCAGTGTTTGCCCTCTCTGCAGAGATGATGTTTGCAAGGGTAGGGCTGAAAGTTCGGCCTCAAACCCAGAGAGCACGTCACCTTGATGCATATATATATAAAGACTTGTAAATAAGGCAAAGTTCTTCCTGAAATGGTTTGAGGTCTTTCCACAAGACCACAAGACAAGGTTACATGTTAGGAATTTTAATTTTCTTCTTTATGATATCCTACGCTTTAAGCTTTTCAACTAAAGTTTAGCTTGCAGTATAATCACTTGCTGTCAACAGTTGTAGAAATCTTATATTATCAAATGGCCATGAATAAGGTTATGGAAAGTATAGGACATGGAATAAGATTTTGATATGTCTGAGCCCCCAACTTTTGTTTTTCCTAGTAACATCATCCTGCTTACTCTTTTTATGGCTCTAGCTAGCTAGTAACTCGTGCATTTATTTTCTTTCCTGTCACCGAACAATTATTGTACCAAAAAGTTCATCTTTATTACCAATACCAGCAAGGCACCAACCTTGCGAATGACATTGAGTTGGTCAGTCCGTTAGCGGCATATGGCTTGTAGAAACTGGATGGGGTATTCCTGTAAATGATCACTGCTCCGATAGTTAAAAGTTGTTAGGTTGAATCTTGTAAAGTAGACTAGTCTAGGAGAAGCTTTGATGAAGAAAAAGCTGGAAGCAGGAATTTCCATTTAGTTAATTTTGGGAAATATGTGACTTTTGGATCTTAGCCGAAAGGTCAATACAAGTTTTGCAACAGACTAGCGTACTGCAAGCTGCTTTGACTATTTTAGGCCCTTTGATTCCCAAACTACGTTCGAGGGCATTTGTGATTCTGTTTGACTCATCCATCTGGGTTTCTTCTTGGTCATGCTTTGCCTGCCTTCATGGACCATGAGCATCCACATAAGAATCAAAAGCTAAAGCTTGTATTCTTAACTCATGGGACCTACATTCAATAAGTTTTTTGGGCAGGCATCCATAGAGTGCAGGTGAAGCAAAGTGAGGAGCAGTAATTGTGCCTGAGAGGGTCACTGTTCTTAAAATCTGTCGGTGTTGTGATGTCTGCTTAACCATTTCTTTTTGTAAATGAAAAAAAGGAGAAAAACACTCGGTTTGAGAACTGGGAGAGATGGTTCACTTCATCCTCCAACATAAATGAGGTTGGTTGCAAGTTTCAATTTAAGAGTTAAATGTTCTGCTGGACTGCAGAGAACAGTCCACCTGATACCACTTCCTTTTATACGAACCAACATGTATGCATTCATGTATGGAGGTATGTACTCCTATAATATGCTTGGTTTAGGAAGCAAGGTCTGAAGGAATAGATGAACTGCCCTCAAATTTTTTTATGCTTGTATAGGCATGTCAGCATGTCATCTGCTGTACTTGTCATGACAGAAATTCACCTTCCTGTAGAACTTGAGAAGAACCAGCCAAATTCATCAGCTTCTTTACTTTCTTGGGAATTTCTCTTTTACAACAACAAAAGGAAATAAGAACTCAGTTTTTCCTAACTAGAATCCTATATTATCTAAATATTTCAGCTTTGCAGGTCTAGATGATAAATACATGTCCTTCTACACATAATTTCTTCTCTATTTGCGGCTGGGGGTTTACCTAAGCGTCTTAAGTTTCGTGGGACATCCTCATTGTGCATAAGAACAGATAGCAAAGCTAAGATACAAGAGCTCTACATTTAGCTGAGCTAATCCATTAATGCAGTGGCAATGTTAGGTGGGAAAAACTCCACGGCCATTCCCATTGTCATCTATCTAGACTCTGATGATAAAATAACACACGCCCACCATCATTTTTTATGCCCTAACACCCACTCTATTTTTCTCACCTGCGAAAAACAAGAAATACTTGAGAGCTTATCTGTTTTTAGTCTGGTACGTGGTAATTACGACCAAGACCTATCATTCCAGCATTGTCAGTCAAATAATTGGATCAAAAGCTCTTCCTTGTTTGACATGCAAATCCCGAACGTGGTTTTGTCTTCTTCCATGTTTTTAGGCAGGGAGACGAAAGAAAAAAACATTTCATCACAGACTTGTGCACCCAGTTTATATATCCTGATGGTAACAGCCTTGTCAGATGAAGCACTGCTCTGTTTGTTTTTGTTACCAGAAGCATGCCAAGAGTATGGATGAAGCAACGCAGCTTGAACAAAGAGAAAGATCCCCAGAAAATAATTTTTTTAGTATTGAAAACAGATGATGGCACGGGTGTGCTACTTTCACACATAATCTATCAAGATAATGAGAATGTTATGCTAATTTTTTATACAATAGAATAATGCAATATCATCCGCTTGCCTCATTAATCCACGGTATCCAAGCAAGTGCAGCAACTCCTTATAACCCATTCCCTTAAGTCAACTAATTATATATATATATATCAAAAACTGATTTGGATCATGGAACACATCACATATCTCATAATTACATTGTTATAAATTATTAAGTCATGGTGGAATATGAATTCAAGCATAGCTTTCAGATTTTATATTCCAACCAAGATATTTGACTACGCAAAGAATACATATCAACTTTAATATTATTCGAGTAATTTTTTTTTAAAGATAAAACAAGATTGTTTTGGATAAAAACTTATTAGAATTGACTCGATTGAGTTTTATTTTATTTTAACCAGATAATTCAATTTTAGTTTTAGGTGGTGAGTCACCGAATCAATCCAACGAGGTTTAATAACTATAAAACTTTGAAAGATCAAACTTTAGAATAAAACATATTGGATATATTTATTTTTTAGTTGTAAATGATGGTGAGGTTTGTAAGCAGGAAAGAACATTATATTTATGTAATGTAAAAGTAATTAGTTACTTGAACTAGGAGTTTTGTCATGGATCATGGTTGCTATCCCTTTAATGAAAGTGAAACAGTTCATATTCTTACATTTATAACAGACTCCCATAGGCCAGGCCAGAGCAGTAGGCACACACCCCTCCTCCTCTCCCCTTTCAAAAACTGCGAGCATTTATTTACTCAGAGATTTCAATTCAATGCCTTGGCAGGTGAAACCCATGCCATAAATGACCACCACCACCACCACCACCACTCACTTCTCTCTCTTTCTTTGCTCCTACCCTCCTCCTCCTCCTCCTCCATCACCACCACCACAATAATCCACCTCACGTTCAGTTACTATCCTATACACACCTGCACTTATTAAAGGCCAACCCGCCCATTTTATCAGCCTCTCTAGAAACTGAAGCAAACGATGTCTGCTCCTCCAGACTTGTTCACCACAACAGTACCCACCGATACGGCCAGCGGAGGCACCAAGACTTCGCCGTTTCAGAACCTTAACTCAAGCATATTGATCATCATTTTAATCCTCTCCATCACTCTGTTAGTCTCTGTTTCTCTTTGCTTCCTTCTTCGTGTCTTAAACCGCCGTTGCCTCAGCCACCTCTCTCCCTCTAGAACCACCGCCACAACTACCACGATAACAGCCTCCTCCTCCTCTAACCGTCACTCAGGTAACAACAACCACCGTGTTTCACCAGAAACCTTAGAGCCTTCCATTGCTGACTCACTTCCTCTCTTCTCCTTTTCCTCCATCAAACGGCGATCATCCTCCTCCCCTGCTATCTCCGGCGGCGATTGCGCGGTTTGTCTGTCCAAGTTCGAACCGGATGATCTCTTGCGATTGCTTCCGATTTGTTGTCATGCTTTCCATGCACATTGCATTGACACGTGGGTCAATTCTAACCAATCATGTCCTCTTTGCCGGTCTCCTATTCTTATATCGGAGTCCGACCTCGCCAAAGCTATCTCCGATGTCGAAGCTCGCGGTGGTGATAGTTTCCGCCTTGAGATTGGTTCTATTAGCCGCCGAGAACATCCTGCTCCTAACTCGGCCTCCTCTCTCTCCACATCCGCCGCCTCCTTTGCTGCAGGCGAGCATCGGAGCTCGTACTCTGTTGGTTCGTTTGATTACGTCGTGGAGGAGGAATCGGAGGTTACTATCAATCAATCACACAGGAGGAGCATGTCGAAGGAGAGTGGTGGCGGTGGCGGTCCGACATTGTCCGAGCAGCAGATTTTGGCAGCGGAAGTGGCTGCGGCGAGAGGAAGTTGGTTAAGAGAATACGTTGACCGTCTATCGGCTTCTCTCTCTTCACGCACGGCATCGTTTAGAGGTTCTGGAAGGTTCTTTACGGGAAGCAGTCGCCGGAGCGAGATCACCGGTGTTGGGGATTATGATTTGGAGGCGAACCGTGTAGGAGAAGAAATTAGCGAACTGTTTCGTTGGTTTTCAGGGGTATAAGTCATAAATAGATGAAACGGTTAGGGTCAATTACGGGATTTAAATCTTACCGCATTTTCCTGGCCCAGTCCATTTCTTGCTATGTCCACTCTATAAGGTACAAAATGACAAGACATGCTGGTAAGTGGATAAAGCAAAAGAGAGAGTGGAAACTCCTGAATCTATGGTTCCTTCCTTGGCTTGTCATCAATCTTTTTCGTAGATAAAGCACCAAGAGAATGACATTTTTGGAAGCATATTGGTCTATGATGCCGAGGGAGATAGATGATGCATGGATGGATGATCCATCCAAGAGGTACATACATAGATGTTGATTTCCTACCTTTCTATAAAGGATGGTTTGTGGGTTTTTTTTTGTTTTTTTTTTAAATTCTAGAGAAAAAAATATTAATTAGTAATATCAGACACAGTACATATGGGGCTGTCATCATGTGAATTCTGTGATTGCTGAATTGAATGTTGATGTTCATTGGTTGATCTTGGCAAATGGATCACAAGCACATGAATTAGTTTAAACGATTAGTTTAAACGAGTCACTTTCACGTGAGAGGTCATACGGACCTTGAGATTAGTCTCTTAATCAGCACTAGCTTGATAGGTTCATGGGAGATGAAGTTCATGCATGAATTATGACCTTATATGGTGATTTTCATCCGATGATTTCATCGGATGATTTAGCCATCTTGAATACTTTGAGATAATCTTGATTACCGTTTTGGATATGATGATTTTTTCTTGAAAAAAAGAGGGATTGTCTTGTTGACAGTTTGATTACTGTCAGCAGAGTATGATTGCCGGGAGTTTTCCAGTAATCTGAGATACCCACAGCCATGGCCATGCTTATTAACTTGCTGCTAAAGGTCTTAGGAACCTCCTCTCTGTTAAGAATTTCTGCGAAGTATTTATTTATCCCCCCCCAGCTTCAAGTCCTCTCCACCTTGACCTAATTTTTGTTGGAGCTGTAGCCATTTGGACATCTAATCTGGGTGCCTGAAAAATCAGCTGCTGACTCCTTGGGAATTAAGGACACGTAGAGACATGGTCAGATCAGATTATTATAAAGGTCCCCATTTCCATTTGAGGGCGATCCCAGACGAGGGTTAGGTAGCTTGGCGCACTTGTTTTTCTGGTCATGGATAATAATATATTTGGTTGATAGTGAGACTCAAGTTGTCAGCATAATGATGGCTGCGGACTGCGTCCACTCACAACTAGGGAACGAGTGATCGGAAAGGCAACGGCTTGGTTCTGTGCTCAAATTAGAAACCCATGCCTTGAAAAATCACACATGCTGCTGCCGCCTCTGCCTTTCACATTTGGTAAAATCAGCCTTTAAATTGGTTCAAATCAACCCCTCTATTTCCAGCCAAAGGTGATTTGAGTCCTTTTACCCCACTCTTGTATAGATTAAATGCCCAGATGAAAGCTACGTGTCATTAAGGAGATAAAATTACATGTCTTGATAGATTTTCGAAAAAACTCCGACCATAAATTTATGCTCAAAGTCCACACACACACACACTCACATAGACTTGATATTTTTTTTGTTTTATTATGTACTAACTGTCAAATATTATGTTGCAAATACATGAAGCTATAATTTTTTTTAATTGAAGGGAAAATCCTCAAACTTGGTTGGGATACGATTAAGTGTTTGGTATTGTGATGTAGATGTTTTTTTGTTTGAAAATATATCAAAATAATTTTTTCTTCGTTCTTTTTCTACACCAACACATCAAAATTATTGAAAAACACTAAAAAAAATATTAATTTAATATTTTTTCAAGCCAAATGAATTTTTAAAATGCATCGAAAAGCAATTCTAAATAAAAAAAATAAATGGTGCCTTAAGAGAGGTATAACACTCAAATTCAATCCACTATCATCCCTAGCTAAATATTTGATAGAGAATCTCAAATTGCCTTCACCTAGAAGTATAACAGTTGTTTTGAGCCAATTTAAAGTAGATGCTTTGATTTGAACAAATCTGTAAAGTAGAGGGACCATACATGATTTTAAACCTAAAGCCTAACTGTACTGTGAAACTCGAATGATTTCTGGTCAAGATCTACTTATAGGAGTACTTGAGATTGAATTTCAAGTTGCTTTTATTTTTTTTGGGTTAAAATTTGAATTTTTATTTTTTATAAATTATTTTTTTAAATGTTTTTTGAATTATTTTTATGTGTTGATTTCAAAAGTAAAATTTTTTAAAAAATATATTATTTTTAATATTTTTTAAACCAAAAAATATTTTAAAAATTAATTGTTACTATACTCTTAAATACCGTTTTAAAATTCAAGTAATGTTAACATTGAATTATAAATTTACGAAATGTATTTTTAAGAAAATAATGATTAGCAACGTATCTTAACGTATTAAACAAACAGATTTTATCGATAGATTTCATGAAGTGAATTGTTGATCTTTAATTAAAAGTTAGAATTTTGTTTTGCCAAGGATTGGACACACCTGTTCTGAAAGCCTGAAAGCAAGACAAGTGAAGAAGGCAGGGAGTTCTTGACTAACTAACAACAATAGTAATAATAATAATAAAAAAAACCCATGTCTGGTCTGTAAATTCATCATCTCACTCAGGACAACTTTGTTGGATTAGCTATGTATGGAATCATTTCCATCTTTCTTTGTCTTGTTGTCAGACTTTTCATGGTCTCTAATTATCCATGAAGAAATCGGATTAAAATGGAAGTGACATGAGAGAAACCCCCGACATTTTGTTAGGATTTCGAATTGATTGCGACAAGCTGTGCCTGTCCTGTCGAATAACAGTTACGTTTTGAAATTGAGTTAGTAGTTAATTTTTAAAATAATTTTTATTTAGAAATATTTAAAAATAATTTTTTATTTAAAAATATTTAAAAATAAGTTCTTTAAATATTTAAAAATTACTTTTAATATTAATACATTAAAAAAATAAAAAATATTAATCTTTTTAAAAAAATTTGAAAAAAAGGTTCTAAATCATTCATGATATTTTTTCTTTTAATTCTTACTAATGTTTTAAAACCTGGCTCGGTGATTGACCCGGTCCAAGAACAAGGTCACGGGTTTTGACAGGGCCAATCTTAATTTTTTTTTATAAATTAAAAAGATGTTATTTTGGTAAAAAAAATAATCAACGTGGTGCAACCGAGTTTTTGACCGGGTTTTGCCGGGTCAACCGAGTTTTTAAATACCTCTATTTTTTCATAAACCACGCCCGATTCTAGCCCTGGGACGCCCTGCTGAGCCAAGTCAGGTTTTAAAATTATGATTCTTACTATTTTGTCCCTTGTTCCATGGAATGACAAAGTTGTCGTATAATATAGAGCATGTTTAACATTGTGGTGGCGATTGTTTTTCAAATTAATTTTTACTTGAAAATGTATCAAAATAATATTTTATTTATTTATTTTAAATTTATTTTTTAACATCCGAACATCAAAACTATCTAAAAACACAAAAAGAAATTGATTTTTTTAAAAAAATAAAAATTTCAAAAATACTTTTACCTCCCATAAACAAACATGCTCTCTAAATTGAAGTTCAAACATGAGATTCGATAAATATGAATTCAATAACCGAGAAAGAGCTACATAACCCATCACAAGTAAATTGTATCTAATTTAATCACGTGATAAAAGGAATTTGATTTTGAAGCACAATTGGATGATCATATGCATTCATGACATCACAAATGATAAACGAAACCCTTAAATTACAAAAACCTTATTCAATACACATCTTCCCAGGATTTCCAAGATCTAAATTCTCTTCCGAGTTAACTGTGGGCAGTCTTAGCGCAAATGGGCCCATTATAAAGTGAAATCAACAATTGGTGGGCTTATACATTAAGGGCCGAAACAATCAGGGCCGTTGAGAAGGGCCAGGAAAACTACTAGCAGTTGGAGGGAGGAAAACGTAGGAGAAACAACACCTGGCCCCGTGAATTGCGGGTTGGATGGATTTGCAGGTTTGTGGGCTGACCTAAGGCCTACTGGTTATTTTTAATAAAATCAAAGTAATTTTGAATAATTAAAAAAACTGAAACGACATAATTTTAAAAAATTAAGAAAATAATTCTTATATTATAAGGTTATGGAAAGTATAGGACATAGAATAAGATTTTGATATGTCTTAGCCCCGAACTTTTGTTGGATGGGGGAAACTTAGGAGAAACAACACCTGGACTCGTTCGAATTGTGGGCTGGATGGA
>Ga0325414_1003567_pt1 | contig 16200 bp, 14 predicted proteins | sample PopdelMetagenome_8_FD_206183 | JGI IMG/M metagenome (GOLD analysis project Ga0325414, IMG submission 206183) | Populus deltoides microbial communities from Bellville, Georgia, United States - Leaf-PdKOR-R3 | ecosystem: Host-associated > Plants > Phyllosphere > Phylloplane/Leaf | place: USA...
CTTGTCTGACACTCACCGAAATCATCTTCTCCTTGACTTCACCAATCAAACTACCGTTACCCTCTTCGCCACAGACCGCATGGGAAAAAATGGGCAGGTCCCTGAACAATCTTCTCATCAACTTGAGCTGCTTCTTTTTACTCTTCTCTTTCCTTACGCCACACCTCGCTGGCGACACATAGTATTTTAAATGCCCAGAATCGGAAAATCCACGACTCCAAATACCATCATAGCGTTTGCTTCTAAATGGGATTCTACATTTTCCAGTACCTAGACCATTAGGAGGCAAGCTCAAACGGTGAGTAGCAATTCTGGTGCCAGGGAAGCAAAGAACAGGCCGAGGAATAATATTGCGAGCAGTCTCCATGAAAAAAAAAAAAAAACAGAGGTATGCACCAAAATTCTAAAAATTGAATTTGAAGAAGTTTGTAGTGTTTTTGTCTTGGATTTGGATTTCATTTGCTATCTTGACGGTTACGTGTTAGTGAAACTCGAAACGTCGTGGCAATTTCTTATTGGTTAGAAAACTTCGGGTGCTGACGTGTATGGCGGGTGCTGGCGCGCTCGTGCTGTTTCAGCTTGCCACACTTTTGCGTGAGAGTTGGATATGGAATTATTTCAACACTGACGGTGGGATTAACTTTATTGAATTTTGGATGGTGTAGATTGTGCCAGTTGAAGTACTGATGTAGCCAGGGATTTGATGATTTGTTTTTGGGTCACCTAAAATCTTGTACCTTCACTCCGAAATCTTGCCATTGCAATTTTATCACTCACTGAGCCACCAACACATTGACATCATCTAAGGGCAGTTTTTATCCTTTTGTATTATTAAATCTTGGCTAAATTACTAAAAAACCTTTAAATTAAACTTAATTTCTTTTTATTTAATTTTTTTTTCTAACTTTCCTAACGTGTTCAATAACACTTCTTTTTATCATCCCATTTACTTCGACACCAATTTATATATTACATGCCGTTGCACTCTCATGTATCTCGATCAATGAATTATGTATTCTTATATTCTCCTTTTCATCAATCATTTATTATCATATTTCTGTTAAAAGCATCTTTCTTATTTTCCACGTGTATTTTATATTTGGAGAAATATGAATTAACCCTTATATCCTTTTACTATAAATATTTCAACACATTTCAGTGCTCTCGATTGCTTCCACAACATTATCAAATCCTCACTTTTATATTTCATTTATAGAATAACATCCATTTCATAATTTAAAATATATCTAATTAATCAATTAAAAAATTTATCAGATTTTATAAAAATTTAATAGAATCTTCTTTATACGAGACTCTATCTAAAATTTTATCTTATCATATCCTACATAAAACACAATCTTATAATCATCATACCTCAAGCATACTAGTTTATTTATTAATACATTAAAATCTCTCACAATTCATTCATAATCAATTCATTCATCTCCTTAGTCATTGTCAACATAGTTAACCAAGTCCCCGAACATTTCTTTACATGTCTGTCAACATATATCATCTAATATCATATGATGTTCTTAGCTATTATTAATACAATAAACTAAGTTTCAAAACATTTGACATGTCTGTCAGTGTGTGTGTATTAGGCTAAGTTTAAGAACATTTCTTGACATGTCTGTTAGCATATATCGCCTAATATCGATATTGTTTCCTTAGCTATCGTCAACAAAGTAAACTAAGTTTTAGAATATTTTACATGTTTGTCGATACATATTGATTTTATTTTTTTAGCTACTATCAACACGATAGGCTAAGTCTCATAACATTTGTTGACATGTTTGTCAACATATATTATCTAATATCGATATCGTTTCCTTAGCTACTTGTCAAAATGATAAACTAAGTTTCAGAATATTTTATATATTTTTCAATATATATTGATTTATATCAATATTATTTCCTTAGTTACCATCAATATAGTAGGCTAAATCTCATAACACTTTTTTACATGTTTGTCAACATACATCGCCTAATATTGATATCGTTTCCTTAGCTACCATCAACATGATAAACTAAATTTTTGAACATTTTACATGTTTGTTAATATATATTGATATTATTTCTTTATCTACTGTTAACATGGTTGGGTAAGTCTCAGAACATTTCTTGACATGTCTATCAACATATATCACCTAATAACAATATTGTTTTCTTAGCTACCATCAACATAGTAAATTAAGTTTCAGAATATTCTATATATTTATCCATAAAATCAATTAGTATAAGCGGGTATGTATTTTTACATAATTCAATTCAAACCTCTCATTCCCATCTAATTTATAAATTCTCACTCCAAGTTGAGTCATTCGTAAATCTCATTTTAAACCGTAATTCTCACAATTCCAATTTCTAAGTTCAATAGTTAGTAATACAAAATTTTTAAAAAAATATATAGAGAAATTAACAAAACTTAAATGGAACAAGGTGTTGAGCGCCTACTTACTCCTCTGTAAACCTAGCTCTTTCCACTACTTGCCCAACTCTTGATGTTTCTCCTTTTTTTTTAAAAAAAAAAATACAACCCAAAATCAATGTGTCTTTCAAATTGACTTATTCTTATTGAAGTCAAACCACTTTCTATTTACTAATAACATATTTCATTCATTCTTTTCACGCGAATATCATATATTTTATACATAAATCTTATCTTCATAACATCCTACAAATTCATAATTATCCAAAACCATAACTAAAACTTCAATTTATAATTTCTAACATGTAAATACACAAATTTTAATGTATTATATCAATTGTTCTTTTCCAACCATCACCATTTTAAAAATGCTACAAGATTAATCACAATTGATAAAATTTATTATCAATTATCTGAATTCTTCCATAACCATATACCTGGCTGATCTTACAGTTTGACATCATCTTGATTATTTCTTTACTTATTCATGAATTTATATAAAAATTAATTTAATCTAACTAAATTCATCAATTATAAATAAGTAACACAATTTCCTCCCAATATCTCTCACACACACATTCACAACATACTAACAAAATCAATTAAATTCTTGTGATTTAATTTAATCCATTTCTAATCATACACCTTAATTTCATATAATTTTGTAAACATTTAGACCAAACAAACACTACATTTAACAATAAACATGCCTGGCCCTAACCCTTCCTTGCCATCTTGGCTCCTATTTTATTTTCCCATTATTTTGCAATTCCTCCAAATTTAAATAATAAAACCTAATTCATAAATTGAAAATTCCATATAAAATCCAGACTCAAACTTGTATATATGCCTTTAGAACCCTTACCTTAAAATAAAATGAGTTTCGAATGCTAGACAGTCAAAATCTTTTTACCATTTCTCCTTCTTTCTCAAATTGTCATGACATCTCTATAACTCCCTATTCTCTCACTTGATTTCTTTTTAATTTTTGTGTTTGATGTGTTTAGATACTTATTCTCTCATCTACCATGCTCTTATTCTCTCATCTACCATGCTCTAACTCATGATTTATCTTAAGTTTTCCAAGTAGAAAATCAAGAAAATGAAGAACTCTCCTCCCTTTTTTTCTCAAGCAGAACTGACAGTTATAACCTATTCAAATGGAAAGGAGAATTACACTTGCCTGAATTTAGAACAATTTTACTGAAAGGAAATATTATTGCTTGAGAGGAAATAACTGGTATTGATGGCAAGGTCTCTGACAACTCCTCCCTCCTTGAAAATTTCCTCGTCCTCTAGGAAAAATCGTGTCTTCAATTCTGCAAGATTTTCCCATGTGGCCCCAGCAGGGGAGAGATTCTGCCATGAACAAGCACCTCCTGTTCTTCCCCTTTCTTACGAGTTTCCAAAATGGCCTGAGGGAGAGGGTGAGGATTTTTCCGTTGTGCAAAGGAAAGTTGGCGATATGGTTGCAATTTTAGGTAGACAAATTCACCCGCTTGGAAATCCCTCTGTGTGTTTCTCATCATAATATTTCTTCGTCCTCTCCTGTGCCACCTTCAAGTTAGCTCTGACATCCCTAATTACCACATTTCTTTCCAGTAAAAACTTGTCAATAGGATCCACACGTGAAGTGCCATGAACATGGGCAAGTAAAGTGGGAGGCTCACGTCCTTAAACAATTTCAAAGGGTGTCTTCTTGGTGGAAGAATGAATGCTGGTATTGTAACAATATTTAGCCCAAGCAAGCCAATCTACCCACTCCTTGGATTTAGAACTCGTGAAACATTGCAAATACATCTTCAATGTCTTCTAGTCATCGGTTCGTCGGTGATACACTGAGCTAAAATTGAATTTAACTCCATTTAAAAGGAATAAATTCTTCCAAACAAAGCTGGTGAACACCGGATCACACGATCGTAAATAATAGTCTCGGGCATGCCATGAAACTAGAATATATATAAAATAAATATTTGAGCCACCGTAAAAGGGAATAAAATGGCTATATTTTGATAATCCGTCAACCACCACAATAATGGTAGAAATACTTCTTGATGTTGGCAAACCATCAACAAAATCTATAAAGATATCTATCCACACATGACGTGGAATTGGAAGATTTGTGGAGTCCTTCGTTAGTGCTGGAATGAAATTCCTTGATTATAGAAATAATAAAGTTAGATGTGGGCAAGAGATAGATTAAGCCGTTAAAAAGAATTGTTCCTTCTTGAATAGCCATGGACCTAAAGCTTCTCCCTCCTTGATTTTCTTCACCAAGTCTTGCGAGTGTAGGGTAGCCAAGATCTCGGCTTTTAATGGATCCACCTAATTAGGCATAGGAGAAGATATGGCCCATGTTTGAATGCCAAACCTTGGGGACAGAGCATCTGCAACAGAGTTCTCTTTTCCTTTTTTGTAGTGAATTTGGAAATCAAATCCCAAGAGCTTCACCAACCATTTTTGGTCTTTACGAACAAAGAGATGTGGACGCCATTTTTGAACTGCCTTAAGCCAACATTTCTTCTCATGCGTAGATAAGGCCATATTCTTGCCATGCAGAGCTTGGCTAGAAAAAGCAATTGGTCGGTCTCCTTGCATAAGCACTGCACCCAAACCCAAGCCGGAGGCATCACATTCCGCAATGAATTGTTGCGAAAAATCTGGAAGAGCCAACACTGGTCCGGATGCCATGGCCCTTTTTAATTCTTCAAAAGCTTGTTCTACAGCAGGAGTCCACCTAAAGGAATCGTTCTTGAGCATGTGGGTCAATGCTTGATCAATAATGCCATAGTGGTGGGTGAACTTTCTATAATAACCAATCCTCCTAGTCCCCTTCACTGTGGATGGTTTAGGCCATGTCATCATGGAAGATATTCTCCTGGATCCATAGCCACCCCATCATAAGAAATTAAATGCCCCAAGTAACCAGCTTCTTTTTTATCAAATTGGCATTTTTCCCGTCTGACATAAAATTGGTTAGCTTGCAAAATTTGTAGCGCATGAATATCATAAAAAAAAAATACCAAAACAAATTTAAAAATTTCTAAAACTGACCTTGTTTCACAGAGTGATGAAAGTGAAGATGATGACTACTTAGTTTTTATAACAGATAGCTTGGGTATTTATAATCATTTGATCGAATTTCTCTTACTCTGTTCCAGTTTCTTGCACACATCTAGCAGGGGAAGTAGATGACAGTTTCGTGTGGGTGGCATTGTTTCTCTCTGGCACGCATTTATATTCTTATAGAATAAGCTTTCGCCTGGGCTGTAAACACATTATTCTTTGCGCTCCAGGAAGCCCAAAAAGGATTGCACGGGTGTCAAACACCATTAAAATGGGATATCATTAGAGCTTGGACTTCGGTGAGAATGCCCTGTATACGCAAGTGAATATCATTGTAGAAACTTAAGCTAGGGCAGTGTTCGTTGTCATTACACAACTGTTTGCAAAAGAATGGCTCGACTTGACGTATGCAGAGCATGGCGTGTGGCTCCTTTTGCTTTCTTAAACAAAATCACTTGTATAATATGTGCATGTCAGTAGTTTTTCCATTTGTTTACTAGATTAAATCTGAGCTATACCCGTAGTATTTCTCTTGGTCTACTTTCAAGAACAGCCAATATTCTAAACCATGCATTGTAGAAACCCCATCAGTCTCATTATTTCATTGATCTTCTGAAGTATTTTGTACATACATTTTTCATTGCAACCGAGACAACCAAAATCATAGTGATAGAACTTGATTTGGAGCAGTCATCCATGATGTTTGATCTCAATATTACAAAGAAGTTTGCCTACATTCTTTTTTAATAAGATGAAAAGAATTGCGACATTTTACAAAGAATTTTTACTATTAGCAGTTTGTTTGCCTTTTTCTTATTCATTTACCTGAAAATACATAGAAGCTCTAAAAAAAGAAACAAAAAACACTAAGAAAAGATTTACTTGCTCCATTTGTTTGTAGAAAAGGGAGAGGAACTTCCTTGTGCGAGTAGCTCATTCAGTTTTTGCACTGGTGTGAAGTGCCACTAATGAAGCATAGAAACCATCTTTGATTTTGATCAAAGACTCATGCCTACCTCTCTCTACGATAACTCCATTTTTAACCACTGCGATTAAATCTGCATTCCTGACCGTGGATAATCGATGGGCTACAACTACTGTAGTCCTGTTTACCATGACACGGTCTAATGCATCTTGAACCACTCTTTCAGATTCAGCGTCTAATGCACTTGTAGCCTCATCTAATAGTAAAATCTTTGGATTTTTCACTATAGCACGGGCAATGGCTACCCTTTGCTTCTGCCCCCCAGATAACTGGATTCCACGATCTCCAGCTCCAGTATCGTACCCCTGCATTTTGCATTGTCAAAAGGAAACAAAAATTTGGTGAGTGTTTCTGCGTTATATCTTCACTCGTGATTGATCAATGGACAATCCAAGTAATAAACATGACGAAACCCCACCTGATGTAAACTACTAATGAACTTGTGGGCATTGGCCAATTCTGCTGCAGATATAATTTCTGCCTCAGTTGCATCTCCTCCTTTCCCATATGCAATGTTGGCACGGATTGTGTCATTGAACAAAACAGGCTCCTGGCCTACAAGCCCCATTTGCTGCCTAAACCACTTCAATTGTAGCTTTTGAATTTCAGTTCCATCAAGTGTGATGCGACCTGAATCTGGATCATAAAATCTTTGCAACAATGCAACCACTGTTGATTTCCCACTCCCACTTTCTCCAACCAGAGCAACAGTCTGAAAGAAATTCAGTCCAATAAATATAGCTTCTGACATGCTAAATGCTTGAAACAAATAGAAGTTATGACACCATAGAAGACATACCTTCCCAGCACGCATTAACAAGTTTATGTCTCGGAAGATTTGAATATCTGGCCTAGTTGGATACTTAAAGCTCACATGTCGAAGCTCAATTTCTCCCTTCACATTTTCTAATATTATTCCCGACTCGTCACTAGGGTCTATCTTTGACTTCCGGTCTATGATTGAAAATACAGAAGCAGCAGCATTTTTCGCTTTGGTGGTATCAGTAGTGAACGTGCTTGAATGAGAAATTCCAACAGATGCCAACGTCAAAGCAAAGAAAACCTGCAACGAGAACAAGTACCTCAATATCGTTTGAAACTATATTTTCCAGCTAGAACTTCTAAAACTCTAGGGAGCAAGCTTAAAGAAACGTAATAAATACTCACTTGGAAAACATCTTGGAATGTTATGTGGCCGGCGTCAACTAGCCGAGCTCCGACATAGAAACTAGTCGCATAGAAACAGTACAGTAGGAAAGAAGACACCCCAAATCCGACACCACTTACCCATCCCAGCCTCACTCCCGACTTCATGGGACCTCTACATTTGCCTTCATAAAGTTGCATCACCTTCTCTTCAGCACAGAAAGAAGCAACTGTTCTTATGCTGCAAACTGCATCATTAGCCACTTGACTCGCTTCTTCATACATCATCTACAGAAACCAGTTTAATTTGTCACAATGACTAGCTTTTATAAGTTATAGGAAATTTATAAAACAAAAAATTATGCTATCAAAAAACCCCGCACCCTAAACCTTCTAGCAAAATAAAATAGCAGCTGTGGATGTGGCAGTTTGGCAGTTCCCACATGGACAAAGAATTCAACTATATTTCTTTAATTTTTTTCTAAAATACCGGCTGGTTAGCTTTAACGGCATACCTTTGCATCCGCGCTGAATCCTTTCATGAACTTCACTTGGATAACTCCATTGATGCCTATCAGAGGGATCAATCCAAGGATAACAAGTGCGAGTTGCCAGCTTGCAGTAAAAGCAATGATCATAGCTGAAGTTACTGTTGCAATATTTTGAACAATAGCAGCTAATTGATCTCCCACCAGAGAACGGACTATTGCAGCATCTGCTGCGAGCCTAGAACCAATTGCCCCACTTGAGTGCTCAGGCTCATCGAACCAGCTAACCTCCATGTTAATCACCCTCTCAAAACACATTGATCTAATCCGCTGGATTAACTTACACCCAGCCACTGAAAAGAAGTATGATCTCACTGGAATTACCACAAATGCAGCCACACCAAGCGTCATAAACATTAATGCCCAGAATTTCGAGTCTTTTCTTAGTACATGCGGTGGTTCAAAAAATGTTTTGATTGCTTTGGACATTAGTGTGCCATAGATTGGTAGTATTGTACCATGGATACATGCTGCAATAGTACCAATTATAAGAACTGGGATTTCTGGCTTGTTGAGAGCGGCAAGGCGGCTAAGTGGGACCTCTGGAGCATCTTCTGGTGGCAGAATATCTTCTGGATCTTCATAGGCATTTTCACGGACACTGAATCCTGTAGGCAAACCAAATGGGAGGGAGAAAGAGTGGCGGCTGCTACCTATTGACGATCCTCGACTTATGGATCGACTTATGGATCGTCGAACTGATCTTCTTTGACTTGATTGTCTAAATGATTCCAAACTGATTTCTGTTTCACGTGCTGACTCTCTGTTTATTTCTTGTAAGCGTACAAGCTGAGAGTATGCTCCATCAGGATCCCCAAGTAGTTGTGAGTGCGTACCTGCTCAATTGACATACATCAACATGTTTCTCTTTGACTCTATCACTGACGCATCATGTAATAATGAGCAGCATTTCACTGGTTTTTTTTTTTTTGCTTTCTCTTGGCAAAAGTGCTAGTAAAATTACCAAAACTATGTTATAAAAGTTCAAATCTCTAAAGAAAATGATAGCATGTGAAGGAAAAAACAAGTCCTAACTCCTGAACAATTTAACAAGTGAATAGCATGCTGGAAAATGCATGTCTTATGCTATGGAGAATTCTGTGAGATATATACCTTTTTCAACCATCTTTCCGCGATGGATTACAGCAATCATATCAGCATTTCTCACAGTGGTCAATCGGTGGGCAACAATAACAGTAGTTCGGTCAACCATAATCTTGTCTAATGCATCTTGTACTACCCTCTCAGATTCTGCATCAAGTGCACTTGTAGCTTCATCTAAAAGTAAAATCCGAGGGTTCTTCAAGATTGCTCTGGCTATTGCAATTCTCTGCTTCTGTCCACCTGAAAGCTGAGTTCCATGCTCACCAACCATGGTGTCAAGACCCTGGACGCAAATATGAAAATTGTTGGTCGGTTACTGATTCATGTAATCATAAAAATCAAACAAGAACTTCAATTAGCTGACAAACAGGCAGTTGTTAAGAACCTGAGGTAGTTTATCAATGAACTTGGCAGCATTGGCAAGTTCAGCTGCAGCTCTAATCTCTTCATTTGTTGCACCATCCTTCCCATATGCAATATTTTCCTTGATGCTAGATGCAAACAACACCGGTTCCTGGCTGACAAGACCAGTTTTTTCTCTAATCCATTTAAGTTGAAACTCTTTGATGTTAATGCCATCTATAAGAACTTCTCCAGCTAGGGGATCATAAAATCTCTCTACCAGACTGATCACTGTTGACTTCCCACTTCCACTATGCCCGACCAAAGCTGCAGTTGTGCCACTTGGGATTGAAAGAGAGAATCCACTAAATATTGGCTCATCTGGTCTGGCTGGATAACTGAAATACACATTCCGCAATTCTATGTCTCCTTGAATGTCGTCCAATACTTTTCCTTTCATATCATAAGCATCTATCTCTGGCTTCCTTTCAATTGTCTCAAACATCTTATGTGCTGCAGCTCGACCGGCAGCAAAAGCACTCAAGCAGGGAGAAGCTTGTCCCAGAGACCTATGAAATTCACACAGCAATGCGAGTAATAAGCAAAATAATTCATCAAAGAAGTTATAGTTCCAACTTCCAAGCAATCATACTGCATATGCAATAAATTAAAGAATGGAACTTACATGGAACCAGTCAAAATGGCAACAATCACATTAATCACTGCACCCCCACTATATCCTTTTTCCAACACCATCTTTGCACCAAACCATACAGCCATGGAATAACTACAGAACACAATGAACATAACCATACCAACACCAAATCCCGAAAAAATGCCTTCTTTCACACCTGATCTGTAAGCAGTAAGAAGAAGATCGTTGTAAATACTTATAGCTCTCTTCTCCCCAGTAAATGATGCAACCTGGAATACCAAAGGAATATCATCATGGTTTGATCAAACAATAAATAGATAGCAAAATTAGACGGTTTACGGAAGGGAAAACATTAAGCTGATATGTTCTGTTCTAAGCACTCTTATTCTTAATGAAACATACAGTTCTGATTCCTCCAATCGTCTGTTCCACTACATTTGCGGCTTCTGCATAAGCATTCTGTCCACGAGCTGCCATCTTGGATATAAAAAGGGCCATGCTTGCTCCAGCTAGCACTAGGAGGGGAATAGCGGATAACATGACAAGGGCTAACAACCATCCTTTAATAAATGCCACCGCAAAGCCTCCTATGAATGTGGCCATGAGCTGCAGAAATTTTCCAACCTGCAAAAAAGCAGTATTATTTCACATGCGGATTGCATATAAAGTCTTGTGAAAAATCATTGCACTTTTTCTTTAGGTGAGGTTATTTCCATTGCAGCAGAATAATACCTTTTCACCCATTGCATCTTGTATAAGAACAGTGTCACCGGACATTCTACCAACAACCTCTCCCGTATTCGTGTCCTTGTCAAAGAAAGCAATGTCTTGTCTCAATATAGTTTTCAAATACGTACTCCTTATACGCGATGCCTGTCTCTCCCCTGTGACTATCCAGCAAGTCACCTCTGACAAGAACCAAACACAGGTTTTTCCGGTTAATTCACAATGCTTTGCACAAAATTCATTTTGATTTTAAGAGTGAGATATACTTACGAAAGCACGCGGCTACTGCAGAACCCATAGCCAAATATACAAACTTCAGAGAGACCTGAAATATTTGCAGGTACCATCAGAAAAATATTTCTATTTTCAATTCAAACATATCAACAAAGAAACACCAGGGGGATTGGTAAAATTCCTGATGTCAAATCTCAAATTACAACCTAACTTTCGTGGAGAAAATGCTAACAGATGTTATGTAAGTCCAATTCTATAAGCGTGGTTCTAATAACAAAAATATCAAAACTAGTCTGGTACTTAAAGCTTGAAGCATGGCACCACTTTTTTATACCTTGGAAACCAAACTGGTCATGTCATTGCCAAACTGGTTACTTCCAAATGCATTGATCACGTCTCCCAACAGTAAAGTCATGAGAGGCATGGACATGCCATTCGCAATTGCACCAATTGCGCCCAAGAACATCAACAGATAGTCAGTGGAATCTGCAAACGAGAAGAGCTTAAAAAATGGAACTGATTTAGTATTCTCATGTTCTTTGCTCTTCTCATGTTCTTCTTGATTCTCGTTAGCGCCAAGGTGCCTCCCATCATCGTTGACTGGTGAAGAGCTGGTGGCTTCATGGATCCTTGCATCACCACCCAAGCCATTCTCCTCAGCCATCATCCTGAACCTGATTTTAAATCGGACTCCCCTCTGCTCTCAAAATTACAGTATTTATGTTGTAGCCTGCAAAACACATGTACTCCCCAATATCAATCAAACTTGTCAACCAAGTGGAAAAATTGTAGTTGCATTCAAAGTTTTTAGAAAGATTTGAAACACACCAGTGGATGGATCAATATTCATAATAGAAAATCCCAAGAGCACGTTGATCATTAACCCTTTTCAAATACTTTCTCTACAAATACGTTTGAACACTCTTCAACAAGAAAACCCTTCTTGAACTGACGTGGGCAACAAGCAATAAATCATTTGATTTAAATAACGAGCAGGACTAGAAGGTCATCGTATTTTAGTTTAAATGCATATTAAAGGAATAGTAAGTTGGATAAACGAGTGAAAAATGGATTGAAAAGGAAGAATTCGTGGCTTTCTAGAAAGTCAATATTTCATAACGGAGGTGCTAATTTAAAGTTCAAACTTCTACACGCGCAATGTTCAAAATATTCTCAAGATTGACACTCCACCCCTGTTTTGAAATAGTGGAGAAGACAAAAAAAATATCCCTTTGGCATAAACAATTTGCTATTCTCATTCACCTCTTGCATCAAATGTTGATTAAATTTCTTGACATTTTGGATCACAGAACTTATATTTCCAATCCTTTTGGAACCCTTGATCTGGCAGATCATTAGCAAGTACTCTCATCTTACTGATTGCCTGCTTTGAGGGATTAACAAGTTTGATGATGGTCTTATGACAAAGACTACAAGCAGCTAGGAATCTACAACATGGTATGTATAGATTCTGCAAGAGTACAGGTTGTCATGAAGAGGAACCCATGCGGGAAAGCAAGGTGGACCAACGAAGACACCTGTTTCTTTTGTGTCCGTGCAAGTTCGTTCAACAAAAGAAAGATATGCATGCACTGTATGGTGTCCATTGAGGTAGTAATTTGAAAAGAAGAAGTAAAGAAGTTGCATGCAAAACAACTGTGTGTTTCGATAGAGTTTTGCAGTTCAGATGAAGGAAAACCCTCCATCCAAAAGCCATTTCCACCACCCACACACCACTTAAAACATAAAGCAAACAAATCCCATGCATATCCAAAGAGAAGTATTCTTTGAGAGGCAACCTAACTTTATGAATCACTTACCAAGAAGAAGCGAAAGTGTGGAGGCTGAAATGAGCAAAATCTCTTGGTTCTTGGCCCTGTGGACTTGGATTGATGAGATTTTGGTTCCTTCAGGACCTGTCTTGATTTTTTTTCCTGCTACAATATTTTCCAGTCGCCTTATATAACGTGATCCTCTCTGTTCAAAGGAGAACTGCGATAATAATATAATATAATATATATAATATATGGCAGACAACGCAACTTAGTCAAAAGTCGCGTTTTCGTGATTGTCAGCTAACATATATATATATATATATATATATATAGTTTGCCATCGTCCTTACTATTATTATACTATATAAGAAAGTTACATTACACATCCCTTCTGTTTGTGGGCAACTGCATGTATTCTCGTCTTCTAGAAGCAGGATATTTTATTTCTTTCCATTAAAAAACACAAAATAGACTTAGCCACCGCGCGCAGAGAATAATTAGTGCATTTATTTCTTTACAGTATTGTTTTCTCTTTCTACCTCTATATTCAACCATTAATTTAAGGGAGTTCACACATCACATATTATAATCTTAAAAAAGAATATAAATTATATCTTAAAAATTAAAATTATGTTTTAATATAATATCAAAATCATATTAATGACTTACTGATAATATATATATATATATATATGATCTCGGAGTATATGTGAATTTACGTACGTATTTGTTGTTTCAATCGGAGGGTCTTCCTTTTCTTCTCCGTATTTGATCAAGTCTTGGCTAGATGGAGAAAAAATGTTAACGTCCGTCTCTCAATTTTGCAATCGCAGTTATCTGGAGATGGGGGAACCCAGAAAATAGTCATTAACGAGATTTTCTAATTATAAGGTGGAATATTCAAGGTTTTATTTTAATGATTTGGACGTCGAAGTTGGCTGCGCAGACTGTTTCCTTTGGACTGACTAACACCCGAGAAAGAAAGAAAGAAAACATCCAATTAGATATTAGAAAATTAAAATTATTATTATTATCACGGGCTGGTTCGGTAAGCGAATTTATTGTGTAGTATATTTCCCAGAAAACGGAAAACTTATCAGGCAGGCCTACTTACTGTGTTTCTGCCGTCTAAGACTAAAATATAAGGTACTGTCAATTCATTTCGGGTTGACCGGGTTGCAGGATGACTCTGGTTTTTGATAAAGTCAGGTCAGATCGATCCTTTCTCTCTTTTTTCCTTAAACCTAGACCGATCCAAGCCTCAGGTCGGTCGGGTCTCGCCTAATATCTATCAAAATATACCAAACACAAGACAAGATAATTATTTCTACAATTCAGTCCAATTGATATTATTTAGCATACCAAACACTATCTAAGTATGATATTTGTAAAGCGGGTGCAACACTCTAGCAACAACACAACACGTTATTAATCTATTAGTGTTTGATAATGCATATAAGGTGTTTTTATAAAATAATATATATTTTTTAATTAAAAATACATCAAAATGATATATTTTATTATTATTTTATTTTTAATATTAAAACATTAAAACTATAAAAAAATAAAAAATATTAATTTAATATCTTTTTAGCAAAAATAAAACTTTTTCAAAAACAATTTAAATAACTAGCCGATAAAAAAAAAAAAAAAAACCATAGATCTAGCGCATGGTTCTTCTAGCGCCCTCATCACATGAAAATGTTTCCACTTGATAATCATGTCAAGGATGGATGGATGGATGGATGGTGTGTTTCTTAGCTGGCATTTAAGGCTTTTTTTTATTCTCTCTCATCCTAAAATATGAAGGATGTTAAACGTTGTGTTCAAGAGTTATAAAACGCAGCCAGCAAAAAATTAAGAATTGTTTTATTCTTGGACTTTGACTCAGATCGATAATTAATTAATTAATTAATTAAGCTGAAGGGAACCTTCATGTTGTTGATTATTCAAGACCATTCCTTTTTCACAACTTCAATTTATTTATTTATTTATTTATTCATTCATTCATTCGGTTAGGGGAAACAAAAGACCCATGCATACTACATTAGTTCTACCATAATTTTCAAGCCGGCTTGGTGATCGATTGATCTCAAGCTTGCATAAGTTTTTCAAAGTTGATTTTTATATTTTTATAAAATAAAAATAATATTTTTTTATTAAAAAAATAGTTAATGGGTTACAATAGAATTTTTTATTACTTCAACTTAGATTTTTTACCGGGTTGCCTGAGTTTTTTTCTTTTTTTATTTTTTTAAACCCCGCATGGTTTTAGTTTTGGATTAGTTAAGTTCTAAATTGATCTGTCAGATTAGACTAAATTTTAAAAATATAATTTCTACCACATTCGACACATAGCTTTTTAATTTTGCTTACAATTATTTTTATTTTTTTTGTATAAAGCAGAGAGAATCATTTTTTTTTGGTGACAAATTTATTCCCAAACTGTTAACTTGATCTCATCTAGGTTCCAAACAAAAGTATTTCTCAATCAAGTCCCCATTCTTTTGGGTATTTTTAATACTTGGTAGATGAGAAATTCATTGGGGATTGTTTATGATAGGAATCTATTCGAGAATATAGTTTTTGGGAAAAATATTTTAGTTTCTTTACTCTCTCATTTTTTGTTCTTAATTTTTTTAGCTGTGAATTTTTTTTTATCATTTTATATTATATTAATCTAGGATATGAACTTTGTTATTTGTTTTTATTGGCTCGATATTGAATGCTCTCGGTGTTGGAAAACCAAACCGACTCTCAATTGATGCTTGATCTGATAAAATTAAATGAAATTTAATTGAATTACAACAATTGAAGCTATGGGGATCAAGTTTGAACATTTGACAAATATTGAGTCCTTTTTTCATGCAAACATCAAGGACTGAATCCACGATTACAAAAAAATCCCTAGAAACTTTTCCTAATGTTACATCATACCATTGACCCACAATGTTCTTTAATATAAGTCTCTCTTAGAATAAAATAATAAAAAAAAATAAAAAAGCTCATGACTTCCGTAAGTGATATGAATTCAAAATTCACTTATGGAATGAAATTTTGTTAGTTTCTTTAATTCCGTCTTGCATTTGAAAAGGTCAGTTCTTGCTAGGACTGCAATAGAGTAATCTTTTTCAGCCTGCAGTGTAGTACCAAATTTTTGTCAGCGTAAGAAAAGGTCAGAGGAATCA
>Ga0325414_1003568_pt1 | contig 16195 bp, 10 predicted proteins | sample PopdelMetagenome_8_FD_206183 | JGI IMG/M metagenome (GOLD analysis project Ga0325414, IMG submission 206183) | Populus deltoides microbial communities from Bellville, Georgia, United States - Leaf-PdKOR-R3 | ecosystem: Host-associated > Plants > Phyllosphere > Phylloplane/Leaf | place: USA...
TTATTCATAGCAAGTTTATTTTTGTATTTTTAAATTATTTAAAAAAATTAATGATTTTATTTTTTTATTTTAAATTATATTTTTATATTTTCATATCATTTTAACATTGTTACCCCAATAATAAATATGAAAATATTTTTTTTTCTTTCTTAGAATTATATGTATGTTACTGATTGATTGTAAATGAGTCATGTACCCGTATTGAAAAAATTATTTTTAAATAATTAATTGTTTAATGATGTAATTATATTATTATAATTTAAATATGCATCTTAAACTAAAGCTTAAAATATGAGCTTTGTATTGATTTAATAAAAAAATGAACTTACAATAAACTTATATCAAGAAACTATGAGTTGAAATATTTAATTGAAAATATTTCCTTGTATTTTCATTTTTTTTCAACTTGGTATTAATATTTTAATTTTTCTATATTTATTTGTATACATGGCATGGGCCAAGTATGTATGTTTATTTTTTAGTAGATGTCAAAATTTCATTGGTTAAAATTTAAATATATTGATACATAAACAACCCATATATATATCATAGCCATAAGCAAAGAAAGAGGATATAAAATTAAAGATAAGATGCCCATTACTCAAAGAAAATCAAAGAAAATGCTATAAAATTACGCTACTTAAAAAATATTTTTTCTATGACAACTGGGAAAAAAATAAATGCAAATATTACTATTGATTCTAGCAAGGTCTAATTATAACGCAGTGAACTTGAGTTAATTTAAAATGATCATAAGTGATTTTTCTTTTCTAGGTAAAACTACGTCGTCCGAGCTAGGCAATTGGGCAAGGGATTCCCATCTCATGTTAAGGAGAGAGGTCATTGCCATTAAATTTCATTTCAAATGGTTTCGTTAAAACGAAAGAGAAACTTCGTATGATCAATGACTCTTTCGTTTGTCTTTGAAAATATATTTATTCATCTAAAAGCTAAGAACATGATTCAATGATATTGACTTCTTCATGGACACAAAGTTGAATCATGGGATTCATTAAAAGAAAAAAAATATATATTACTATAATTATGGTTTATGTCAAACAAATTTATTCATAGTTAAGATCTCCATACCTTCAATCATAGCGATTGTTAGGGGTGATTATTTTTTATTCGATTCTTATAAAAAAAAATAACCAAAACAAAATTTTTTTAAAAAAGAACGGAACCGAAACCAGTTCAAACTGACCGGTTTCGGTTCAGTTTTTTAGGATAAAAACCAATTCAAACCGGTTTGACTCGGTTTTTTTCAGTTTTTTTCTGTTTGAGTTTGGTTTTTTCAGTTTCAGGCTTATAAAATCAAAACCGTACCGACTGGTTTTTTCAAAATTTTAATCGGTTTAATTGGTTTTTTTCACGATTCGGTTTTTTCGGTTATTTTTTTCCGGTTTTCTCGGTTTTTCAGTTTTTTTACTCACTCCTAACAATTGTCAAATAAGTTTTAATTAATTATAAGGACTATCTTTCATATATATATATATATATATATATATATATATATATATATATGAAAGTGTTGATCCCTGCCATTTGATAAAAGCTAACGCCTCTGCATTGCTGATTACTTGGAAGCCCTCCTTGCTAGGTGGAGGCGGTGTTTCAATTTAATACTGTGATTATCGATCACAGTCATTGTTCCTTTTCTAGCAATCGGGTTCGGGTTTGATTTTTTTTATGCAGGTTTGTTATTCTCGTGGTATTTTATTTATTCACTAGACTTGTAAGATATTTAGCAGGTTCAGGGATTAGTCATGATACATATAATTAAATTTGCCGAACACCTCGAGTTATTAAAAAAAAAAAAGAAAAGGAAGAAGAAGACTGATTATCTATTTATACATTTGGATACGGAACCAAAAGAGTCAGGAATCACATATTAGTGACTCTATTCAAATGAATACAATGCCTCATGCATGCATGGCCTGTAAAACCACGACTCCGTCAACTCCATGACAACGCCAGTCCATCACATTCAGAATTAGTAAGGTAAAGAGAAGAGGCGATAGGTTTTAAGATGAGAGATTTCAATTACCATACACTGAGGAGAATAGAAAAGAAACATGCATAGCCTCTTAACTATTTTATTTATTTATTGCAAGAACAAATTAACTCAAGGATTTAACAAATGCTTTGAATTCAGATTAGGGTTGCTCATGATCTTGCCTCAGATCTCCTTGCCTAGCTTGTTTTCTCGTAGTGATTAGAATATATTTATGTCCATGTGGTAAAGATTTTCACTCTTTCCATTGCTAATTATAAGGATACAAGCATTTTATACAAAGAATATTTTACTGGGTTGCTATTGTCAAATGCAGAAAGACAAATTAATTATTTGATAAAATGTTGGTGAAGAATTTAGCTTTTAAACTTATTATGTTTGATGAGAGTAGAAAAATTTACATTCTTCAATTGCGGATTTAGTGTCAATATATCAGAAATATTTTTATCTAAAAAACATTGAATTATTATTTGTTAAATAATGTTATAATATTTTTATATGAAAACAAGGATATTAAAATTAGACAGAAAGCATCTAAAAAACACTCTTTTTTATGATTTTAGAATCATTTAAAAACATTAATTTAATATTTTTTAATTAAAAAACCTAAATTATAATGAAAATATTGATCGATGATGGTACCTTAACCTTCATCCGGAAGGCATTAGGGTGTGTTTGGTTTAGCTTTTGTGGTTGAGGTTGTAATTGGGTACAACCCAATCATTTACAAAATTCAATTACAAAAGCTAATATTTCTTGTTTTTTATAACTTTTTAGTGGATCCCACACCCAAACCTCAACCTCCACCGCTAACTCAAACATCCTTTTAGAGTGCTTGACAAATGAGATAACATGAGAACCCACGATGCCCTTCCACCGAAGTATTCTGATAAAGTGGACGGCGAACTGCTGGGAATGGAAGATCTGCAGCCGGTGCTGCCGCCGCACAACCAGGTTGCGTATATAGTGACATGGAAACTCAGATTCAAATTCCCGATTTCTCTTTATTGGTCGTGGGCCTCACCTTCTTCTTTGTCGATCACCATCGGCCGGTACAATAGCTGTAGCTGTCAAAGTGGGAAATTTTGTATAAAATGAGCTGTATGCCTCTATCTCTGTCTAGGATATGTCGAAGCAGCGTCGATCTTCGGGGAATCGTCCCACTATACTGAACAAGAAGCATGCCCTTCATCAGATTTCTTTATTCATTTCATATGCATTAGATTTATGTTCGGATGTTAAGCAAATTTTTGACGCTCCTCCCACCAATTTTCTCCTGGAGCCATCGTTATGAAATCATTTATAATAATTTCTTTCGGAAAGAAGCTTTGAAAGCTTTTGTGTTGTCTTGTTATTTACTAAAACAGCTACAACAGTTGGTTGATCTGTTCTATGTATATATTATCAATAAACTAGGTTAATAAATTACTTTAAATATTTTATAACAAATTAATTCATGTCACAATTCATTTGATTAAAGGACGTGAGGCGAGTTTAAGGTTAGCCTAAATCATGAGGAACAAACAAAAACGACTTGTTATTCATCCTCTTTTTTTTTTGAAGTCATTTGTTCTTTATGTATAAAAACATTACCAAGCCAAGCACACACGCGTTTTTAAGATCCACGTGTCTTGTTGTTTTTATTTATTATTGGTTTGATAATAAATTAATTTTTATAATTTTTATTATATAATAAAATAAAATAAAATAATTTTATCTAGTTTATAATTTAAATTGTGAGTTTGACGAAATGAGTAAATTCACGTCTAACCCGGCGGCGGGATAAATAAACTTTCTTCATCTTCTTCCTCTGCAACTTTCCCCTCATGCCGTCGTTGTGAGGGCTAATTAATGATATTCTGGTCCCTGGCTCTTGAAGGGAAAAAGGTTAAAATTAATCACACCATCGTGATCATTATCCATACCCATTTTAATGGTCCTGCCTATCTATACAATGATATGATCGTACGGTACGGTATAATTCTTATGTAAGGTTTCGCATTGTGTTTTGAAATTATTTTTAAAAAAATTAATTTTTTTTAAATTAATATATTTTTTATGTTTTCAGATCATTTTAATGTATTGGTATTAAAAATAATTTTTAAAAAATAAAAAAAATTATTTTAATATATTTTAAAATGAAAAATACTTTAAAAAATAATTATAAACACGGACGCCTGGGATAGAAATAATGTATCATTGGCATTAATATTTCTGTGCATTCATAGAAATATCCACATGACCTAGCTAGCTAATAGAGAATTATATCCATGATGAATTTATCTACGCATAAACCCAGCTGACCAGCACAAAACATTATTAGTTGGAAAAAAGAAACAGCTTATTCATGCACAGATGCTTAGTTCAGTTCACAAATTAGAGGATTGGATTAATAATTGGGTTTTTCTTGGCAGATTGCACCTTTCAAATTCTACGCAGGGCATCGTTTAATCAGCCTTTTCTTCTTCTGGGCCATTCATCTTCAAATGAAAATGATATCAGAAGACTTGAAGGGCTGTGAGAACAACATTATGGACCCCTAGGGTTATTGACCTAATGGTGCAGCTGGGTTTATCTTACTGGGCACTTACTTGGCCAGATTTATGAAGGCCTGGTGATGGCCATTGGTATTGGGCTGTAAGGTATAAAGCTGTGAAGATTCACTGCATCTTCTACTAAAAAAACAGCATAATTTTTATTTTATTTTATTTGTTGCTGATGAAAACAGCATAATATTAAATAATTATTCAGTCACTGTTAGCATCTTCCCACCAAAACACCTACTTCTCTATTTATATACTCACTGTGAACTAGGTCTGCTGAAAAGAAAAACTTTCTTTCAAGGAAGCTTCCTTGTCTCCTTTAAGGGATTTCTTCCTATAATATATAAATAATGTTGTCTTTATTTGTTCTCTTTTAGTGTTTTTTAATATCATTTCCCGGATTGGACTCGTCATCTTCATGTATTAGTGTGCAGTATTTTATTAGAGAAAATATTTTTCTTTCCTTGAAAAAAAAAAGAATTGGAATCCAAATTGAAATATTCAAAAAGAATTGGACATAGATTTAAGTGCATGTCTACTGTTATGGAAACTTGTGCATTTACTGAAAAAATATTAATATCATTTTTATATATATTTTTAAATGATTTTGATATATTTTTAATTTAAAAGAACTGTACATTAACGTGAGATAAGAGATTAGATTGTGGTTCAATAATAAATAGATATTTTTTAAAACAACTCCTATTCAAATAAGAGACTGTGAATTCATATATATATATATATATATATATATATATATATATATATATATATATATATATATATGCGGGGGTAGCAGGTGATCCATGCATTTTTTTACAAGATCTGAACTCACCAGATTTGACTTCTGAAACAAAATAATAACATGGGTCAGATTTTCTAGCAGGGAAAGACTTCTGCAAAGTACCAAGACAAACAGAAAGAGAAAAAGGTCGGGACTTCTACAGCCTTCCAAGCTGGCGGCCAAGGAACGGAGCATTCATGAACCAAGTTCGCTGGATATTCCACAACTGCTCTTGCACCAAGCTGACCACGAGCCCCTCAAATCAATCCCTCAATAAAAATAAAAAATATCGAGTTGATTCCCTTGAACCAACTACAACCACAAAATATATTCATACACTAAATTCGAAGTTTCTGTTATTAGATTATCTGTGGGATGGTTATATTATAGCTGCAGACCCGGTTCTAAATCTATTTCGATAAAAGGTTTGGGTTACTGGATTCCCACATCAGCTCGTAGGTCATTTGATCAGTTTGAGTTATTTATTTTTCGAGTTTAGACTAGATTGGTCAGGTTAATCAAGTCACGAAACACCGACTCAGGTAAATTTTATTTCGGATGTGAACAAGGTAGAGAATAAATTAGAAATTTGAGCCAGAATTCGAAAGTTAAAATTTGCTTTCTGTCTCTCAATTCATTTGGACCGGCCATGTTAATAATATGAACACGAGAAACTTCCTACGAGGTTTCTTGCTCTTCTGCTTGTTTTAAAGCTATTATTGCATTCTGGAGTTTTGAGTCTTTACCTAACCCCTGAAGTTTGACCTGACTGTATTGAGAATACAGTTGAATTCCAGTTTGAACCCTTTTGGTTTTCGATTTTTATTGACAGTAGATAAAATCAAACACGTTCATGGGAATGGGATCATGAAAAACATTCTAAGATCCCTGGATTAAGAAAAAGATTTGGGGTATCCTAAAGAGAAAACAAAAGGGAAAAAGATTTTATGCTTTCTGCTAGATTAGGACAAAGATTCAATGTCCTATGCGCTGTTCTTACATCACTTCATGTATTTCTTTTGCAGCAATTCTTATCTCGTCCCAAACAAATCCAACTTAATTTGGATACGATAATCACACATTTCACCATTTTATTTTTTAATAAATGAGTAATTTTACATGGATTTTAACAAGTTTATTTTAGAATTTTTCACCAAAGTTTTACTCCAACATTCTGATTTGATCCTCAATCCATCTCTTGTAAATTGACACAAACTTGTTAATTTACAAAATGAAGATGGGCCCTTTTTCAATTAATTTTGCTTTTAGATAATACAATTTTCGAAACCTTACAAAAATCATTATTCCTTGACAATATGGGAAGAAAGAAAGAAAACTATTAACCCACAAAACACCCAAAACAACACAAAAATCAAGTAAAACAAATGTTTGGTATTGTGATGCATATATGATAATTTTTAAAATATTTATTTTTCTTGAAAATATAATAAAATGATTTTTTATTTTATTTTATTTTAATATTTATCTATTAAAATCATCAAAAAAAACACTAAAAAAACTTGAATTTAATAGTTTTTCAAACCACACATATTTTTAAGCAATTCCAAACATAAAAATAAACAATAGAAAAAAAAGACAACAAAAGAGACTAAAAGAAACATGAAAATTAAAAAATTAAAAAAATAATATCTGAAATAAATAAAAAATCACATAATGATGTGAGGGGTGTACATATTATTATAATAGGGATTGTTTTTTAAAGTATTTTTTATATAAAAAATATATTAAAATAATAATTTTTTAAAAAAATATATTTTTAATATTATCATATTAAAATAATTAAAAAATATAAAAATATATTTTTTTAAAAAAATCATTTTTCCATACCGCCTAGCACTCTCTTAATGTCAAGCCAGCCTAGTCACTTCTCAGTTTTTTCAAAATAAAAAACAGGTTTTTTTAAAAAATAATTTTGCTAAGAGCAGAGGAAAAAAAAGCTCTTATAATGAGTAGCTTCGTAAAACAAAGGGGGAAAAAAAGAAAAAAAAAGAGAGGGGTAATGGTCATGTATCATAATACCAGCAAATAAGAAAAAGACATCAGGAGGAGATTGGAATAATCTCAACGTCACGCTTCCTCCACTCTCTCTATCTCTCTCTCTCTCTCTCTTCTCCTCACCAAAGTCAGCAAAAAAAAAAAAAACGAAAAAAAGAAAAGACATAAAATAAATGAAGAACTCAAATTTCAAAGTTTGAGCTTTGGAAAAAAAAAAAATGCTTACTTTATTTATACAGAGGGAGAAAGAAGCAGAGTTCATTGCACAGACCACAGGGTTACCTTTTAATAATACTTTCTGAGTAAATACTATTATTTTGTATGGTTATATATTTATGTTTTGTACAATCAAAAAGACTGTCTTTCTGACTAGGGTTTCTTGTTTGAACTTTTCTCTTCATTTCACCATCTGGTTTTGCTTAATTATTAATTCAGTGTTTTTAGCACTGATAACTCTTTCTTTATTTTGGGTTCTTCTTTCGTGAATAAAGTTCAAGGCTTTACTTTGTTATGTCAATTCTTGGTGCTTCTAGCTTTGCGAGCTTAGGATAATCTTTGTGCTTCTAGTAGTCTTGGGCTGTGTTTGGATAGAGGGCTGTTGCTTCTTTGGTCTGGTCTTGACTCTTGAGTGCTTGGTAAAGGTTAGTACTTTATGCGTAATTGAAAGGGGTAGCCGGGTAGGGAGTGATAAAAGAGAGAATCTTGACTTCTATTTTTGTGAAGTAGAAGTATTTGGACACGGGGGTTTGGTTAATTTTGAGAGGGTCTGGTGGTAGTGTTTATGATGATTCATGGGGAGTAGAACACATAATAATAATAAAGCTGTGACCGAGATGCCAAGCTTTGTTCCTCAGATATCAACTTCTAATCCCATGTAAGTTGTTTTCAGTTCAATATTCTTTATCAGTTTGAGTTGTATAAGTCATTCTTCCTGTTTTATGATGAATTATCTGGCTAATCTGTAGTTTATGTCTATGATTTTTGTAGATTTGATTGTGGTTGCTTGTTTATTTCTGGGTTGTTGTGATATAGGCTGTAATTTTGAGTGATAGCTTCCTGCTAATCAGTGAGAAATTGTTTGTGTGCAATAGGAAAATTAAGTGTGGAATATTTCATCGTTTGCTTGGTACCTTAAATGAAAAGAAAAAATGAGAATTAACTCAAATCTTATATCTTTCTTTTGGCTCACAAACTGCACCATTTATATTTGCATTTTTAAATATTTTATGGAACCTAAGATTAACTTCTTAAAGGAGCCCAATTGATGCTTTTAGTTGGAAATTTTTTGAGGGTCTTGGAGTGACTATAATTCTCCTTTAGAGAATGCATGCTGGGAACAGTTGTGTTCGTGTAATTTTGGAGGTATTGTTTGATTGTGCTATGTGCTATGAAGCTCTTGTGTTGATATCAGAGAGAGGACAGAGAGTAGAGTTGAATTCGGTCCCAATGTGTAACAAAAAAAATCAGTCCCAATGCATTAATACTGGTCCAACCCTTTAGAATTTACAGATTTGTTGTTTGCCTTTTCTTGCTTCTGTATAACTGGTGTGGTTCTCATAGTTCTGATATTATATGTTTCAGTGGCACAGAAGGAAATAATATTCGTTCTTCCAGAGTTTCAGACTTTTCAACAATTGAGCAATCTCTTGGGTTTCGCATAGAAGATGCTGTTGATCTTAGCAGAAGTATGTAATTGAAATCTTGACATCCTTCAAAAGCAGATTTTCTTTGTATTAGTGATCCTTAGACTTCTAATTTTATTTCCATGTCTTTGGTTTCTTTTAACCATCTAACGTTGTGTCATGGCATGTCTAATTTCACAAAATCATGCATAAGACATAGCTATTTAACCTTTTTATCAAATATTGTAGCTTAGGGGGTACTTGATTGTTATTCTCAATTTTCCATTTGGGATTACAGTCAATCTGTCAGTTGCCAAGACATCATGTCTCGGTCAGATTTTTAGCCTGGGGTGGAGTTCTCAACATGGGTCCTTTTTCTCTATAACATCTTTCCTTAACTACATTACTTAAAGCATTGATTTTTTATTTGGTCATCTTCTGGTTGAAACATCATCAGCACATCCATGCATGACGTTGTAGGTAGATTGCATACCAGATAATTTCAGCTTGCAGTATGATCCATTGAGCTCACATTGCATAGACTGCTATATAATTATGCTCTTGATCTTTTAAAATTTTCTCTTGATGTTGATATAGTTTCATGTATTCTTAGTCATTTATATTGTCTTTCAGATCCTCTTTTTCATCAATTAAAATCTAGCGGGCAGGCAATAGGCACTGATGTTCAGTTTGGCACTTTGAATAAGGTGAGCTTTATCTTCTCTCCACATTTCTTTGCTTTTTATACTGATGATGGCTTCAAAGTTAACTGAGCAATTTTCCTTTCCTCCTTTTTTTTTGTAATTTAGCCCCTTGCATCTTCAGATATAAATCTCTCAGCTGCTGTTGTGGGGTCCCAGTCATTACCACTACAAAAAGAAGTGCAAGTAAATCCAGTTTCTATACCTGGTAACCATCCTGAGAATTGGGGAGAAACCAGTATGGCAGAAGCCAGTCCTAGAACTGATACCTCGACAGATGATACAGATGACAAAAATCAAAGGGTGATGTCTCTTACTTTCTCAAGCAATGTATTCTCAGTTTTGCAAAAAATCACTAATCTATGCGTCTCACTCTTTTCTCTCTATGTCTCTCAATATTGCCTTCTCATGCAAAGGAAATTTCATTTCCTGGTAGAACGTAGGCTGTTGGTCAGTTGTGGGTGACAATTTAGTGACTTCCCTTTGCAGTTTGAAAGAGGACAATCAACTGCAATAGTAGCATCTGATTCCAGTGACAAGTCAAAGGAAAAGGCAGGGGATCAGAAGGTTGCATAGATGAAGTTAATTTTATTTACATGACTGCCACCCAACATTATGACAATTTCATTTGTTTTTCTCTTAATTATTGTCACGCAGACATTAAGAAGGCTTGCTCAAAATCGTGAAGCTGCTAGAAAAAGCCGACTGAGGAAAAAAGTAAGTATTGTGTGTTTTTTTGCTGTCTGTCCTCACAATTCATTGCTATTATATCAGGGAAGCTGCATTTGCAAAGGATAGGTCTATATATGTTATAAATTTCAAATTTACACTGTTTTATGCGTTGTTTATGGAACTTGTTGTCTTTCTTATCTCCATTACAGGCATATGTACAACAACTGGAGAGCAGCCGGCTTAAGCTGACCCAACTGGAGCAAGAGCTCCAGAGAGCCCGGCAACAGGTTTGGCTTTTTATTGTTTCCCATTTCTGTCTTATTTTGGCAAGGATTATATGTTGTCTTATAATATGTATTTAAATTTCTTGACTGCAGGGAATTTTCATTTCAAGTTCAGGAGACCAAGCCCATTCAATGAGTGGAAATGGTACTTAATTAGCTGTGTGTGTTTGGTTATGTATTTTGTGTGTAGAGTTGCAGAGCTGATTGTAGTAATAATGACTAGTGATTTTGTTTTCAATATGTTATGGTAAATCAAGTGAACATTATGTTTGTGTGTTGAGGTACTGACTATACAATGACGCTAGGATTAACAATTTTGCTCCATGGTTGCAATAAACAGTATCCAGGCCTTGTATAGAATAAGTTATAGCCACCATTGGGGTGCTTGTTATATTTGTTACTTTATAAAGTTGGGGGACTTTTCATGATAGGTACTGATTGCTGACCATAAAACATAAGCAATTAGCATTGTCTCTGGAGATGCGCAGTATTCTAAAATTGGGAGGGAATATGCTTGGCAAATGACAGAGGTGTTGTGTTCTTGTCACAGTCCCCTATATATAAATGGATAATCACTATAAACAATGCTTTGCTTAGACTTGCATACCACAAATCATATGGGCCATCTCATCATCACACCTGCTGCTTCAGCAGCTCTAGGTTGTTTGTTTAGTGCTCAAGACAATCTTTATGGGATGCTTTTGTGTAGTTACTGTCACAGATTACAAATTAGACACCTAGTGCAGTGGGAGTCGTATAAAGCTTGGCCTGCCAGCTGGTGTTTAGGCTTTTGATTCTTTAGCCACGAGCTTGTTATGTGATTTGGACATTGTTGGAGGTTTACCATTTTGTCCATTATTATTCTATTGTGATTCATATCTGTTTGCTGTCTTAATTGCTTGTTGCTACTGATTCCAATTTACTCCATTGTTTTGGCATTTGATGTAGATCTCTTATACAGATGATGTTGATCACATTGTTCTACAGGTGCCTTGGCATTTGATGCAGAATACTCACGGTGGCTAGAAGAACAGAACAGGCACATAAGTGAGCTGAGGGCTGCGGTCAATTCACATGCAGGAGATACTGAACTTCGTACTATTGTTGACAATGTCGTTGCACACTTCAATGAAGTTTACAGGCTGAAAGGCACTGCTGCAAAAGCTGATGTTTTCCACATCTTATCAGGAATGTGGAAAACACCAGCAGAGCGTTGTTTCATGTGGATAGGTGGCTTTCGCTCATCTGAACTCCTCAAGGTGTTTTTCGTATTGCCATAGCTTTTGTTTTATGCTTTTCCTTCTTTAATACACAGAAGGTGGTGATTATGCGGTCTATTATGTGAACTGAATTGAATTTGGTGAAATCGCTGCAGCTTCTTGTGAATCAATTGGAGCCTCTGACAGAGCAACAGCTGATGGGCATTTACAACTTGCAGCAATCTTCCCAACAGGCTGAAGATGCTCTGTCACAAGGGATGGAAGCACTGCAGCAATCTCTGGCGGAAACATTGGCTAATGGCAACCCTGGCTCATCAGGTTCATCTGGGAATGTGGCAAACTATATGGGTCAAATGGCCATGGCCATGGGAAAGCTAGGAACTCTAGAGGGGTTCCTTCGTCAGGTAAATAAAAAAAAATGCTCCATGATATAATCCTTTTTTTTCATTTTTATAGTTGCAATGTGGCTCATGATTTGCATATGCTGGTCTAAACATTGTACTTGTACCACATCACCGTTGCTCTCATCAGTCATCTTCCCTCATTTTGAATATAATTATAGCTTTGGCATTTGATTATAATTATCTTTCATTTGGTTATAATCAGGCTGATAATCTGAGGCAGCAAACACTAGAACAAATGCACCGCATACTGACAACTCGGCAATCAGCCCGTGCACTTCTGGCAATAAACGACTATTTCTCTAGGCTACGAGCCCTTAGTTCTCTCTGGTTGGCCCGACCACAAGAATAAGTAGCAGTATGTTATCCCCCTGCGAAGTTAACATGAATATTTATCAGTTCACCACCCTCTTGCTTGGCCTCCAGTTCTCGTCTTGCCATTGGGTGGGTTGCTGCTGTTGGTCTTTGAAGCCGTCTCTGGTGGCAATTGTGGTGCAGTTAGGTCATAGTTGGTGTAATTATAGGGTTTCATGTGCAGTTGTAACGCCAGGTTTGCTCACACAGATGTATGCTTATCTTCTTGTTGTAAAACAATTGGTGGCAATAATTCGATCATGTTTGGTGTTTATTAGAACTGATAAAGGGAAATAGGAGTGTGATTTGTAACATAGGTCACAGTTCTCGATTTGTATACCAGAAAATCAAATTGAATCAGGATTATAGTGTTTTTTGATTGCTGCAGATTTTTCTTTTGGCATGTCTTCGTTACTCTTTATGTGGTCTGCTACTTGCTGACATCTTCTAATTGCTTCTTTGCACCTCTTGAGAACCAGCACTTGCTCATTAAGATCCAAGTAGAAAACACTGGTGTTTGCCTTGTTTGTGTTTGGTAACGTGATGGCTTCTTGAAAATATTTTTTAATTAAAAATATATTTTTTAATTATTTTTTCAACACATGATGAATTTATCTTTAGCTTCGATAACCTTTTTGAATTTTTTTCCCTCAAGATTACTGCTTAAAGTACTGAGAACTAGAGTTTATGGAATTCACCCATTCAACACATAATTTAAGGCAAACCCATTGGTCTTTTACAATGGCTTTGGTGCATTTTTTTTACCTGTTTTACATGGCAGATCATGATTATCTTGGTGAAGTTTCAACAATTTAGGAACAAAAACATTCTCTTAATTTGAAAAAATTATTATCATTCATCCACCCTCGTAAAATAGGGAGTTTTATAATCATTTTATGATGAATCTCGTGTAATTTATGTTAGTGATCAGTGGTGAGCTTGACCCATGTAATTATTGAGCTTTGTATCATGATTACTGAGCTTGATGGTGATTAACCGAACTCTTTAGTTGACAGCAAATAAAGAGTAAAGAAATGTTCTAGAAAAATATTTTTGTTTATATATTTGCATAGATTTTAATGTGGATGGCACGCTTAGAATTGGATACATATGCTTTTAATGCACAGAAAAAATTCAAAAACACCCTTATAATTGAAATCTACGCATTTAATACAAAGTTTATCATACTGCAACCATAAGTGGATCTCAATCATGATTTTAATTAGAGAATAAATTAATTAATGGTGTGCCACCCGAGGGACCTAAATTTTTTAAATGTAAAAACAAATTGTAGGTTCACAAATTTATAAATTCTAAGCCCATTGAGCTTAGAATGATGGGCTTCATTGTGCCAGACACTTCAGCAATCAAGCCTCAAACGGGCCATCTTGAGGTTCACCCTTCGCTCATCCAACCCTGCAACAAACAACACAGCAGCAACTTGGTCGACACAAAAATAACCAGGCTTTGAGGCTCTCGTTCAATCTCCTAGGTTTTGGGTCTCAAAGGAACTGTCTTTCTAAGTTAAGATTCTGGTTTTCGGTGGAGCTACCTTGTATAACAGGTACATGGCTTCTCTCTTTTCTCATTTTGTCTAGTGCTTAAATTTCTTATTTCTGTTTCATTGCTGAGAAAATTAAATGAAAAGAAAAGAAAACGAAAACGAAATATTTAATGCTTATTTCCTACTTCCACGAGATTTTATGGAAATTGGCAAATGGGAATCAATATAAACAGCCTTAGATGAAATTCCTGCTTTAGGGGGACCAAAAACATTCATGCTTGATGAGCCTATTTTGATTCTCACCACCTTTAATTGATCAAATTTTTCTGTCCTTTTTTGTATTACTAAAATGGGTTTATTTTAAAGAACTGAAATTTAGAACAGAACAGTAGTGAAAGAACAGGCTTTGAGGTGGATTTGTGTTTGCTTATGATTTTAGCTTGATCTGCTAGGGAGTAGGGAATGTTTTTGATGAGGGAGATTTTCCCGGCTATTATTGAGCTCATTTAAATTTAATTAGTTATTAATTTTTAACATGTCAGCAATAACTCATGTTTGCAGATAAAGAATCTTGACTGGAAGGAAAGATGCCACATAGAACACGGCCGATGACTGCACTCTTGGTGTTCTCTGGAGTCAATGTGGTCTTGGTATCAACCATTACTCCAGTCTATGATTTTGTTTGCTTCCTTCCTTACTGGGAAAGAAGGGTATGTTTGTAATCTTCATTCCCATTTCTTTGTTACTAGAAAAGGTTTTTTTCCTCAATGGAGAATAGGGTTTTAGCGTTGTTGCAGTAATTTGTAAATCAGTGTGAGATGAAAGCTTGGTAGATAGAACGATTTATTGTGTTAATTATTGAAATGAAAATCATAAAATGTTGAGCGTGTATTACCAATGCTTATTGATTGAACATGGAGTTTAGAGAAAAGAAGACATCCTTAAATCAGTAGCACCATGCACGCTAGTCCACAAAGTGGTGATGGGAATTACGAACTCGAGCAAAATTTCTTTTATAAACAATGTTTCCTTTGTAAAGAGCTAATTTTAGTTTTAATCAATCATATGAGTTGTTATAGTAGCATTGTTTTTATGTTTGTGAGCTTTTGAAACATTGAAAGAATAATGAACAAAAACATCTCTTTTGACATGTTGAACATCATATTTGGTGATTGTTGTCACTCTTTTTGTTTTTTACTTGTCTTGCATTTGTTGTTTTAGAGAGAAAGCCGCCGTCAGGAACGTCAAGCTGCCTTAACAAAGGATTCCAAATGAATAGAGATGGGTCTTTGAGGTTAGAAATTTATGATGATTGGTTTGTAAATGACCTTGTGACGTTTAATATTCGCCTACTTCTTCTCCCATCAGAATATACAAAAAAAAAATGTTAAGTTTAAAACATCCTTGATCAGAGCATATAATGGCACCTGGTTCAATTTTGTGGCAGAAAGATTTCATGGAGAAACTTGATTGAGATATCAGAATGGCTCTCTGAGGTTTTGTTGGGAAGCGTGTGGTAGGTTTAGCAATACTATTTTTACACCTGTGACTTTTCCACTCTAGCTGGATCCACCTGACGACATGTTATTTAAAGAGAAATGATAGATTTTCCTCACAGGTTTCCGTTAGTTGCGTGTCTTTTATGCTTTAGCCATGGTCATGCCTAGTGTTACAGGGACTACCATTGATGCAAACTTTCAACTGGAAATCCCTTGAGATTTAAGCTATTACTTTGTACATGGTGCCATAGCTATCAATTTATACAAGCTAAATAGCAGATCAAATCAGGTGATGTGTACGTATTTTATATTCTCCAACAATGCAGTTGATTCGGTGATATCATTCTGCTGACCATGGTGCGAAAGATGCCATCCAGCGGCCACATTCCTTGCCTGGGATTGCAAAACGAAAATAGTTTGAATTGGTCAATCATTTTGCTAGCTGGAAAACTTACCTAACAACCCTACCTATGACATTCTAGTTTTTTGCCAAACAAGTTCATGGCGCCTTGAGCTCCCAGGTTCTGCAACAAGAAAGGGGTAAAAAAAAGGGTGTAATTTTTAGATTTGGTTTTTGACAG
>Ga0325414_1003570_pt1 | contig 16189 bp, 8 predicted proteins | sample PopdelMetagenome_8_FD_206183 | JGI IMG/M metagenome (GOLD analysis project Ga0325414, IMG submission 206183) | Populus deltoides microbial communities from Bellville, Georgia, United States - Leaf-PdKOR-R3 | ecosystem: Host-associated > Plants > Phyllosphere > Phylloplane/Leaf | place: USA...
TATTGACGGAGCGCAAGATCCTCTGAATTCTCCAGGAAATTAAAGGTAGTTTACACACTCATGAATCCAAAACTTTATCATCCAGACTGTTTTCCAACCATAACAGTGCATACCCTCCATTTCATAGCTGTGTCTATATATATATATGTGTGTGTGTGTGTGTGTGTATGTGTGTGTGTGTGTGTGTGTGTGTGTGTGAATTATTAGATAAATATAATATAAAATAGAATTATAAAAAATCATTAAATTCTTCCATTTCATTAATATTAATTAATGATAATTTGAATGCAAATCTTTTCTCGTTTTAATAACATATATATAATTATAGAATAAAATAATTCATAAGGCATCGATATTCACAAAATTATGTGAATAAATTTAATTATTAGGAAATTTGAAAAATAAGGTTTTTTTTTTTTTTTACTTTCTAAAATCTGAAAGATAGTTTTTAGAATTTATTATATACTGAAATATATATTTTTAAATAATAAAATAATCATCTTACTTTTTGTTAATAGTTTTTTATTTAAAAACTTTTATTGAGCTTTCTATGGTTTTAATCTAAATTGTATTAAAAAAGGATATATTTGAATTTTGCACTTGTATTTTTCCTTACATTAAATTAAATTAATTTTTTTTAGTAATTTTAGATTGTTTTAATGTACTGTTTTCAAAAATAAATTTTAAAAATTAAAAAATATTATTCTAATGCATTTCTAAACAAAAAAATACCTTGAAAAACAATCAAAAAACAACTGTTACTACATTAATATTAAATAAGCTCGATCATCTTCGCACATATATAAGCATATCCCTAAAATTTTGTTTGGTGGATATCCTCGAATTGCAATCTCTAAAAGGAGGTGGAAAAGCATATAATATCAAGGGCAAGCCTAAGATTAACCGACCAAATGGAAGGTACCATGGAACATATGCTTGCACTGTCTGGCATCTATATATATACATGATTAATAAAAAAGCAAGCGAGCATGGCTATGTTGCACTGTGTCGAGGTTGATGTAACAAGATGGTAGATGGAAATCATTACTTTCCGAAGACAAGAAATCTGTTCAAGTCATGTCCAAGCTCTTCGGTGTGCTCCTTGCTTGATATCCCTTGATTTTGGGCTAAAGCAAACTGCAGCTCTTACCTTTAAATGATAATTATGTTGGTGCTTTCCTGATGATATTTAGCTCAGGTCGTCCCATAACTAAAATGTGAGCAGAGATTAAAGAAAGATATAATTAAGTTATTAATGTCCAATATTTTTATATCCTTGCACAGCGAAGCAAGCATAGCTTAGCACATCAAATTTAGAAAGCACAGAAAAGGGCGCAATTTAGCATGGATACTACTTAAATATAGGACCAATATGTGTATATTAATTATGTTTTCTGAATTGATCAATGACCCTAGCTAGTAAAACAACAAAAATACATCAGTATATATATATATATATATATAAAACCAGAAGGATGATTGATCATAACTTTAAAAGCTTGGTTTTTTTTTGGTTTGCTTGAAACATCAGTCACTGAAAAAACTGGGTTAGCTCACAATTATTAGCAATTAACTTGCATGCAAAACTACTTTCTCGTTGTGGATTGATCATCGTAAGAATCTATCGTGTCATGCAATTGGATTGTACTACATCATTAGAAAAGGTGGCCGACATTAGGTATGAATGCCTCTCAGAAAGTTTTTTTTAAAAATAAGTTCGTGATGATTAAAAAACAAATTCTGAGCAATTAAGATACCCTCTGGATTTTAAACAAAGCATATTACATATGGCCAGGAAGTACACCACAAAATAAAAGTTGAAATCAGGACAACTAAAATAGTTCATTCAATGAGAACCACCTATTTGTATGCCTCAATCTCAGCACTAAGGGTACCAATCCAACTATAAGAACACTCAGTGCAAGTGGTAGATCGACTACAGCAACATGTCTGTGCTAAATCCACGGAAAATCTAGTAAAACGCAAACCTAATCCCAAAAGAATGAGTGGGTACTGAAAAAAGAAGAAGAAAAGATTATGACCGTACTCAAGTCTTGAAACTTGCAAGATTGCATCTTGGAATCTTAGTCCTATGACATTTGACTCCTTTATCGATTGTAAGGAAGCCATAGGCAAAGTGAAAAGTTCTAAAGGACTGCTGCAGGTAGAATAGGAAGGTGTGGGGGCACATAACCAGAACACAGAGGTGATACGCTTGGATCCTGTCTAGTAGCTGGCCCTGCCTACCATACACTAATCGATTCCTACAAGTAATTGTAGCTCATAGTACAACTGCCTGGGCATTGGATGAGACATCACTTGCTTTGGTTTTGCTGGGTTCATGGCTCGCATTATTAGTATGTTTCTTTCTTTATTCAACAGGATGTTCAATGAGCTATGAAACTAAATAAGTAATTCCTCAAAATCCCATCTATTCCTCTCAAATTTTCACTTTGAGATTTCCTAGTAAAATATTTTCAAGTCTTAAACGTTAGGCCGTTCTTCGAGGGTTTTTTTTCTTTTCTTTTTTAATAAACAATAAATTATATTAAAACACAAAAAAAAAAAAGCGAAAAAGAGACAAAAGGAAATCCGTAAAATTTAAGAGTCAAAAGATAATGAGATTAAAAAACTATGTTAACTGGGATATCTAACTCAGGCCACAAAGTAAAAACTTCTAGTCACATCTTATTCTGCAAAATCATCTGTCAAATGGTTAGCATTGCACATAACATGAGAGAAAAACACCAAACCTAAATGTGAAGAAAATCTAGGTGCATAGATAAAAAGTTCATAAAGTTTATATGACCTATTAAATGAGTAGTTATTCATCCAGTTAACCACAATATCAGAATTAGATTCAAAAATAAACTTTACTCCAATAAAATCATCACACAAAGAAAATAGTTGAAGAACATTAATCACATCTAGTGACTTAACTTCATTTTAGTCTTTAAACCCTATAGAAGCATAGAAAAAACCCCCCACCAAGCCTTTATGATTGCAAAGAACCTCTTCATTACCGACTAGTCTAGGTTTGCCGATAAAAAAACAATCAACATTTCATTAATTTCAATATATGAGATTTAGGGAGAGACCATGAAATGGGAGCTCTATCACTTTTGTTATTTGACAATCGAACCAAACCGTCACCAAGAGATTAACAAATCAAGGGCACAATAATAAAAATTAGATCATAAAGCCTTGATCCACACACACAGTATAATTAGAATTTGGAGATATATTATATTATAGTCAAGCTACTTATGATTGAAAAGTAGTTCATTTTGAAGAAATCAAAGGGACCATGAGATTGTAAAGAACAACACAAACTAAACTTTCCTTTGGAATTTTCCATGAATAAGAGAACTGAGGGTGTGTTGTGATTTATAAATTATGTTTGTTATTAATTTGAAAGGGTTGGTCTTATAATTGAGAAGATACACTCATTTTCTTGATTTTCTAGGTTTATATCTTGGTTGATATCTAGAAAATTTAATTTTTTTAATATATCAGATATGGTGTGCTCTTTGAATTTCTAAAAAAAGAATTTAATCTTAATTAATATGTTAGCTAGTATGAGGATATTACTTGTCATTGAGATTTTTTTTATCAGTGCATTTCATGTCCATATAGTTCTTATGGTAAAACCATGAAGAAACTTTAACATTTAAAGGCTTGGATGAGTTGGAAACCTTCACACACACACACACACACATTTGATGTTGACAATGTACATGTACAAATTTAAGTTTATATGGAGTTTATTGTTTATAATGATCATAACAACAAGAAAAGAATATTGACAATAACGAAGGTATAATGACTATAAGTTAAGAGGACAAATTTCTATTAAACTTTGGGAAAATTCTCCTTGATGTTATGAGATAATGAAACCATGACATTTGATGATGACTCTTCCTCGATCTTTGTTGTTGATTATGGTCTTTAAAAGTGTTGGATTATTAAATTTTTTTCAAGAGTTTCAAGATCCTGCTAGACAGATCTAGAGTTGTTTAGAGTTTATACGAAAATTACTTGAATATCATATGTTTTTTATGGCTTTGAATAATTACTTGAAGGTTTAATTATCATAAACTACAAGTCGTCCAAGTATCTGGTCTCTAACGGCAATCCACATGAATTAACAGTAAGAAATCTCTTAAACCCTTTTAGGAGAAAGAGATTATTATGCATTTGAGTGCTAACTCTTTTCTTTTATATTTTTCAGGTTTTTTATAATGTAATGTATACTTTTACAAAAAATAAAAGGCATAACATTTTATTTATAGGGAAACTTAAAAACCCTATAAATAGAAAATTATCAATTTGCTCTTTAAAAAATATCACTATATTATTTCAGGATAATTTTAGAAATTTATTCATTCAAGTCCATACTTGATTTTTTTAAGTCTATAATTGTATTTCCTTGTATAAAACTTATTTACAATCAATTTACACTTGATTAATCATCTCATTTTAATTTCTGACCAATGGTTCTTGTGTGTGTGACCTATTAGGTTACCTAATAAGTTGACCAAAATATAAATTATACTAGTACATGTCTAGTAACATGTCATGATCCCTCTATTATTATGAAAGTCATAACTTGTTTGACTTAACCTTTCAGTTACTAGTTTTTCAATGTAATTATTATCCCTTCATCAATAATGTTTCGATTTAGATATTATAGCATGAAGTGTGTCTACTATGTCAAATCATGTTTCTTTTCAACATCATAATCTTTGATTCTTTGAATAAGATTTGAAATTCCTTTCAAATTTCATTCCACCTTGCATAAGGATTTACAATCAACACTATTTGAGAACAAATGGAATAATTTTTTTCAATTTACCTACGGTGATGAATCCTCTCTGGAAGGTAATGTTTGGTGGTCAAATGGCCTCGTATGCTCTGTCTAAAAGGCACGGGGTTGTCCATATGTTGGCACATGCATGTTTTTTAATAATATTTAATATATAAGAATTACTATAATACCACTGAGCAACATCTAGACTTACAATAAAACTAATGTAAAATGACCAAATAACCATTATGAGAGAGTTATATTATTTGTCTCAAGTGTATGAAAGTTATTACACTATTTCAAAATAAATAAAATGACTAAAACACCCCTGAGTGAAAGGCTAAAGACAATTGTGACATGGTGAAAAGATAACATTGCCCTAAAAGCCTAGTTCAATGTTTTTTTTTCAGGGGCAAATTTGTAATTACACTATTACAATGATTTTTGCACAATAATTTCTTAGGGAGAAATAGTTTTTTTTTTTATTAATTGAAGATGATAGCAAATTAACACTAATTTGACACCGAATGTGTCCTTACATGCCAAGTAAAGTTTTATAGTGATTAAAGCTACGCACCACATGACACATTATATGACACTGCTTATATTTTCTTCTTAAGCTTTATTTATGGAAAAGACTTTTAAGTGGCAAGTAAGCTTCAAGCCTAACAACTCCATCTTTCTCAATCAATTGGGTATAACAACCCCATACCAAATATGGTAAGAGGCTGAGACTATTTTAATATTTATACGACCTATTTTGGAACTTGTTAAAAGAGTCACATAATCAAAATTCAAATGTAAATTGATGACATCCTAAAATCCAAGATACGCAAATAATAGGTTTTTAGTGTTTAGTATAATGGTTAATCGTTATGTTCTGATACTTAGATTTCTTCTCTTTATACTAAGGAATTATAGACTTGTGAAAAAAGCTTGAATACCTACAAAAACAATCTTAATCAGGGGAACTTAAAGACCCTCTAATGACAAAGTAAATATATTGATAAGAAATACAATAAATGACTTAAAAGAGCTTTATATTCAAGGAACATATATGTTTGTTGCTGAGTTTTAAGTTAGTTAATGCTCTAAAATCTATGAATTTATATTAAGAGATAAAATTTCTAAACCCTAACCTGGATGGTTCATGAGGTATTTATACCGCATGAACCTTGTCATTTTCAAAGAATATAAGAGCTGGAAAGTGCTTTGATTTTGACAACATTAATAGGAGATAAATATCCCTTGCATATCATTAATGAGATGATATGTATAAGAGGTTTATTAAGAGACCTTGCATACACCTATAAGCATAGAAAAATCATTGCATCAATATGAATGATTATTCTGAATGGAGAGACATGACGATTTATCATATCTTCAATACTTTTATTTTAGGGGATAGTCTAAGATCAGGTATATAACTTAAGAACTTAGTAATAGTTGACTTTAAGTGTTTCGGGTTTGAGATGTTTGTTAGACTCATATTGCCTTGGGCATGTCTAACTGTCAAGGCCAAGTGCTTTGGGGTCTGACATGGTTATCAGACCCCCACTACCTTGAGCTTGGCTGACTAATAAGTCAAAGTTTTTTGGATCTGACATGCTTTTAAAACCCTCTTAACCTTGGGCTTGACTGACTGCCAAGTCCAAGTTTTTAAGGCCTGTTATACTTTCCATACCCTCACCACCCTAGACTTGGTTACTTATCAAGTCCAAATTCTTTAGGTTTGGAAAGCATGGTAGACCCACGCTATCTTGGGCCTAGCTGACTGTCAAGCCCAAGTACTTTGGGTCCAGCATGGTTGCCAAACCACGCCATCTTGGACATGGCTGACTACCTAGTCCAAGTTCTTCAGGTATAGTATAGATGCAAGACCCATGCTACCTTGAGTTTGGTTGATTGTCAAGCCCAAGTGCTTTGGGTCTAGCATGGTTGCTAGACCCACAACATCTTGGACTTGGCTGATTGCTAAGTTAAAATTATTTTAGGTCTAGCGTGTTCGTTAGATGCACACCACCTTGAACTTGATTAAATACTAAGTCCAAGTTCTTTGGGTCTGACGTACTTGTCAAACCAACGTTATCTTGGACTGGACTTGGGTAATTACCAAGTCCAAGTTTTTTGGGTCTGACAAACATCCATCTTAGGTTTGACTGGTTACCAAGCCCAAATACTTTAGGTCTGATAGACTTGCTAGACCTATACCATCTTGAACTTAGCTAATTGTCAAGTCCAAGTTCTTTGGGATTGACATGTTTGTGAAATCCACGCTACCTTGAGCTTAGCTAACTATCAAACCTAAGTTCTTTAGGTCTGACATATCTTCTAGATCTATTTTGATTTTAAGATGATTTTTATTTATAAAAATCTATAATAACAAAATGTTGACTTATCATAAACACTAATAGAATTGGATAATATATTTGCTTAATTAAAAATAAATGTTAACCTTGTTGAGGACACACTAATGCGATCATAGTCCTTTTTAGTCTTATAAACAACCACTTAATTAGGACTCTTAGGACCAATTAGGTTTTTCTTAGTTTTACCTTTAAAAAATTATTTTCTAAATATGAATAATTTTTTCATTTCTTTCTAAGTATTGGGTATGACAAGGTAGTCCACAACTTAAAAAACAGAAAATATGAGTGTTTTATCTTTAAGCAAAACTTCCAAAAGGAATTTGATTTGATTATTTGATACTATACTATTCATTTACTAGACTACAGGGTTTGGAAAGAAATGACAGAATTGAATTATAAAATGCATCACAATAGCTCAGATGGCGGTTCTCATCTATGGTTCCTTTATAAATGAATTTATAATGGGTAAATGCATTAATGATGTTCTAAAATTCAAGATATTTAGTAATAAGGTTCTTTAGTGGTTGAGTTATAGGTTAATCAAGTGTTCTTATAATTACTTCCATTCTCCACAGTAAAGGAAGGTAATGACTTGATGTAATGCTCATGATACCTACAAAACAAATCCCCTATTTATGGATTTAGGGACCTTCATATGCTTAAATCAATCTTTGTAGAGGAAAAATGTAATAAATATGTAAAAGAGCATTACATTCTAAAAACAAAGTTGTTTGTTCTTGTTTTGGTATGAGAATAAGGGTTATGTAAGAAAATAATATATATGTGTTGAGAATGAAAATTGTAAACCTTTTTCCTGGATAGTTCAAAGAGTATTTATAGCATATAAACCTTGTCTTTTTGCTTAAGTGGAGAGACTAAAGAGTTATTTTATCCTGATAGCATTAATGAAGGATAAATATCCCTTATACATGTATTAATAAGAGATAAATATCTCTGATATAAAGATTAACGAGGAACAAATAACTTATATATACATATTAATAGGAGATAAATATTAATAACATAAATATTAATGAGAAATAAATATCTCTTACATATGTATTAATTGAAGATAAAAATGGTTGAGCTCAGGTCATAAAGTTAGGCTTAAGGAGGGCTAGGACCCCCGTTGAGCCCAAGATGTGCTGGGCATATGCCTAACATTTAGGCTTAGGCGAAACTACCTGAGCCCACAGGGGGCATTGGATGTGGGCCCAACACTAGGGCTCAAATGTAGCACTAGAGCTTGTATGGCACTGGGTACACGCCTTGCACCTAGGCTTAGGCTCCACGCCTATGCTAAAGGAATGTTTAACGTGAGTCTAACACCTGGGCTCGAGTATGCTGCCCGAGCCTACAGAGTGTTGGGTGCATGCCCAACGCCTGAACCTAGGGATGTTAGGTGTGGTCCTAGTGCCTAAGCTTAGGCATGCTGCTCGAGCCCTCAAGGGTGCTGTGTATAGGCCTAGTAATAAGGCCCACAATCATGGTTTAGGTCCAAACCATGTTTTCAAAGTCCATTTTGGGCTTGGACCAATTAAAAACATGTTTTCCAAAAGTAATGATAAATCTTCATCACATAATGTGATCCTTTATCACCTTTTCTTTTTGATAATATAAGAGAAGGGCTTTCTTTTTTAATAGGCATCATCTAAAGGCTTGTTTAAATGGACTGAGTTATGAGATAACATGCTAATTAGTCATTTTTAGTATGTAGATGACACAATTATATTTTTCTCAAATGACTTGAATGCTTTATTGAATGTAAAGAAAATTCTACTATGGTTTGGAAATAAGCAATATTCTCGTTACAATGGCATGTTGAGTAGATTATGGCACATCTATGAAACTCAGCCTGATTTGACAGGTTGACTCAAGGCCTGGATCACCTGGGGCCTTGGCCAATTTTCAAAACATAAAAATCTGGGCTTGTAATTGACCCAATCAAACACAAGTGACCTATTGGGTCAACCCGAAACTCAGTGAGACATGATTTGTTTTAACATTTTTTAACAAACCTTAAAAATGCAAAATCAATTTGTGAATACTTAGCCTCACATATTTTTGTTATAGCTTACATCCACATTTCATGGATTGCTTCTTAACTTTTTGAGGAATAAATATATATTACACTTTATTTTTTTATAGCCTACATTCAAATGAATTGTTTATGAACTTTTCAATGTTGAATAATTATATTGCACTTTATGCGTCACATTTCTTTTATATATATATATATATATATATATAGCATACATTTACATGCATTGTTTATTAAATCTTCGATATGAGATAGGTATACTACACTTTATGTCTCACATTTATGTTTTTATAACTTACATCCAAATACATTGTTTCTTAATTTTTGGATGTTAGATAACTATATATAGTCTACATTTACATAGATTATTTCTTAATTTTTTTGATGTGAGATAACTATACTATACTATACTACACTTCACATTTCTTTTTTATTACTTATATCCACATGAATTATTTCTTAAGTTTTTGATGTGGGATAAATATACTACACTTCACATTTCTTTTTTATAGGCTACATTCATATGAATTGTTTTTTAACCTTTCGATATGAGATAACTATACAACATTTTATTTCACATGTTTTTTTATGACTTTCATCTACATGTGTTGTTTCAAAACTTTTTCATGTGAGATATTAAAACCTCAAACATAAATTTTTATTTTTATTTTTCTAGGTTGACCTGAGTCAACCCATATAACCCAAAACTCGGTTACTTGAATGGGTCAACCGTGAGCCAGGTTTTAATAAATATGAATTTGGTCTTTTCTTATTGAACACCCAAGCACCCAAGAGAATGGTTAATTATTTAGGTGTCTTGACTGAGCCCTAACATTGCTTCTTCAACAGCTCACGATCCGGTCCAAAGTGGTAATTTTTTAAGTGTCATTTATTCTTTAACAAGATTTTTACTCAAGAAAAAATTAAGTTCACGAACACTCAAGAAAAGATACAGGATAAATGTTCTAAGTCTATAGTATAGATAATATAACTCTTAAAAAAATGAGATGAATGCAGTCAATGAAAATTGTGAGAACGTAAACACGAATTTTTATATATATATTAGGCTAAAATTACAATTATATATATATATATTTGAATTAGCTGAAATTCAAATATATTTCAGTGAAGGAAGATATCAAATAAACAATTGCTAAATTATGATTACTTATATACAATTGTTTGTTTTTTAGCTATTAAAGCGTATAAAGGGAACAAAGCTAGGTTTATTTTTTAGAAAAACAAGTTGATGTTTACTGTAAGATTTAGTCACTGTTAATTCTTGGAATGAAACTAGAGGCAGCAGAGTGAAATAAATAGTAATATCGGGCAACTGTAGAATTAATTAACAAATTTTGTTTAAGTTTTTGTTCGGTTTTGCTAGACTGAACGTTGGAATTGGAGATTATACATATCGTGCTGGGCCGATATTATTCGGCCACGATAATGGCCAGGCACATATCCAAAAACAGATGGGCTGATATCAGCTCAAAGTAGTTAAGCCGAACTCAGCCTAATATATTCTTTTTTTTTATTTTTTTGGGACGGGTTGGACTCAAAAATTTTCAAAAATAATTTCAAAAATCCTTTAAAAAAAATTGTGATTTTTTCAAATATTTTCTACAAATTTTGTATAATATCAAGTTGTATATTTACACTGTAAAATTTAAATCCGGTATTAAAATACCCGGTTTTCTCTAAAATATTTCAACAAAAAATCTCAAAAATTTTTTAATTAACTTCCCTTTTCAAAAAAAAATATTTTGTTTTCATGTATATGGCCAAATTCTAAAAATTTTCAAAGCATATTTTCATTAAAAAAAATTGCTTCTCATGTTTTGAAAATCCAAAAAATAGATATCATAATCGGTTTATGATCATCCATTAGGGGTTGATCAAAATATCAAAAACCTATTTCCAATATTTTTTTAGGGTTCAGATGTAGACTTTAAAATTTGTGGGTGTAAAATTACACGATAAAGTACACCCTCATGTATTAAAGATACAAGGTGCAAATAAATGTGATGCTAAAATTCAGACTTTAGAAAGGTTTAAGATTTAACCCGATAAGGTAGAGACTCCCTCATGAAGATAGATCTGTCTTGAATCTTAGAAAAGACCAACGAATAGAAACCCGACCTAGAAAAACAATCAAACAACAATGCAGCCTACCCTAGGTAGGGTGCACTGGGGGTGATACGTCTTCCCCTTACATAACCAGTCTCTTACTCAATTTCTCGCAGACCATGGGTTTCTAGTGACCATAATACTAAGTGGCGACTCCTGAACATTAATCATAATTTTATTATTAAATCCAAAAACTCTTCCCAACACACAACACCTCACACAGGAGGCACGACAAAAGCCTCCACAATCGCTAGACGACATCGCGGCGCTCGCATCCCGCGACAGTAAGGATAAAAAATAATTATTATCATAGTTTTAAAACTTGACTAAAGGGTCAATCAGGGGTAAGGTTTAGATCACTAGTTATGAGGGTTAATCTATGGATAAAAATTATTATTATTATAGTTTTAAACCTAACTCAAGAGTCGACACGGGACAAAACCTAAGTCAAGGGCCCGGAAGATCAAACTGGGTTTACAAAAAAAAAAAACTAGAAATTAAGGTAATCTTATTTTGACAAAAAAATCTTTCAAAAATAAAATCAATGGTTTTTTTTACTAGTGTTTTATCATGGTCAAATGGGTCATGGATCAACCCAAGTTTTTGACTGGGTTAGATTGAGTTAATCCTTCCTTTAGTTTTTTTTTACTCAGATTAGTCTAAGCCCCAGGTCCCGAATCGACCAGTTTGGTCAGTCTTGATTTTATAACTAGGGTTATTATATCATTATTAATTTTAAAACTCAATATAAACTAAGAAAAAAATATCTAATTATTTTTTAATTAACATGTAAGTTTAACAGTAATACATATTAAGAGTAAAATATATTTTTTTATATTTTATTCACCATAATCAAATATGATACAGAAATAGTTACTTTGTCTTAATTACCACTATTAAATACAATCATATCTCTATGTCATTTTCTGTCTTATCTCTTTTATCTCCATTATCTTTATCTCTTACGTTTTGAGAGAGTAATCAAATGCTACACCAGAGACTAAATATCATGGATTGCATGGTAGAAACAATGTAATTTTTGTACATAAAAGTACATTTTGGTTGTTGAATTTTTTATTTTTTCATATTTGGTTGTTGTAGTTTTATATTTTTATGTTTTGGTTTTCCAACTTCATTTTTATCATGCTTCATCCTTGAGTTCTAAGAGATGAGAGAAAAAATTACTAAAAAAATAAAAGAAAAAAGAAAATTTAGTTAGATACATTTAGGCCATGAAAAAAAATATGTGTCATATGGTTTGGCCTTTAGATGGGAGTTTAATGATTGTAGGCTTACCCTCTAACTATCTAAAAATAAAAGAAAGATCTAGGTTCAAAAAGTTTTTTAAAATTTAGTTTAATTTTTAGGTTTTAGAGTGATTAAATGGTGTTTCAAGATTGTAAATGAGGTTGTTAAAGTTTCAATGATATTTTAAGAGTGTTTTTAGGTCAAAAACAAATAGAAATTTGGGTTTTGTGTCTAAAAACTTGGTCTTGATTTTCAACGTGTCATTTTTTGAAAAATTTTTAAAAATAAAAATATCAAATATATATACTTGACCTGTTAGATTCACATGAGTGTGATTTTCTTTGTTAAAGGTTAAACACTTGAGCCTGACCTCCTAAGTCAAGAATTAATTTTTTTAATTTAAAATATTTTTTTATTAAATTAATAATCATAATTCTATTTTATGCCATACATTTTAAATAACATTACAAATTTTTATATTGCAATAAATTTGTTAATAATTATATATAAATGTAATATGAAACCACTCATAAAAAAAGTTGCATATGAATATTTAATAGGAATAAAATACATATTTTTTATTGTTAATTTTTTTATATAGTCTTAATGAATTAATTATTCTTATATTTTTTTTATGGAGACATGGTTTTTTTAATTTGAAACTTGCCATTTAGATTATGATAAGTTTTCATTTTTAAAAAAATGTTTATAGTAAAAAATGACATGTTTTTGTCAAAACAAAAGTTATTAAGAAAATAGGATTTTTGCCTCAATAAATGAATTTTTTAATCCTTAATTTAAATTATTGAGATTCCCACTAATATTTTGTTATAAAAAAAATATAAATCATATCTTAGGACCTCACCTAACAGCCTAAACTATTGGGTTGAGATGATTTATTGACATGGTTTTGGGTGAAATAGTTATTTGACATGGTATCAAAGCCTTAATGACCAAACAGTCACAAGTTCGAATTTTATCATCCCTATTTATTCGATAAAAATTAAGTATAAGGTAATGTGGACTTATGCAAGTTTCAAGCCCAAAAGGTTTTCATTTGAAAAGGTGTATTAGAGAATAATATAAATTATATCCAGGACCTCACCTAACAACTTAAGTTATTTGATTGAATTGATTCTTTGACATATTTGTCTTAATTATCTTAAATTGTTATTAAAAAAAAAACATTGTCAATAAAACAAATGATATTTTTTTCATCAAAATGATAAATGCATAAATAAGGAATGTGGACTTCAACCTACTTCAACCTAAAAATTACATTTCTCCTCTAGAATTTAAATTCTTTGAATTTTTATTTTAATTATTGAGTACTTAAATAAAAATTAACATTGAAGTTTGCCTCACAGAATTGCTTAGGTGTAAAATATAATATAATCACTATTTGTCAACCCGCGTTCTTGTTCAAGTAATGTGATTAAATAAAAAATAAAATTATCAAGGAAGTACATAATAATAGAAAAAAACTAAAGCTAAAGGCCAAATCATTATGGGTAATCAAGAATATTTTTATCTTTTAACATCAATTAAATATTAATTAATTTGAAAAATATACTAACACGTGGGGGGCACCCATGCATTTTGACCGCCGTGTGAGGTGCCTTCCAGTAAACTAAAATACTCTTCTGTCGTGTTGTTGGATAAATTGTCGCATCCTTTTCCTCCTAATAATATGCATGTAGGTGGTGATAGAGTGGTTTCTTGCTGGTCGGTCTTTTTTTTTATCTCCTTTTCTCTTCCTACCTTAAAAAATATAGGTTGGACCTCTTTGCTTTTGATATTTCAACTTCAATTTTTATTTTCTTATTGTTTATTTTTATTCTTAATCCTTTTATTAAATTTTTATTTATTTTCAATTTAATTTTTCTATTCTAATTTGTCATATATATTTCTTTCAAGTTTCAACCTTTTCTTTCACAAAATTCTAGTCTCTTAAATAAAACTCAAATTCAACTATTAAATTCAATAAAAATATATATAGATATACATACCCTATTTTTAAACACACACACACTAATACGTGTGCACGTATATGATGTTGAGAGTTTCCTACAAAAAGAAAATATTAAATGCTACACCATATAAAATAAACTAGATGGCATGCCCATGCGATGCTGCATGCTTGTGGTATGTTTGTGCGTTGTCGTGAATTTGTGGAAAAAATAAAGAAAAATAGATAAAAACTGTTGCAATTCACAATGTTTTTAGAGAAAAAACTACAAAGCTAAATTCTTAACCATATTAATATTTAAAAAATAAAATGAACAAAGAAAATTTTGAAAAAAATCATAACAAAAAAAAGCATGTGGGGGAACACTGTAGCAATCCACACTGTTTTAAAGAAAAAAACAACGAAGCTAAATTTTCAACCAGTTCAATATGAAAAAAATCAAATCGATAAAGACAATTCTGGAAAAAAAAAACAATCATAAAAAAATATGGGGAAACACTGTAGCAATCCACGGTGTTTTAAAGAAAAAAACTACAAAGCGAAATTTTCAACCAGTTCCATATTAAAAAAATAAAAACAATTTGGAAAAAAGAAACACAAAAAAATGAAAAAAAGAAAAGAAGACAATTTTGGAAAAAAAAGCAAAAAACAAAATGAAAAAAAATAGAAAAAAAACATGTGGGGAAAGTTAAAGCTGAATTCTCAACAGCTCAATATTTTAAAAAACAATTCGACAAAGATAATTTTGAAAAAATTATGTGGAGAAACACTGTAGCAAAACAAAAATATGTGAGGACATATTGTAACAATCCATTGTATTTTAAAGAAAAAAACTACGAAGTAAAATCGATAAAGATCATTTAAAAAAAAAGAGAAAAAAATTCATCAAAAAAAAAATCATGTTGGGAAACATTGTAGTAATCTATAATGTTTTAAAGAAAAAAACTACAGAATTAAATTTTCAACCAGTTCAATATTAAAAAAAAATCAACAAATATAATTTTGAGAAAAAAACATAAAAAAAAGAAAAAAAGAAGAAGAAGAAGAAAATCTTAGAAAAAAAAAAATATAAAGCCCCAAAAATAAAAAACAAAAACATGGGAAAAAAAAGGAAAAAAAAAACAAATAAACAAAAAACATGTAATATAAAGAAAACTATAATACTTTTCCCCGGTCTTTTAAAGTATTAGTTAATAAATATAATCGTATTCTATTTGTAAGAATAAAAAGCTCATAACCATTAAGTTACAATTCCATTTATGTAATGTGTATTAGATATTTCATATTTCTTTCTTAAAATGTCAATGAGTAATTTCAACTAATTTTAATAAGAAAATTTAAGATATTAAGTGAAAATAAATGATTTTATAATATTTTTTAATGAAAACCTTTTAGGATTTTAAAAATATCCACAATTATTTTATATTTAATTTAATTAGATGGATATGAAAAATAAAATTTAAATTCATAACTATTTAATTATTTGTCATGTGAAATTTAATAGATGATTTTATATTATTTTTTTATTATAAAATATCTTAAAAATATTTTTCATTTTAAAAACTATATGGAAGGTTTTGTACAAGTTCGTAAAGGGAGAAGCATGCATGGAAAAAAAAAAAAAAAAA
>Ga0325414_1003571_pt1 | contig 16189 bp, 12 predicted proteins | sample PopdelMetagenome_8_FD_206183 | JGI IMG/M metagenome (GOLD analysis project Ga0325414, IMG submission 206183) | Populus deltoides microbial communities from Bellville, Georgia, United States - Leaf-PdKOR-R3 | ecosystem: Host-associated > Plants > Phyllosphere > Phylloplane/Leaf | place: USA...
ATTGTATTATCTACTCTTTATGAGAGTGTTGCTATATTTCAAACAATTATAATTCATCAAGAGTTTAAGTGAAAAACTCTTGGTTATTGGTGAGATATATCACCAAGGTAAAAAAAAAATATAGAAGATAATATTTCTTCAAGTGGTGAAAAAACACTTAGTGAGGATTTTTCAAGGACATTGTAATCTTTGGCTTGAGTTAGTAAAGAATACAATACTTAAAACCGATTTAGCGCTTCAATGTGGATGTAGGTTTGTCAAACCACATCAAAACTCAAGTTTGCAATTTCTATCCCTTTATTCTTTACTTCATGCACTTTAATTTTATTGTTAGTTAATTGTATTTGTTGTGTTTGATTGAATTAATTGCAATATTTGTTATTATTACTGGAACACCTAATTCACCTTCTTTAAGTGTTGTTGTTGTTTTAATCCTACAACAACAATTAGTATCAGAGCCTTATACTCATTTATATAAGTCCATTTAAACTTGAATAGTAGAATAACAACCACTAGTTTTAATGTTAAAAATGAAAGATCATCAACCTCTAGGCCACCTTTCTTTGATGGAAATTATTATGCCCATTGAAAAGTTAGGATAATAATATATCTTAAATCCATTAATTATGATTTATGATTATCTATAGAAAGTGGACCTTATAACCCTACCAACAACAAAAATGGCGTCACAATTCCTAAGGTTAGGAGTGAGTATACCAATGGTTATAAAAAGTTGCTTTCTATGGATGCTAAAGCTATAAATACTTTGTATTGTGCCTTGAGTAGAAGTGAGTTCAATAAAATACATCTTATAAAAGTGTTAGGAATACATGACATGCTTTAAAAGTAACTCATGAAGGTACTAATCAAGTTAAAGAATCTTAAATTGATATTCTTATACATTAATATGAGTTATTCAAAATGCTTCCAAATGAATCCATAAGTAGCATGCTTACTAGAATGACAATTATCACTAATAGTTTGGATGTTCTTGGTAAGACTTATACTAATACCAATATTGCCAAAGACTTGGGAAGCAAAGGTGACGATTGTCGTACGTGGATGCGTGGTGTTAAAGGATCGTTTGGAGTCGCCACCTAGTTGTTTGGTTCGGGGTCGTTAGGAAACTCAGGTATACTGGTCTTATCATAGATTCGAGGGTAAGGGACTGATTATAGTTAGGAAAGGTATTGATACCCCTTGCGCACCCTACCTGAGATAAGCTGCTTTATAGTTCGATGTGGTTTAGAGGTTTTGATGGTTTTATAGTCAGTATTCTATTTGTGGTTTAGAGGTTTTGATGGTTTTATGGTTTAGGATTGAGATTTACTTCTATGAATAAATCTAGTGTTTAAGAATTTATAATGGACTCGTGTACCCAAATAAATTTTTAGAAAAAAGTTCTTCGTAATTTGTGTATTACATTGAAAAATACTCTCAATTAAAATTAGTGAACATTTAGAATAAGTCTGAGAATTTTCTAGTTAACTCTGATATTTCAAATACTAGCCTCACTTGTAGATCCAGCGTTCTATACCAAGATTTTTAACCATTAATTCTTATAAATTAAAAAATAATGGTTTATTGAAATATTGGTCAAATTCTCTAGAATTTAATAAACTGATTATTAAATCCTAAAATGCATGCAAATATGTATTTCAAATTTTCATATGGAAATACTACGCAATATGATTTTCTTTGTATTTTTTAGACACTTGGCCATATGCAACACATAAAACACATCTTTTTATTTTTTTACTTGTGGTATTTTTGAGATAAAAGGAACGAAAATTTAAGAGGAATTTTCCTTAAAAAAAAGCAAAATCCTAAAAAGAAACTAAAAAAGTTTGTTTTTTTATGTTGTTTGTGTGTGTATATATATATATATATTCTTTTTTTTCTTTTATCTTTTTTTGGGGGCCGAGTCAACCCGAACAGTTTGACCCAGTCAAGGTTGAATCTGTTGGGGTTGAGCAGGTTAGGTTGACCCGATCAAGTCAACCCATAAACAAACCGAAGGAAAGAAAAAAAAAGGACGAAACAAATCAAATTGGTGAAAAACACTAAAACTCGAAAATTTTCAATCAGAAACGAATCAAAACATAAAAGAAAAATAAAATAGATGAATGTTCTTCGTCTCCCATCAAAACATGGTTCTCAATCCAAAATGGATTTCGAACAAAAGAGGGGATGTTTTTTGTTCATAAACCTCCCTAGATCAAGAATCAAGGGTTCAAAACTCTCGATGATTGACAAAATCACACCATTTTGCCTAAAAATAAGTTTTGGTTCGAAACCAAAACCCTAGGATTAAACCTGTTATTAATGCTAAAAACTCCTAGATTACTTATCAAAGACAATGGGCGGACTTATCTAAAACAAAATTTAAACCAAACAAGGTTTGAGACTAGCATTTAAGGCAAGATTTAATGAATGAATTTGCCTTAAATGCATAAAAGCTACCCAAATAGTTGGCATACCAAAATGCACCCAGAAAGACCATTTCTAGGCTTTAAAATGTGCCCTTCCTATCCCCACAAACCACATTACCGATAAGGAACATGATTATGGCTAAAGAAACAACATAACAACACAAAAAACTAAAAAAATACATTGATTCAAAACCTAAATAACTATCAACTCAAAACAGCAAATGAATCTTATTAGAAAGAGCTTTAAAATCTAACCATTTTCCCTTCAAATGGTCAGGTTAGCTGCTTAGAAGTAGGGGATATCGTTTCATTAATAGAAAGTGCCTCTGCCCATTTATTGCCACCTTTGGCAATCTTTAAATCCAAGTTCAATGTAAAGAAACAATCAAAAAGCAATCAAAAACATTTCATGGCAATTAAAACTTCGTATTGAAAAAAAAAAAGATCTAGTAGGCCTCATAGACTCCACTTTCAAAGTAAGAAAATGGATACCTTCTTAGTTTCAAAAATCTAAATCTAGATTAGTTCTTTTTATTACCTCCCTTTCTTCTTGTTTTCAGACCTCCCTAAACTATAGCTAAAGCCTTGAAAGAGTTCTGGATAGGACCTTTGCCCTTTAGCCTAAGTTTCTTTCCTCTTCTGCCTTTTTTCTTTTGGTCTGCTTCTCTTTTTTTTTCTTCTAATTTTTCCTTCTGTTTTTCACCTTTTTTTGGTGTTCTTTGACCTTTTATTTTATAGGCAAGTTTAGGTATTCTAGATAGATTGTCTAAGGTTCCAACAAACTAAAACCTAGTTGGTCTTGCCATGAAGGCGCTGATTTTGGGTGTAAGTGGTTTTATAAGGTGCTTGAAGGCTAAGGTGATTGTTTCCTGCCCTTGAATCCTGATAGAAAGGTTTTAAACCCTTGATATAATTCTTCTAGAGGCTTCTAAGTGGAAACAAATAAAAAAACTAGGTGTTCTTCTACAACCGAATGTTCCTGTCAAAGCTAACTGGGTTGGCCACTTTCAAGACCTCGTCAGAGCATCACCAATATCAACATCACCTGAGACCACATGGACTTGGTAGAGGGGGTGCATGCCTTTCGATCAGACCCATTCTTGCTTAATTTAAAGATTCGTAGCTCCATATTCGAACTTTTAAAAGTGTCCACCCAAATAGCATAATGTTTAAAACTATAGTTTTGGTTGACTAGGAACAAGATGTTGTGGAGATCCATGGAGAAAATGGGACATAAACATTTGATATTACAGATATAAAGTTGTAGACGGGATGTTTCTTGATCGAATGGTGATGGTTTTAGCTTTTAAAATGGTCGCAAACATCACATTCAATCATCTGAATGTACCTCCTCGATCAGTCAAAAATTAAAAAAGAAGAAGAAGAAGAAGCATAGTACCTTGAACGATGTTGTTTTGACTAATTCCTATCGATTGGGGTTTTCTTTTGATTTGGGATCTGTCAAAATCCAATTCAATCCTTAATCTTCCAATTTTGCTCTATTTTATTCTTAATTTCCCTCTCTTTTTTTTTCCAATTTCATGCAACCTTTGCACCCATGGCTAGACTAGAATCTATAAGCATGGTATGACAAATTAAATACCTTTCTTATTGATAATGGTTTCAAGATTGACAAAATTGACACCATTCTTTTCACAAAGAGAAAATGTAAAGATATCTTATTGTACAAATATATATTATTGATATTATATTCGGTGCTACTAATGAATCTCTTTGTAAGGAATTTGAAAAATGCATGCAAGATGCGTTTGAAATAAGCATGAAAGGAGAATTGAACTTCTTCTTTGGATTGCAAATCAAGCAAACAAGAGATGATGTCTTCATCAACCAAAGAAAGTATATCAAGGATCTACCAAAGAAATTTAGGATGGAACATGTCAAAGAAGCCGACACGCCCATGGAAATATCAACCAAGCTTTATATGGATGAAAATGGTAAAAACATAGACATCATCAAATATCGAGGTATGATTAGCTCATTCTTGTATTTAATTGCAAGTAGATCTAATATTATGTTTCGTGTTTGTCTGTAAGCATATCTTAAAGAATCTTATGTAACTACTGTTAAACTCATTTTCAAATATTTGTATGGTACAATTGACTTAGGGATATAGTATCTAAAATGAAACGAGTTAAATTTGATTAGCTATTCGGATACGGATTTTGTTGATTGTAAACTTGGTAGAAAAAGTACTAATGGAACGTGTCACTTTCTAGGATCATCACTAGTATCTTAGGCTAGCAAGAAACATAACTCAGTAGCCCAATCAACAACTGAAGCGGAATATATTATGGTGGGTAGTTGTTATGCTTAGAATTTATAAATGAAATGAACCTAAAAAAAATCCATTGATAGTGCGATTTGGGATGAACCGGTCGACCGGTTCATCATACTAATTCAATTGGTCGACCAACTGAAATAGAGAAACAGAGGTTTCATTACTTAATGAATAGTAACATTTTGAGGTTTTAGTTGGACTTATTTTTTTAGACTGCAAGTTGGACAGAAGATGTATTTTAGTCTCATAAGACATTTGATTTGCTCAAAACCAGAAAATTATGGATTTCATGTGGACCAGTCAACCGATTCATACTTCTAATACAACCGGCTAACCGATTGAAATAGAGCATGGAACCCTTTGCTATTGCCTAAATTTTCAGTTTTTAATCTATGGTTCCTTTGAGTTTTTGACAAAATTTCCACATCAAAAAGATCTTTTTAAGTGTATAAGAAGGATTAAAAGAGAAATTTTAAAAATTCCAGTGTTTAAGTTATGGCTCACGATCAAAAACAAAAATCTATACCATATGGTCAATGTTTAACTATTTTTTTTTAGTATTTTGATATATTCCTCCCTAATATAAAAAGGAATTCATGCTCCAAGGCAATGGAAATAGATAGCAGAACCCTTAACAAGATGGGATATATATTGACTACCGACAATGCTTGGGTTCCTATATGCCAGATTGGTGCTCATACTGATGAAGAGCATGATAAATAAGAAACACAACAGATTAGTGATGATAATGAATTTATTGATATGTTTGAGATGTCACCACTAGTTTCCTTTTCTGAAGATGTTGATACAACCTTCTGGCGATCAAGGATGGAAGGTCGACTAAAGTATATTGAGGATGAAGTGCATCACATTTAAGAGTATATGTGCATTATCAAGGATATGATGGTTAGTTCGCTATCTCATTATCCACCACCTTAAACAATTGTACCATAATCATTTAATGTTTTCACTTTTTTAGTTTTTTAGTACTTTTTATATTGTAATGAATATTATCTTTTGTACATTATGCAATGGTTTTTTTTATCTTATTTCTTTATGATTGTTATACTTTCTCTATTTGCTTTTTGTTGATGATAAAGAGGGGGAGAAATAGGGAGATTAGGGAGAAAATTAAAGAATAGATATAAAACATTATTACATGATTAAGGGTGGGGAAAACTTATATCTATAGATTGTTTTTAAATTGAAGTCTCCAAAGGAATATATTGCAAAATATAGGGAGAGATTAATACTTTTATATCTATATTTATACATTAATTGTCATCATAAAAAAGGGGGAGATTGTTGACCTTTGGGCCACGCATATATATTTTATGTATTTTGATGATAACAATTAAATAAAAATGAATTAATGATATGTTTGAATGAGATTAAGTATAAACAGATTTATATGAATATCACATCAATAAGCATGAGATATTGAATAAAAAAATCAATCAAGTCCAAGATACAAAGCAAGTGAAAACTTGGTTTTTAAGTGTTCATTTTAGTGTTTAAATGTAAATCTTTATATCATACATGATAGCAAAAATTAAAATAAAGACACACACTTCACTTTGTATGCACTTAAAAAGAATTGATAAAACGGTTCTACGAAATCATTAGGATTAAAACCGATAAATCTTATATTCTACATAAACCAATCAACCATTTGGTGATACTAAATGAATCAATCGATCGCTTATTCATACGTGATGAACACCTAGGAATTTGCAGGAACCGGTTGATCAATTGATTTAACCAATCTAAACTGGTTGACCATTTTAGCTATCAGAGGAATAATAACAGCTATGAACGACTAGTTTTTGTTAGAAACATATACATAGCTTGTCTAATTGTAAAATTAGATACAAAATTTGAATATATATCATATACAAGCTACTTCAAGAGTAAAAAAGAAAAACCTTCAAATCATCAATCATAAATCATACTCATATTTGTGCATTAAACCTTCATATTCTTGCGCAAGAGTAAAAATTATCACACTCATTACATTTAAACACATTCATATATTCTAAGTGCTATTGAGTGAACTATAGATATATAAGCTTCAATTGTATTATCTACTCTTTGAGATGGTGTTGTTACATTTCAAACAATTATAATTCTTCAATAGTTTAAGTGAAAAACTCTTGGTCATTGATGAGATACATCACTAAGGTAAATAATAATAATAATAATCTTGAAGATGATATTTCTTCAAATGATGAAAAAGGGCTTGGTAAGGATTCATCAAATACATCGTAATCCTTGGCTTCGATTAGTAAAGAATACAATACTCAAGACTGGTTTGAGATTTGAGATGTGGATGTAGGTTTGTCGAACCATGTTAAAAATCAAGTTTGCAATTTTTATCCTCATAATCTTTACTTCAAGCACGGTAATTATATTGTTGGTTAATTGTGTTTTTTGTGTTTAATTGAGTTGATTGTAATATTTATTATTATTAATGGAACATCTTATTTGCCCCCTTAGATATTATTATTATCTTAATCCTAGAACAACAAACATCATGTCATCACATAAATACCAATTATGTAAAAAAAAATAAGGTTTTGAAAATTGAAAATTGGCCTATCAATGAACATGTGGATTGGTAATATCTACAACCAAAAAACTATTTCGAATGCTTACCACAATCCTTTCATTTCCCATCACTAATTTGGCTTGCAATCATAATAGAAATACACAATATTTCCATCACTCAAATTTATGATTTACACTTTTATTGTAATTGTAGACCGAAGAACTCTATTAAAAGAGCAGTTTCTCAATATTTTTTCAAAAACAAACTAGTTTTTTTTTCTGTGATAGTCTTGCCATTCCATATTTCATGGATGATCGTCACTGAAGGAGGTAGGTAATTAGCTAATCATAGGTAATATAGGTAGGGGAAAGAAAAAACAATAGTGTAATGCTAAAGCTAATGTACTACCCATTATTATGGTGGTTGTAGTGGTGTTGGTGGGAAGAGCCCTCATGGTGCACATCCATCGATCATTCAAATGATTTTGAAATCTTTCAGAAACACTGATAATAAGAAAGGTATCAGATTATGCTACATTAGAACAAGAAAAATTCACAGTTAGTCCCTCTACTTTTGGCATTTGCTCAAAGTGACCCATCAATGTAATTTTGGCTCAAACTGAACCTGCTACTTCTACTATTAATTTTGGACAAGTTTAGACCCTCTCTTCCACTTTACAATGATGGGGTAAATATTGACTAAATCTAAGTTGTATTCAAGGTTGCTAATTCAATTCGATTTAATGTTCTATTTTTCTTATTGTAAAGATAAGTTTTGGTGTGTATATAAGATATTAATTCAAAATGCATGATTTTAATTCAAAATTAAAAATAAATGAAATTTAAATTATAAAATACAAACACAATATCAAGCATCTAAATATAGTTTCCAACTAAAATAATTTATACTATTTAAGTAGCAAGCAATGTTCTCCACTTTGGAAAACAAGCTTTTCATTGTCATTGCAAGTTCTTCGCCAACCCTACAATAGCATTCTTAGATGTTGTATATGCGTGAGCCAATTCACCGTATAAAACTGAAGCCATACTTGCAGTGAAGAGAATGCACCTTTTCTTAACTGAAATCATCACCCTCGCAGCATGTTTGGCACCCAAGAATCCACCGGAGACATTGATATCGAGGACTCTTTATTATAAGAATCCAAGACAAATACAAATGTTAAGTGTCTAAACTTAATTTCTAACTAAAAAAAAATTGTAATTGTATAAACATGTTCCAACTAAAGAGATGAAGTAATTAACTATCCAGTAGCATATATTAAACAAATATTTTAATTATTACCCATTGGATCTCGATTCCTTACTTCTTGAGCAACTATATTAGAAAAAAGTTACTTAGTTTTCTAAGCTTATACTTTTTTAGTTTCATCCTTTAGCATTTATATTATTACTGATTAGGCTTTGTTTTTTTTTTATCTACTTTATATAAGATTTTTTTTGAGTTTTCAAATTGACCGGTATTATCTCAGGTTTTTTTATTTGTTATTTTTGTTTGAATTTACTTTGGAAATTTTTTTAAATTGATCCTTTTTTTTTTCAATTTTATCCTTTAACATTATATCGGTTGGGAATTAATGTTCTTTTTTAGTCTTAAAAATAGAATGCTCCATCCTTTAAAGTTGAGATTTTTGGATATTGAGTTTTGTGATTTTCTTTTCATTTGTTTATCTTAATCCTATCACTTACGGTTTAGAGGGTTGACTAGTTTTTTTATGTCATTTGTTTTTAAAATTTAATATCTTTTACATTTCATCCTTCGATATTAAATTGTATAAAAATTGAGCTTCATAATATTTTCTGGTTTTTCTTCTATTTGGGTTTTCTCATTTATATAATCTAGGTCACAAAGTTTAATTGGCTTGTTGTGTATGCTTTTTGTTTTTTTTTCTTTTTTATTGAACTACATTTAAATTTCATCCTTCTACTTTGGATTTGTTTGGAATTGGACTTTAATTTTATTTTATTTTTTTAACTTTTTATTGGCATACCCTAGTCTTATGACCTAACTTGCATATTTGGCATGCTCACTCAAGTTGACTCAAGTAATTTTTTCTTCCATATTTGAATGGCTAAAATCTTAGCTTTCTCGTCTTTTTTTTTTTAACCATTCTTTTTTTATAGCTTACCATGATTCTTTTTCGTTTGAGTTGGTCCGTTTACTATCATTATCTTTTTTTTTAGTATCTAATTAATTATACTTTCATTTTTTGCTTATTTATGTCTATGCCGTGAGTTATTTTTTTTTCTTTTTTAAAACAAGCTTGCATTGCCTTTACATTTGTTTTGTGTACAAATAAAAAAAAATCTTGGCCTGCAGTGTATTGTGGGTCCACAAATCTAGTATTTACTAATTTTATTTCATAGAAACAATATATTTGATCACATAGGTTTATTTTATGAAAACTTAAAGAAGTTTTTTCTTCCAAATTTTCTTGTAAACTTTTAAATGATCAACTAAGCTTGGTTTATTAAAACTCATGAATTGGTTCAATTAGACTTATGAGTTAGGTGTTTTGTTTAAAAGAAAAATATCACTTGAAAGAAAAAAAATTTATCAGGTTGGTCTAAAATAAAACAAGTTATTGAATTAATGGGCTTCACTTTGAAATAAAAATGACATTAGATTAATGAGTTTTTCTTAAAAGAAAATTATCATTTAAAAGAAAACTTTGTCATCGAATAGGTGGACTATACTTTAATTAAAATACCTTTCTTCATTGGATTGATAAGCTTTTCCTACATTGAAATACCACTTTAAATAAAATTGTCATCAAAGCAATAAGCTTTAATTAAATCGGAGATTCTGGCTTCAAATACTAGTGTCGTGCTTTGTTCAATCACGAAAAAAAATGTCCAAACAAAACACAACCAATTATAAATTAAAGGATGGGATTGTTCATTGAAAAGCTTGAACTTTCTCATGCCATTTTCAATCTTTTGTCCTAGATCATGTAATTTATTGCAATACCAGGCTCATTTGTTTCTATGAGTTCAATTTTAAAATAAATGATATGGTTATGAGCCCTATTTATGATTTTTTAATTTGATTTTGGCATGTACTAACAATTTTCATGTTGAGGCTTCATTTTCCTCCGAGAGTACCTCTTTATGCTTTTTGCCTTGACTTCACCATATGCTAACGATTTTTGTGTTGAGGCTTCATTTGCCCTCAAGCTTGATGATTCCCAAGATTGGTTACCTCCAAGAATACTCATTTATGTTTAATTTCATCTATCTATAAAGTATTATGATTTCATCTATTTCTTGCCCCATGTTTTTGCTCCCCATGTTTGACTTCACCATATTCTTTTTAAAATTGATGTTGTTAATGAGTCTCTTTTGTTCATTAAGTCTTGAGGTAAAACCTATCACTTTATTTTTCTGCTTCTTTTATTTTATTGGCAAGTTTATGTATATAATATCAATATTGAATCATGTAGTGGACAAAAATATATATTTTTATTTTTAAGAAATATGTTTGTAGATAAAAAGGTTAAGGAAATGATCGTGTTAAAGAAAATAGATGAAGAAAATAAAATAAATAAATTGAATAAGATTTGGCCAAACTTTCATCTTTATTGCATTAGGCAAAGAAAGTATAATTTTAAGCATAATACGTTTCACAACCCTAAATTTATAGGCTTTGACAATTTTTTTCCATCCATATCTAATAAAATAAGAGCTCTCTTAGAAAAGTTTTTCTTGATTGCATGAGAGCCTTCATAATTTGGTTTTTATTTGCTTTCATCTTCCTAAAAAATTGTAAAATCTTCTTTATCAGCAAATCTCCTTCCTGAATTTCTCGCGGTTGTAATTTCTTGTCATAAGCTATAGCCACTCTCTTTAATATAACTACTTATAGAAAATTATAGATAACCTTTTCTCGTTGATTAAATTCAGTTATTCATATCAGTTTGTAGCACATTCTGGTCTTTCCATGTTTGCTACTTTTTTTAACCTCAAGAAAGGTATCTCCATTTTAAGTGACATTATTGCCTCTATAGATTACCAAGAAATACAAGGTTGTACCTTATATATCGTGACAACAATTCAGTACCCATGCAATGCATATGACAACATTTCATGCTAGTCTTTATACGCAATGACCATTTTCTGAACAATCTTCTTTATGTTTTTGTTTTCTACTATTGCTCCATTTATTTTTAGGTGATAAGGTAAGAAATTAAAGTACTTAATCTTTCACCATTGACACAACTCTTGAATCATCTTACCATTAAAATCATGAGCATTGTCAGTCACAAGCGCCTCTAGCAAACCATACCGATAGATAATATCTTTTTCAATAACTCTCTAGACAACTTTCTATTTAACATAGACATAAGAAGCCACTTTGATCCATTCTATAAAAGAGTCAATTGCTACCAAGATGAATTGATATTTGTTACTTGGTTTTGGATTTATTGGGTTAGTCACATTCATTCCCTACATCGCAAACGGCCAAGGCACAGTCATACTATAAAGAGATATTAGTGATATATTTATCTTATCAGAAAAGAATTGACACTTACGATACTTCTTGATATAATAAATGCAATCTCTCTTTGTGGTTGTTTAGAAGTATATGCTCCTCATATGCCCAATAATATATGTAACTCAAACACCTTCATGTACTTCTTCTATTGCCTTTTTTAGCCTTTCTGTCATTTAAAGATCTTAATAAAGTTGCATCAAATCCCTTCTTGTACAAGATTTCTCCATCTAAGTAGGAATCCATGGCTATCTTTCTTAGATTTTTTTTTTATCTTTTTATCAACGTCTGTTATGTACTCTCGATTTTTAATTAATTGTTGGATATCATGATACCAAGGCTTCGTATCCATTTCCTCTTTGTTCAAATAACAATAATAATAAAGAAGAATTTTTTTTATTTCATTGTACACATGTTAGATCTTTACCCTGCCATCAATTTCAGTCATTGAAGCTAGTATGACAAGTACATCTACACACTAGTTCTTGTATTTACTTAAATGAGCGAATTCAATTTCTTCAAACTAAGACGCCATCTTAGTGAGGGATTTTTTGTAAGGATTTAACTTCTTATTAGTTTTCATTCCACTATTCCACTCTCATTTTACCTGGAAAATTATCAATAAAGAATCTTCACAAACATATAGGTTTTTTACTTCTCTCCAAGACAGCCTCTAGCCCATGATTATATGCTTTGTATTCTACTATATTGTTGGTACATTCAAACTATAATCTAATTGCTATTGGATATTATTTCATGGTAGGTGAAATGAGTACGACACCTATGCTATTACTAGAAACATTGACAGCCCCATCAAATTAGAAGATCTAAATATCATCACATGAATTACTTTTCCTTTTACCATTATAATGTCTTCATCTGGAAACATAAACTCTAAAGGCTCATGATCATCAACTACATTATCTACCAAATAATCTCCTATAAAAATGCTTTACTAACTTTCTAGTCATATACACAATGTTGTATTTTGCTGGCATGACTTGCCATCATCCAATTATATTGGGCAAATAATACTTCTTAAAGATATACTTTACTAGATCCATTTTAGATATTAAACAAGTTGTATAATAAAACATGTATTGTCTATGTTGAGTACTCCTTATAAACCTGTAACAAATCTTTTCTAAAAATATATATCAAGCTTCATAATTTGTGAACTTTTTCCTCAGATAATAGATGACTTGTTCATTATTTCTATAATCATCACTTTGCCTTAGGACACAACCCATAGAAACCTCATTCATAGTCAAATACAAGATAAATGGTCTTCTTGGCAAATGTGGTACTAAGAGAAGTGGATTCTATCAATACTATTTTTATCTTATCGAGGGCCTTTTGATAATCATCATCCCATACTCCTGAATTTTTTTTATGGAGAAAATGAAAGAGTGGCTCACATCTTACTATTAACTGTAAAATGAAATTAGTTATATAATTCAAATATCCTAAAAAATTTTGCACTTATCTTTCTGTTTTTGGTGTCAGAATGACCTGCATTACTTTAAATTGGTCAGGTATAACTTCAATGCTTGTATTTCTTATCATAAACCCCAATAATTTCTGTGATTCCACCTTAAATATGCACCTGATGAATTCAACTTAAGATTGTATTTTCTAAGCCTTTCAAAAAGCTTTCTCGATATATGGATATATGGTCTCTTTCCTCCTCCGGCTTGGCAATCATGTTATCTACATATACTCCAATCTCACATTATATTATAAGAAAAGGTCACTATTGTTCATTGATATGTAACTTTTATATTCTTCAACCCGTAAGGCATAACTTTAAAATAATAAGTATCCTATGTACCATAATATTTTTATTTAATCTTGGCATCAATGGTAGCTCATGTACCATAATATCTTTATCTAACTTTGGCATCAATGGTAGCTTATGTACAACAATATTTGTATTTAATACTGGTAAAAACATTTATATATTCTTTCAACAAGCTAATCAAGTTACTTTTTTTGTTATTGAAGATTAAGTCCCAACATTTAGTTCTTTTCTATCTTCATCTATGCCCACATTCACCAATTCTAACTTTTCTTGATTTGTTTTTAAAAGTTGTTCTGACAATTCAACCAGTTTGATAAATTCTTACACATCTTCCTCATCCCATTTTTCTTTATCCTTTATAATTAAAGTTTTATCGAGATTAGGCCAAATATTTTCCAAAAAATTAGTTTGCATTTTAAATAGTGGATTGTTTTTAGTGTTTCTATAAAATACATAGTCCAAATAAAAAGAAAGAAAAAAAAACAAGTAAAATTATCAATGAAAATGAACCGCATAACTTCATATATATTAATATTAAAAGCCTAAAGTAAGATCACTATAAAGAAAATCCTTTTCTAGTATTATGAGAATCACATTTAAAGACAAACTGATAGAGAATCACTCTAATTTAAACAGCACATATGAACACAAATGCATAAAATAACAAAAACACAATTGGATTAGATATGGAACATTAGATGGGGAGTCTGATAACCTTGGTGATGTTAAAAATTCTAGAAGGGATTATCCCCTCAAAAGAGTGGGACATTTTGCCATCTTTTTTACAAAGGGGAATTTTTTTTTATCTAAGTCATCTATCCATTACGCCCAAATTGATCCTTCCATTGAGATTACGATTGAGAGTGCTTTCTGGGATATTTTAACTCAACCAGAACAAACAATCATGTTATAGGCCTTCATCTTATTGATTCAGCAAGGCAAAAGGAAACTCAAATGATTCTTACTAGTTGTTCATCTTGGGAGTAAGATTTGACCATTTTATACATTTGGAATAATTCATCACATTTCTAGTTTATTCAGAGAATAAAAACTTGGTATTTTGATTCGTCACAAACAAAATAGTTCATTAATTTATCATACAATCAAACATTATCCTCTTTCATACCAGCTATTACATCTCAGAAAAGAAATCATACACCGTAAAATGTACGATGCATGCGCAGCCACCAATGTCAGGAACTCATCTAATTCCTTCAAGTACTATCCATAATCCTTTATATATATGGTTTTTTCTCAATCTTCTAACACTGCAAGGTCGCTACTTGCCTATTACTGGCTAGAGCCAAGGCATCACTATAGTTCATCCGTCTCTCTTTTCAACTTGTCTGCTTCACTGCTGGCCTGCTACCATAATTCTATGAGGCGAGTCTATTCTTTGATGGCAAGTTGATAATTTTTCTTCAACTTCTTATTAGCACCTTGGATTGTCATGAGCTTTTTTTTTTCCAGATTATACACTTTCACCGTCACTTTTTATAGTTTTTCTTCTATGATGATAAGCTCGAGATGATGTCATTCTAACCTGGTTTGTTTGTCAATCATTTCTGAATGAGCTCACATAGAAATTAAAGCTCTTCCCAATATTTTACTTTTTCCTACAAAGACTTAATCTCTTCTTTAACTTGTGTCACATTTGTGCAAAGAGCGCTTCCCAATGTCTTTATTCTTCAAAGATTTCACCTCTTCTTCATCCTGAGTCTGAGCCTTTTTTTAACTTCAAAGTTTATCCTAAGCTTCTAGTTTTCCAGCCTTAGCCGTTCTATCAACTTTTCTACCTCAGCTCCATCATCTTCTTTCTGGGTAGCTTCTAGCTTCCTCTTTTTATTTTTTTTCCCCGCTGCTTGTGTTGCACCTTCACCTACTTCAGAGGAATCTAGTACTAATGGCATGGCTATGACTACGGGTGGGTAATTACTCACTCTGTTCTGACGCCACTGCGTATACAAGTCAGAAATGGTAGGGTTTCTTTTAATTACCGCTTGTTTGAGTAATCCTTGAGACGTTCATTCCTGTCTTATCTACTCTAACATGTTTAACGTAACATCTTTGTAACTTCCACCGGATTGAGCCAAACTAGTTGTTCTAGGGACACACTATTGACAGCCCAACTATTTTACCACCATAGAAGGCAAGGTAGGGCTTTGTTCCCATCCAAGCTGCTCTTCATCTGAAAATAGTTGTGGGTAGTTTGTTGAATAAACCGATCCATCCATCCTTAGTGTGCGACTGCTATTTCTTTGCCACAAACTATTTTAATGGTTGGTGGTTGGTCCACCACGCTGTCCGAAAACCCCATCTCTAGTTGTCATGCGGTTAACTATCCACATACTTAGCAAATAGACATGACATCTTATTGACCCTAGATTTCCTGTAGCATAAGAGGATAACCCCAAGCATTTAGACCATACATATTAATTATTTTGTCTTTTATTACACTGAACAATTGCGTTACCGAAGAAAGTCGAGCTGTCTTTTCTAGAGAATAAAACGTCATGTCAATTAATTAATTAGGAACAATTTAGTTATTTAATATTTTTTATATAGAATAAATACTTTGTCATCTTTAAAAACTAAAAAAA
>Ga0325414_1003572_pt1 | contig 16189 bp, 10 predicted proteins | sample PopdelMetagenome_8_FD_206183 | JGI IMG/M metagenome (GOLD analysis project Ga0325414, IMG submission 206183) | Populus deltoides microbial communities from Bellville, Georgia, United States - Leaf-PdKOR-R3 | ecosystem: Host-associated > Plants > Phyllosphere > Phylloplane/Leaf | place: USA...
ACAATATTTCCTGGAGAGAACCGCTGCCACTTTGACCTGACCAATAATCATCTCTCTCGATATTTTTTTTGGGGGTTGGTTCCATTTTTCTACATGAATATTTTTTTTAATTTAACGTGATCTTCATGCTAATTTATACCTAACTTGGTTAATTATACGAGTTTTAAAATTAATGATCATATAAGTTTTCAGTGGCCATCATATAAGCAATCACAGGGCTCGAATCTGAGACCACAGAAAGAATAAACTTCTTAATCTCAATCTTTTATTACTAAGTCACCATCTAGATGGTTAATATTTTAAATATATATATATATATATATATATACTCTGATGGTAGTTGTTATTTTTTTAAAATATTTTTTATTTAAAAATATATTAAAATAAATTTAGAGATTTTTATATCAAAATAATTGAAAGTATTAAAAAAAATTAATTTAAAATATTTTTAAAATACAAAAAAGGGGATTTCTTCTTCGTCTTCAAGTGCCATTTGCTGCCGCCAGTCTTGTGATTGCTGACTATAACGACCAATCCTTTCGTTCGCTTTCTCTCTGGTTTCACTTGTCCACGTGTGAACATGTATGAATTAGCTTGACTGCCGATCCAAGCACAGCATTGTTTAGATTACCCTTTCAAAAAAAAAAAAAAAAACAGTGTATTCTTTTAACCAATCTACGCAACAGCTTAAAATAGATATTCTTTATTTGATATGGATGCTAATTTGCAGGTCGAAATTTAAAAAAAAAAAAAAAGATTTCCATCAGATATTCCCCTCAAATTTGTTTAGATTACACTCTCTGATCTACTTAGCTAAAAAGTTGTTCTAGTGTTGTAGGATAGTTTGTACAGAGAATTGTTTGTTTATTGAATATGTTTCTAAATTATTTTTTATCTGAAAAAATATTCAATTGATTTTTTTATGTATACTTTTAATAGTTTTGATATTCTAGTATCAAAAATACAAATACATAAATAAAAAAAAATATTTTAATGTATTTTTAATTAAAAAAACTTTGCATCACATTGCACTAACTTTTTTATCCCTAGTTTGTGTTTTTTTAAAATAATAATTTGTGTTAAATTTGAGTGGAACTTGTTATAAAGTAGAATTAAAACAAAGGTTAAAAGAGATCAATCTTTCACCATACACCAAGAGATGAAATGAACATTTTTCCATCCTCAAACAAACTCTTTTAACTAGATATTACGGACAAAATTATCTTTTTCATAGAATTCATTTGGCATTCTTGTATTGACCGGGAGCAAATCAATCACTTATATTTTAGATACATAATAAAATAACTTAAATACTCTTAAAAGCAAAAAAAAAAATAAAGAACAAGGGCTTTTTGATCTTTTTAACGCTTTGATTGCAAAGTGAAATGTCAACATTGCCTTTAAAAGAAAAAAAAAACATACAGAGGTTTTTTCATCTTTTCATCATGATTTTTTAGTTATAATTAATTTGCATGACAGGCATCTCAGTCTTCTAATATAAATAAACCTGATTAAAACAATAAAAGCAACATGCGACAGAAAATGAGAGGTGCCCGTGCTTTTTAAACAACATATGCAGCATCTCCTAACGATCAAATATTATCTTCCATGACAGTGTTGGAAGCATCATGACATCCTTTTAGGTAGTTAGACATGTGTGCACTGAAGAGCAACAATTGGACTTCGAAGAACTTTTTTTTCTTTGCCTCCTTCTTTTCTCTCTCTTCACCTTGAATTTCACATCAACCCTTCTAAAAATTAGATGTGTTGTGTCAATTTATATTTTTATTAATTTTAATCCTTGTTTTTTTAATTGCTATTTATTTTTACTTTTAATGCTTTTTTAAGTTGTTTTTTTTAATTTCATCCTTTAGCATTTTATTTCATTTAATTATTGTATCCAATTTGGTCATCATTTTTTTTTTATCATTTTCTTGATTTTTAAATTTTTTTTCAATTTAGACTCTCTTTATTTTCTTTTATTTATTTTTATACCAGATTTGATTCTCATTATTTTAAGTGTTATTTTTTTATTTTAGATGATAAGAAATTTTGCTTCGTGATTTTTTCATGTTTACCTTCTATGAAGTAATTCAAGTCTTATGACCTGGGTCACGGGTTTTAAAGATTAGACCAATTTAACTTCAATATTTTTTTAAATCCTTTTTTAATAAAGTCCTTTAGTGATCGTGTGTTTAGAATTTACGATGATGACAAAGTGTCTTTCACCAAGTTTGGGTTTGTTTGTTACTTAGGTAGTGGACAATCAGGAGCTTTTACATTGTTTCTTCAATTCATAGCTCTCACAAGACAATTTTCAGGGAGACAAACAATGATTGGAGTGATCTTAGGAGACCTATGCCCCCTCTCTTAATTTTTTAGAAGTATATCAAAAGCGTTTAGTTAAGGATAGTCTCTACATTTTTAAAGACAACTCGTATGGCCTAACATGTTCTTTTTAGCCTTATTTTTTCTTATTTCTTCTATAAACTAGAGATGTTTATGCAAGTTATGTGAGGGACGAGGATCTCAGACTGCTCATATAATAAAACTCTATATCACTCCTGAAAAAGGCCTTCACAACGACCTTTATTTATTATGTTATCAATTGTAGGTCCAATGCAACAAGTGGCATCCATTTCATATAAAGATCATTGATTTTTTTTTCAAGTGTTTTATAAGAATTTACCATGGTTTATTGTCACATGATGCTCTTTTCTTCTTCTTTTTTTAATGGACGTGGATAGGTTTTAATTCAAGATCTTCATAGACTGTGCTAATCGACAAGCTCGTGTTTCCTCTAGTCTTGGGGTCTCTTAGATTTGGTAACATGATGGGCTTTATATTGGGTTGTTAACTTAAGCTGCTGAATTGAGTAAGCCAAAACGTAACCTGTAAAACAAACCCCTTCTAAATTTAGAGGAGCCTTTAATACTTAAGTCAACTCAAAAGAGTTGATATGAAATTTTTTCATAAAAAAATAATTTGATCAATATTTGAATAAATATACAAGTTGTTAGCTTATATCAAGGGTGAAAAGAATGCCCCTTTGAGTGTTACCTTTGCTAGTATTTAAACTTGAGGAATATATTTGTGTTAACCCTAAAAGCATAAGGGTCATTGTGTACCTCTATTTGTGGTAGGCCCATTCATGATGATTTGTTACATATCATAAGTGTCAAAAAGAGACGTTCCTTTGAATAAAACCATCATTTATACCACCATTTTTGCATGAGGATGATTAAGTTAGGAGTATCATGTGTCTTTTACATATGGCAAATAATATACTATTATGATAGTCAACTTCATGTTATAAAGGCTTACAGATTCTTTGTAATTTCAATTCTCTAAGAAAGGAACGTCTCGGGTTTGGGTTAGCAACCTCCTATTGATGATGTGCCTAAACATGAAGCCTTGGACTAGGCTTATTTCTTAATAGGCCACCTAGCCTTAGACCTAATCATGATCCATGTCTTTTCCATTCATGTTCTTTTTATTTCTTTCTTTTAAGTGCCTTTACTTTTTTATATATATTTGTTTATGGCAAGTTTATCCACACATTTGATGAGTAAGTTATTCATCGCTTCGCGAGTTAGAAACTCTTTGTTTGAAAGAGCAGGTTTTTTTTAATAAAAAGAGTTGCATAGACTGCTTTTGTTTGGAGTAATCTAAAGAAGCTCAACTCTATATCATGTCATGTCTTGTTGGATGAGAGGTGCAGTTATCATTTCATCAAATGAAAGGGACACTAATAGAGACCTGATGTAAACTTTGATCAGAATTTTTCCCAAGTTACTAAAATATTAAAATCTAATCCATCGATAAAATGAGTTAAATTAAACTTAGAAAACTTAATTAGATGAAAAGGATGAAATTAAATGAAATGAAAAGATAATATAGTAGTAATTTGTCAGAAAGAAAAATTAATAGGGATAGAATAAAATATAGGAGACAAAGTGGGGTCAATGTGTAAATAACAAAAAAAATTAAACTATAAATACCTCTTCTCATCCTTCATTGTCGGCAGTTTGTAAGAAGAAAAAAGAGGGTTAGGGTTCTTTGATTTCTCCTTCTCAATTCTTGATGAAGTCAGTTAGAAAAAACTAAATTGGAGTAATCAAAAGAGTTATTAAGTAATCAAAAAGAGAATTTTGGGTGGTTTATAGAGTTTTAAAACTCGAAAGTTAAGGTTTTGGAGGGATTTAAGGAAGGAATGAAAAAATAAAGAGAACTTGGGTTGTTCTTGCATTTTAAAACTTGAAAGTTAGGGTTTCGGCCAATCTTAAATAAAGGAATTGGATTTGTTTCACTTAGTTAATATGTAAATTGTGTAGAGTTGTGTCGGTTTAAGGGTAAAATAACTTACTAATGGGTGAGTTATAGAAATTTAAAAAAGTTTCAGTACTTTTTCCTTATACATGTGTTAACTAAAGTGTTGAGTACATAGGTGGAATTTGTTAATTTAATTAACATAAAATGTGTGTTAATTAAATGATTTAATGTGAGAGTGAGGACTAAATTACAAGAAAAATTAAAAAAATACTCATGTCTTCCCTTTATAAGCATAGTTTGGCCATTACCAGAAGAAGAAAAAAAAGTTTGAAAATTGTTGAGTTAATTGACATGAAAATCATGTTTGATTGTGTTTATTTGAGATATGTGAAATATGGGAGAGGGTTGTTTTGTATGAAAAATGAAGAAAAATCTATGGCTTTATTATTGAATGTATTCGACCTTAAGACTATTTTAAAGAATGAATGAGATTAATTAATTAATGTTGTGATATGTTATTACATGTGAAAAAGGGTTGGATAATGTGAGAATAATATGTTTTTTAAAAAGAAAATGGATCCTCCTTTATTATAGAAAATTTAGTCAAGAGAGTGACAATGAAAATTGAGTTCATTTGATTTAATTGTCTTGAATTATAAGAAGAATTGAGTAAAATTATGAGTGATAAGAATTGATAATGAGGTAAATTGAAAGAAATTTCCATTCTTTTTTTTAAATCATTAGGTTCGACCAAAATTAAGAATATAAAGAAACAGAATTGTTGTCTTCAACTTATGTGATATTTGTGTTAAATAGGGATTTTGGAATGTGTTTGCATGGTTAAACTACTAGGAAGCTTGAATGGAAACTCAAGAAAACTATCTTTAAAGTTTTGGCCGCATTGGAAAGATAAAAGGGTGGGCTTGTTGAATCATATATTTTTTTAGTATGAAAATATGTGTTGAAATGTGTTTGAATAAAATTGAAATGGCTTATCAAAATGAAAAATAAAGGACAACATATAGTTGTCCATGAAAGGACTTTTGGATGAAATTCTTGACACAGGTGAGAGGACCCAATTTGTTTATTAAGTCCTTTTAGAATTGTTGTTAAACAAGGATTTAAATATATGAACCTTTAAGAATAAATGTGGTCATAAAAGTATGAATGTTTTGGAAATTTTAAGATATCCTTGTTAGTGCCTTGAAAATATGAATTTATTTAGAAAATTGAAATAAAGTGTATGATGGTTAACATGACTATTATGATAATGATATTTCAGTTGGTATAAGGGAAGTTGTCGGATAAGGACAACAATGAGTAGTAGCACGAGAGTCAAGTAGGTGTTTTGCACCACAACCAATTATTCTCTTAAAATTTTTATTGTTGAATAAATGCAATTTCTTTAAATGTGCTGCACAATTATATTAATTATAACGTGAGCATTGAAGAGACGAAGAAAAATGACTAGTTATCCTGAATGAGACTAGTGGTATCGGTTTGTTTAATGATAGAGATTAGTATTTGACTAGTTATTCTAAATGGGGTTAGTGATTTCAGTACATGTGATAACCAAGATTTATATTTGACTAATTACTCCAAGCTGGTCCTAATGATGTCAATATGTCTAGCGAATAGGAATTTAATTGGTTGGTTACCCTAGGTAATACTAATGATGTCAGTATGACTAATGATCTAGTACTTAATTTGGTGAAATTATTTAGAGAAGCCATAAGATTGGCTTGAAAGAGTAATTTATAATCTTGTTTAGTTTTTAAAAATGTATTGTTGAATTTAATAAAAATAAGCTATATGAATTATATGAATTAATTATATGGTTTATTTATACTATATTTTATATTAATTTCAGGTACATCAAAGTCTCGTACGAAGCAATAAATATTCTTAGTATATCTTTTGTTTTAGAAAATGAAGATATAATCTTGAATTGTTAATTTATTTTACAATGTAATTTTGAGGATTAATTTTGATATATAAACAATGTAAGAATTAATGATGTAATATTGAACTAGTAATTATTCATTAAACTCTTAAGATATTATGAATTTACTTTTATATATAATAGATTTATGAATGCATGTATTTATTTTATAATGATTTCTATAAATTTGTTTATTTTATTTGACTTGATCATTATCTTGTTGAGATTGTTGCATAAAATGTGATAAAATATAAAGCAATTGTGTTTGAGAGTGTAATTGCTGTTACTTTTCAAATAATTTTTCATACTGAAATATATTAAAATAATATTTTTTATTTTTTAAAATTCATTCATGAAATCAGTACATCAAAACGATCCAAAACGAAAAATGAATAATTGTGGTCAAGATAGTTACATCCTATGGATATAATAATTATAATGACTTCTTGGTTGTGCTGTAGATAACTTCGTATTGATATTATAGGGAAAATTCTTCTGAAATTACAGTAAAATAAAAGAAATTCCCTTACTAGATGTTCATTCAACCCGTGACACTTATTAGTGACCATGCTATTTGGTTATATAAATCCTGAATGCAGCCGATCTTATGGACAGAGTCCACAGATTTGAGCTTGGACCATCATCTTTCAGATCAAGGCACTCGAGATATCCTGACTCACTGAGCTTCGTTAAGAGGACCGACTGAACGACACATGGCCCAGGCCAAAATGGTTCGACCATTAACCATACACGGAACTGTTGACAACGAGCTGCATTTATGTCAACAATTAATCCAATATCGAAAACCCAACTCAAGTCTACGAGCATGTCCATATAGTTAGAGATGGCAGTAAGGGTCTGTGAAGATGGAGAATTCAAGTATCATGTGCCTCAATCAACCTCTACGGACCTTTCTAATAAGGTAAGCAAATAACAGGCAGTAAATATAAGATTATAAGTTGAAAACGATGGTGTCATAAGATATCAGGTTGAGTTCAAGAAATTTGAAAGAACAATTCCCTTAAAAAATGTTCATTCGATACAAGTAGTTCTTTGATCAGATCATCAACAAAATTTCCAAGGCCGGTGCCAGGGACCTAAGCACAATTACCAGTCAGGAAACTGAGGCGGATCAAACTATAAAATGTCAACTCATTGAAGTGTTGGACTGACTAGTATCACTACCTCCTATCTGCAAGAGATTGGAAGCTTGCTTGTTGAATCTTACACCTATTTGTCCACCCTACCAAAATCACTAGGGTTTGTCTAAGTGAATCACATTCCTATCGGCCGAGTATCTACATTGTAGGAAAGCTAAGCAAGATAACAGTATTTACAACAACCTTTCTGCAGCACCTCAGCAGAAGAACATTGAACCCTCGACATTTTCATGTAACCTGGGGAGCTCTGGAACAGGGGTGCTTCCAACTGATGTCATGCTTCTCTGTCCCGAAGAGGTTTCAGAAAAATCCTCAAACTTCATAAACTGCCCCATCTGTGCCGCAGCCAGGTGAGCATAACATATGGGAGCCACTGTAAGGGGAAAAAAGAAAGAGAGAGATTGGTTCATAAGAAGTGATGAAGCATAAATTCATATCAATTTGCCTTTCTGAAGACGAAAAATGGAATGGTTGATGAAATTACCAATCGAAATAGCAGTGGTACTCCTTTGATACCTGCATAAAATAAAATCATATAACAATCCTGTCAATTGATGGTTTTCACATTTCCAAAGTGGATATGCAGCTATTCAAAATTGAAGGCTTACACATATGAAAGAGAGTGGACAAGATTTAGCAAGTCATCTGGAGAGAAACCAATCTCATCGAGCAAGACATGATAGTGTGCTGGCCTTGAAGTTCCCTGTCAAAAAAGGAGATGCAAAATTAAGGAAAATTATGGAATATTGAGTTATGATTATGGGCAGAGTGATAAAGGCTCGCAGCAAATGCAGCAGTTTTGAGGACTAGTATAAACTGGCTAGTGACCTTTAAGCTTCAGAAATATACAGCAAAGAGGAATGAATGGAAGCTTTAACCACTTTATACCCCCCCACCCCCCAAAAAAAAAAAAAAAAAAAAAAAAAGAGATGAAGAACACGAGACACCAACATAATTATGTGACAACAGAATGTGCAAATATGTCATCTAATGACATGCATGACCACCTAGCACCTATCCAACCACGTGAAAGAACAAATGAAGTAAGAACATACAATCATGCCTGCATGAGCACACATGTAGAAATCATAGTTTCTAGGATGAACAATCTTTGTGTCAACAACTGTCCCTGGAGAGAAAGAGAGAGGGAGAGAGTAAACACATCTAGCACCGTGTAAAACATTAAAACAAACAGTATGAGAAAGTGTCAGACCAGGAGGAACATTTTCAGTGCCACCACCAGCTTGAAAAAGCTTTGTGTGGTGATTCTTCTGAGCCACAATTACTGTGAACTTCGGTATGTCAACCTCACCAAGATGTTGATAGGCCTGTAATAACAAAAATTGATAATCTTGAAACTGATAATAATAAGAACCAAAAAGCTCATATCCCGTTAGCAATCCAAGGGCAACCCAAAAATTACAGGCTCTTGAACCAAAGCCATGAATGCAGAATAGAGTGAAGAATTCAGGTAGTAGCAGTGAAGTTTACTACATCCTATCAGAAAAAATGATGCTGAGAGGATTTATGTTGCAATCAGAAACTCTATTTAATCTAAATCATTGTAAATGAGCAACAACATACCACAGTTCGAGTATACAGGTGACTAGGAATAAGCAGTTTTGGAATCAAGAAGGATCAACTTTAAATGTATGAAAAAATTGAATATTAAAAGTTTCATGTAAGCATATTATTTGAAAACTAAAAATTACTGTAGCTATTTACAAAAGATGGTACTGTATATTACTGTAGCAGAACCTTGATAATTTGCTCCAGCTCAATGTTCAGCACCTGATTGAATTGTGACTCGCTGACACCATCCCTAAACAGAAACAAGATCGTTGATTTAAAGATTTCAGATTAGAAAACACACCATAAAGAAGAATGAATCCCAACAACAAATCCACAACATCTGTCAAAAGCAATAGATTGATGCTTGATGCAGTGATTCCAACAGAAAAATAGGCTGCTATCTCACCACAGCAAGACTTAAAAAGGTATTCGGATCTCATTGTTAAGCCATGAATAAAAACAAGACTATCTTCATTAATGATAATTCTTTGCCTCTTAGTTTAATCAAGTCCTCTCAAGGGAATCTGAAATGAAATGCAATTTCAAAGGCATCTCTGGTACAACTGAGCATACCAGAAAAGAAAGTAATTCTTTTAAGGCTGCATTGAAGAGGTTGATGACAGCTACAATTATCTTGATGTAATTAAAAAGTCCAGCCATAGCAGTAAAAAACAACAAAAATCTAAATGAGGAAAACTATATTATGATAAACCCATGGTTCAGTGTTCACACTTCAAGCAAACACTAAGAACATGTCACAAATAATAAAAGGTTTGCTCAATAATTAAAATGTTTAAAAGAATCGCATTGCAATAATTATTCTAGAAGAATATCATTTGGTTATATACCACTAAAAACAGTAATGCAGGATGCCCAAGTTAATAACTGGAAATTGTTTCAATATGGCGATATCAGATTTTCTAACCATCTTAGTTATTTAGTCATGGTAAACAAAGTGCAAAAAACACTACCACAATAATATAGTAATACCTGAACACAATAATTTGTTTTGGTTTGTGCCCCTTGCTTGTTTGAAAGAAATCCACGAGCAGTTCCCTGCAACAAGGTGATTCAATGTCAAGCAGAAATTCGATTGCTTGCTTTCATATTTAGCTCAAAAATCTACCATTGATTCTTTTATAGTTTCATGCTGATGAAAGCATCATCTGAGAGAATTGGAGGATGCCTTTATTAAAAATGTTTGGAATCAACCATCAACTGAATTTCTAAGAAGATAAAAAATTCTCATATTATGGACATATTTGGGTTCATGGGCTGACATATAGCAATGGATGTACGGATATTCTAAAAACAAAGGATTGGCGAAAACTAAAACATGAGTGTCATGATGAATACAGCTGGCATCTCGAATGCATAAGATTTTAAAAAGAAAAAAGACACTGTCTAGACAAGAATCTCATGTGTAATATTACCTTATTATACCATCATCATTCCCATTTGCTAAAGGCTTGTACAAAGCATCAATCATCTCCACCTTAGGAGATTGCGTTCTTACAGATGCTCTGTACCTAGAAATCAGTGGCCAACATCGAGATCCAACAACCTCAAAATTCCAGAAAATTAAATCAGCAACAGCATCCTATTTGGCACCATCCAAACAAATTGGGAAGTCAACATGACACAATGGAATATCATGGATGAATTACCGCAGCCACTGATGGCATGTCTGATCGACCTGGAGGGCCATGAGAGACATCCATGCCCAGAATCATTGTAGGAGTATCCATTATCAATGGAATATGTGAGGAGTGCTCAATTTCCAACAGAGAATTTATTCCTCCTAGCTATGTAAAAGCGAAGGCAACATCAATACCATCCTTGGGACACAAATACAAAGATACTTTTAGCTTCATTTTCCAATAAATACCTTAGAATTGATCTTAAGAAGCACATTTGTAAGATACTGGTCATTAATCTTAGTCGGGGATATGCACTGTGTAACAATGCCAAAATCACTGAGACTTATCTTCTTCCACGGTCCTTCAAAATGAGAGGAAACACAAGTTGGTTAAATAATTTAAACGAGCTAACTCCAACAAATGACAGTGGATGTTGGCTGGAGAGAGAGGGGTCTAGGAAACTGGATAAATCCATACCATAAATATCTGAGTTTTTCCTCTCTGCCAATACACAAAGAATAAATTCAGGAGGCCCTGGAAGCTTCTCTCTGATCAGCTCAAACATCCTTTCAACTCTAGCTAGAGGGCTGCCTCTTCTAGATTGTTGGTCCTCTTCGATTAATGTATGTGGGCGTTCAATATTCTTGAAGGATGTGTACATTTTTTAAAAGAGAGATTTTTAAAAAGTTAAAGTTGATGGAACAAAGAAATCAAAAGAACAGAATCAGCAAGTGTTTTCGCTTACAATGCCCTTTCTCCTTCCACAGTTGATAAGCTCACGGGAGATGTGACTAATATCACAGCGAGCAGAAAAGTTGACAATGGCCCACTTACTGATGCTGGTGGGGTTTAAAAGTGTCTGCATAGCACAATTCAAAAGCTACTAAATCAGATAACCTTAGTTAATGCCCTCCCACCCCCAAAAAAAGGCAGAAAAGACAAAATAATGTAACAGGATATCAAAACAGCACCTTATTGTTAAAGTTCCACCTCCCATTTCGTGGGATACAATCCTCACTATTACCAACCTTCAACTGTGAATTACAAGGACACACATTATATTGTCGAGAACCAACTAAGAATTTCCTTAACCTCAACCCCCCCCCCCCTCCCCAACCAACATCCCAAGAAAAAAACAGAGAAAGAAAGAAATGCACAAACATTGCTACCTTTGGGGTTTCAAGGATGCGGCCATCAACCTGGGTCATTTGTTTTTCTATAGAAATACCACATGAAGAAAGCACAGGGTCCTCATCATAACAGTAGCTTCTCACGGCCTGAAAGATTACATGAAGACTTAGATGAGTCAGGATAACAAATAAGAAAAGCATACAGGTGATAAGGGATACTTACTTCAGTCACAGTTTTTATTCTTTCCTGAGGCTTTTGTCGTGATTTTTCAACCAAAGATGCTCTTTGCATTGAAGATAAAGCTTTTTTATACCGTTGAAGTGAAATAAGTGAACAAAGCTGGAACGCAGTGAAAAGAAAAGGAATATCTTAAAGAGTGAGATAGGTTTTAAAGTGTAACAGATTATGAACAATTCTTGGGCAAAAGAAATTCACAGACCTCCAGTGGCAGGTAGTTTGGACGTTTTGGTTTACCAACATCAAGGCAGGGTAGGTATGCAGAATAACCAAGTTGTATGCCACAGTGTTTAGTGAAATACTCATATACAGTAACTTCAACAATCTGTGCTTCAACATTAGCTCTATCCCTGTTTTTCAGTTTCATAGGAAAACTATGACAGAGGATAATGTTGAAGTTAGAGGTTCTTTTCATGGGTATAACAAATGAGAATGGAAGCTAAAATAAGGAAAAGGCACTCAGAAAGAAGGTCATACTATTGTTGATTGCATGGCTTCTCACTCAGACCAATTATTTTAAACTCCATGTTGTTATGCTTCGTCTTCACCCTCAAATTTTTCAACATCCTTTTGGCCTGACATTACAGCTAACACAAATTGAGATTCAGACAGAGCAGTATTGAATTCTGAGGATGAAGTTTAGCAATTTCTTACCTTCACCCAATCAACATAGCGAGGTTCCCGGACATTTTGATTAACTATCAGAAAATCAATTACTGGCCCAGGAGTTAGGATCATTGTAGTAGACACATCTTTACAAGAGAGAAAAGAAAAGGATGATAGCAACATTAATTAACAGTCCACAACAAAGGATTACACTGTTAAAAATTACAACTGTAATATACAGCTCAACTCGACTCATTCAAGCATCATCCAAAAACAACCCAAAAGAAGGAACAGAAAGAGTACCCATGTTAAGAGACAAGCCACCCTGAGTGGTACGGAAGCTAGAATGGAAACCCTTAACACCAGTTACACCACCTCCCACATCATTGAAGTTCCTTGAATCATCATGAAAGAACGACTGCCTAACCAAAAGGCACCCCCTTTTCCACATTTCAAGAGAGTGGGATCACACAACAAAACTATTATGCAACTGACCATAGTCAAGCTATAGAAGGAAAAAGAAAGTATGAGAAGTAAGGCAACTATAGAACCTGTTAGCTGCTTGCTGCCTTAAGATAATATCCAGCACTCTGAGTGCATCCTGAGTGCTATTGTCTATCTCAATTCCTTTGAGGGCAAGGGCTATTGACTTCAAGGGGATTTTAGCAGCATAGCTTATTTCTACCTTAAAAGTCTTTGACCAATAAGAGCGCTTTGATCGCTTAACAGCTGCAGATGGGCTCTCACCACCACCAGGGCTCCCACTTTCACTGCCACACGAAAGGGAATGCAATGTAATGCAGAACCACAAAAGATATAAAAAAACCAGAGAAGTTTGTGGCAAAATCACATACTGTTTTGCAAAAGATTCCTCAAGCACCACTGTGTACTCCGACTTGTTCTGTGGAAGAGGGCCCACAGTGTACAAACTTTTCTCCCCATCATAAGCAAATCTTTTACCAGCAAATTCTGAGGAATAAGTTTGGTAAAGTCTATCGATCAGTTTCCTCCCAATTCCCTTGCTTTCAACAGCTCTATTATCTTCTGAGGTAATGGAAACCTGCAAATTATGCCACACACACTAAGTTGCAGAACAACAAGATGGAGAATCCAAGAGAACATAAGAGAAAAGACGACGTAAACATACACTATACTGGTAAAATACTGCATCTGGAACATTGACAGAAACTTTATAGTGGTTGGTGAGCAAAGATATGTGACGCCCACAAGTCCCAACCCCACACCTACTGATCATAGAATATTTGGGAATGGCCGATCGTTCTGGATGCCAGGGAACTTCAACCAATTCTGGGTTCACGTTTGCTGGTACTGACAGTGGAGGAGGTGGGGGTGGAGATCCACCTGATATTTTCTCCATCTTTTGGTTGAACCAACAACCTGAAGTATACATTTATGCAACAGCAATAGAAGATTAAGATTCAAAAAGCATTACTATATGAACACTGCAATAACATTTTCTCAAACTGTACAGTACACATTAAATTTCAACATTGACACAAACAGAACGTTTTAAAAAAAAATCAAAACAATAAAAATAAAAATGAGAGGCATAATGAAATATCTAGAAGATGATGAACGCCTCAAACGCAAGAAGGATTAAAAAATAGAAAAGAATAGAGATAGGCCATAACAGCTCCAGCGGAAGAACAAATTGAAAAGGGCCAAGATAATAATGTCAGCACTAAAGTAAAAGCACAGCAACAGAAACAGACAACTATTTTGCCGCCCACAATCATAAGATTAATATAAAACATGAGTTAAATAAATAAATAAGTAATTAAAGTACCCATTTCCGTAATAATCATACACGAATTTTGGAAAAAAGAAAAGCAAAATCTCTCAGCCACGAGAATAAAAAAAAAAAACTTGGAATAAAATAGATATTGAATCAGAGCCACAATGGCATGCAAAAAGAAATTCTACCAAATCAACACAAAAAAGAGTAGAGAATTAGATGCGGAAGAAAACGAGAAGAACAAATTGCTGTTAATTTAAAAAAAAATAATAATAATAAGGAATAACAATACTAGCAAAACAGAAGCACAGACAAATTACTTTTAAAATCAATAGTTTCACGATAAATAAACAATTTCTAGCTAACAAAATACGCAGTAGCAAGAGAAACACCAACACCGGCATAATCACAGCAATAAAGAGCAATGCAGAGCAAAATAGGAAAAGGTCCCACTAAAGACACTGTGATTCAAGCAAAACGAGGCCAGAATCTTTTTAAAAAAAAATAAGCAAAAGGTAAAATGGAGTTTAAAAACGAACCGAGCTTGAGCGAAACGATAAGCAAATAATCGATAATCGCGTAAAAGAAGATGAGAAGAAATCGTACCCAGATAGTTTTTTTTTTTTTTAGAAGGAGCGAGATAGAGAATATACACCGGCTCTTCGCTTTCTCTGCTGCCCGTCACTGCTCGCCGGAGAAAGAGAGGCAATGGAGGGAAACGATTCTTCTTAGGAAAGTAACAAGTCAGTGACTCTTACTGTCGTAGATGTTTTATAAAATGTAATTTATTTAAAAAATTATTAAAATAATATATTTTTTAAAATTTATTTTTGATATATATATATATATATATATATATATATATATTAAAACAATTTAAAATTATAAAAAAATAATTTAAAACTAAAAAATTTCTAAATATCTAAAAAAATTGATGCAGCCGTTTTTTTATTTAATTAATTCTTTTAGAATATAATTATTTAAAATAAAATTTAAAATTATAGTAGAAATTTAAAATTAAAAGAGAGGACTAAAAAAAATGTGTGACCAATCAATCTTAAAATTTTAGAGTTTTGATTTTAATTAAAAAATTTATTTTATTTAGTTTTTTAGTTATTGGGTTTAAAAAAAAAAGAAAAAATTGTTTAAAAATATGAAGTAATGAAAAAGTCGTTGGTTTGTTATATTCTGATCATTATAAAAAAAATTATATCAATAGATTTCATTTAATTTTATTTAATAAATAAAATTTTATTAAAATATTTTTACTCTTCGTCTTATTGAAAAAAGAAATTGGAATTCAATGATAATATTTTATCTTATTTGATTTTGTATTCGTTAATCAATGTATAAGTGTTTTGAATTGATATATTAGTTGCATTATAATAATATTTATTATATATATTTGGGTAAAAATAAATTAAAAATTATTTTTTTGTAAAAAAATTTAAAAAATAATCAAAACAATTATTAAAGGATCCAACCTGTCTACCCGCGAATGACCTATAAGCGTGTTTGATAGTGTGGTTGTGGGTACTTTTCAAATAATTTTTCGTATCAAAATGCATGCTAATGATTTTTTTTATTTTTAAAAAATTATTTTTGATATCAGCACATCAAAACAATGCAAAATATACAAATTATATTTAATTTTAATAAAAAAAATTAAAATTTTTAAAAACAAAACCACAACCACAACCACAACCACATTCCAAAACATTATCATAATCTAATGTAAAAGAAAATAGCCCAATGGATGCAATAATAAAGCACCCTAGGCATCAGGCTTGGGATTCCAAGCCCAGGCACGCATGGGTTGTTAGGTTAGCTATGCTTAGAGTCTCTTTTATTTTTTCTTTAAATCTTGATTATC
>Ga0325414_1003575_pt1 | contig 16183 bp, 16 predicted proteins | sample PopdelMetagenome_8_FD_206183 | JGI IMG/M metagenome (GOLD analysis project Ga0325414, IMG submission 206183) | Populus deltoides microbial communities from Bellville, Georgia, United States - Leaf-PdKOR-R3 | ecosystem: Host-associated > Plants > Phyllosphere > Phylloplane/Leaf | place: USA...
ACTTATAATAACACATAATGCAAATTAATTAAAAAAACACAATAACCAACAATATAATTAAAGTGCTTAAAATAAAGAGATAAGAGAAAGAATTTGCAAAATCATTTTTAATGTGATTAAGCAAACCTACATCCACACCTCAAGTACCAAATTGTACTTTAGTATTGTATTTCTTCACTAGTCCAAAGTACTTGCCAAGCATTCCAAACTCCATCTCCATGTTTGTAAACATAAATATAAACCAAATGACATTAACAAATTGTTTAAGCAGGCCAAGTGGACTCCACTTTTAGATTAGAAAGTAATACCTACAAGATCTTAGAGTAGCTACTACCTTCTTTGCTTTTCTTTGTCAAGCTTTGCTTCCACAAGCTTGTTGCCCTTTCAAAACTTAAGAAATCATTGTGCTAGGCTCTTAAACCTTCACACTTGGAGTTTCTTTATCAATCTTTACTCCCTTTTCCCCTTATTTTTGCTCTAATTTTCCAAAGGGATATTTATAGGGTTTTACTATGGTTTTTAATGGATGCAAACATATATTGATCAAAGCTTAGCCTTTTGATCAAAATGAGAGGGTTCTGGAGCATGTTGTATAGTTGTGAGCTATATACTTATGCTGGTTTTACAATGGTGGTTTTGCAAAAACTTGATTTTTATAGGTTTTAGTGGTTTTCTAAACTTGGAAACCAAAGAGCTTGTTTCTAGCCTTTTGATCTTGAGAGAAACATGGCCAACCTTTAATAAGAATCCAATGAGAAGGCTTGAAATGTGAACACATAAAAAAAATATTAGTGGTTTTGCAAAATGGGTATCCTGACCATTGATGACCAAGTTACCCACTTTTAAGGCTTCATCGAAGCAACTTTAATGTACATGTCATTGGAGACCACCTAATCTTGGTAGAGGAGAGCATATTGTAACAACCCGGCTTTTTTAAGGCCAAAATCAATGGATTTGTTTTATCCGGTTTCTAGATGTTTTTCACCATATCATTCTTCAGGTTTATCATTGCATTATATTCATTAACAAGGCAACAATCTATGTAGGATAATGTAAATCAACATTCCCATAAAACAGATTCTGAATACTCATGCCCATTATATTTTCATACTCATAGGCTTACATTACATCATATTGACATACTCATAAATTCATATTCCTATTCTAGTCTCATTATCATCACGAGTTCATACATGAGTACCGAACAACAAGTTACACAACTTGTACTTTCGTTATCCTGAGCTCATGTAAATTTCACAACATGACATCCTTATAAAATGAATACCTCATATGTATATTCATACACATCACATCAACATGTTCACACATTCACATCTGTGTTCCATTTCAATTTTCATTACTAGTCTTCATAAAAAGGGGGCGAACGACTAATTGAGTGATTAACATATATGTTCATACAGAACTCATATCACCCATAACATGCAAATATATAGTTGTTTACAAAATGTGTAAGCCTTGAAACGGATTTCCTTGCGCACCATGTTGGTATGATGTCCTTGTTACAACACAAGATAATTTCAAGCATTATAGGCAATTTAAAAACATAATAAAGCAATATTAGTGTAATGTGGTCGTGATTTCATGGACGATTCACTTTCAAATTTCCTAAAAGCGGAAGGTGTTTCAGTGTAAGTGTGTATTTTATAAAGATAAAGAGATGGAGAAATTTGCAAAAATGCATAGTCTCATTGATAAAATAAGAAGCTCAACTATAATGAAAATCATGTGTTTACATCTGAAGTTAAGATTGTCAACTTGGTATGAAAGCAAGACAAACACAAAAAGCACATTAGAAAAACATTATCATTTACTTTTTGAAGACTATAAGAGCCTCTTGGGTCACCTAATTTTAGAACCTTTCGCCACTTGCTAGCTCTTGCATAAAGGTCTTTACAAACATTTCCTCCTCAATGTGGACAATTAGTTGTGGTAGCAACTCTTCTCTTTCCACAACCTTTCATTTCTCACTATAGCTTTTGACCTTACTATCATCTTGTTCCACTATATTAATTCCCATAGTAGCCAAGCCTTGGGTAGGGACATTCTTCATATCTTCAGAGTGCATTACATAAGCAGCCGTGAGGAATGATACCTAGATTGAGGGGATGGTAATTTCTTCCTATTTCAATTCCCTTTCTTCCAGCCTGATCAACTTTTCTTTTCATTTAATATCAGCAGTTCTGTTATAGTCTTTCTTTACAAGCTTAAAGTCGAGCCTAAATCTATAATTTATAGTCTTTAACCTTATCGAACTTATCCTCTTGGGATTTCCAGAGATATGATCATACTAGAAAGGATGTCTATGCTTTAAGAAATATTTGGCTGTCATTCTTGCGGATTTAGAAATTACTGGTTTTCTCAATACAGTGTTTTCTAGAACCCATTATGTTTTAAAAATTTCAAAATCATGGAGATTTCCATCTTTACTCCCTTCAACTTCTATGTAGAAACTGCCACATTATGCATCATTACCAAGGTCTCTTTAGCCTTAACTATCACCAATGTTCCATTTATAATACACTTCAAACACTGATGCAAGGATGATGTCATTACACCAGCGGCATGTGTCCAAGGCCTTCCTAATAAAATGTTGTATAACGGGTGAATGTTCATCACTTGTAAGGTTACTAAAAACACTTACGGGCTAATGAATAGCTCTACTTCAATGGTCCCCACCACTTTCCTTGAGGAACCATCATAAACCCTAGTTGTTATGGTGTTTGATAGTATATGCATTGAATCAACTGACATTTCATCCAACACATACGTCGAGAGTATATTTAAAGCTGAATCATTGTCCACAAATACTTTGTTGATTGTGCAATCCTTGCACCTCACAATGATGTATTGAGGTTTATTATGACCCGTTTCTCTAACATTAAGCTAGTTTTTAGTGAAGTATATGTAATTTGTTGCATAGAGTTTTACGACCAGATGCTCCATGGTCTTTTGGGCTATTTCTTATAGCACATATGTCTCATTCAACACTCTTTGCAGCGCATTGTGGTGGGGCTCTAAAGTCAAGATAAGAGACATCAAGGATATCCTGGCGGGGGTTTTCTTCAACTTCTCTACTATATTATACTCATTGTGCTTCATTAGCTTTAGGAATTTGTGGGCTTTCTCCTCACTCATAGGTTGTTTATTTTCATATCTTTGATGGAATTTACAACCTTTTTGCCTTTAGATTTTCATTGTCTTTCTAGTTCTTCATATGTAAAAAACTTTCTCTTCTAGTTAATCCATCAATCTCAGTCTGAAACACTAGAGCATAACCTTTAATATTGGGAGAATTTCTATAATTATAAGGCAATGCATTATAGTTCCCATTATAGGTAATGACAAGCCTTGTTAAGACAAGCTTCGGTGGACTACTATCGGTATATTGAAGCCTACACATATTTGCTTTCTTCTTTTGGAAACTTATCATGCCTACGACATCATCCTTTTTCCGCCTTCTCTATTTGTAAAAAAACTACAAGTCATCATTTGTATCACCTTCTAGTAAAACTCTTCATATTCATCGATGTTATATCCATTTGCTTCGTGGAACCTATAAAATTGTCACTCTTTATTAAACCTGATTCATTTTTTATTAGCAAACATCTGACTTGCACTAACATGTTATACAACTTATCCATGGTTACCCTTAAAACCCTCTCTCTTTTTTTATCAAAACTCCATGACATTTACTCCACCACTATTGGGAGCATGATTAAGCAAGGGGTTGGAATTGATGTTGGGAGTATCTTCAAAGGTTATTCATCCTGCTTTGAATAATTGTTAGAGCTTCCTCTTGAATGTTGATCAAGTATCAATATTGTGGCCATGGTTTTCAACATGGTACTCACAAGTTAGATATAGTTTATACCAATATAAGGAGGCTTTAATGGTGGAAATGAAGAGGGGCTATATGACCTATGCTTAGCAATTTTGCATACATTTATCATAAGGGAATAAGTAGAGAAAGGAGTTGTTCTTGGTTTCTTTGGTGGGCTTTCCCTGGGTTGTTTTCAGCTTAGGTTTTTTGGCAGGTTGGTGGGTTGGTTTACCGAAAGATGCTTAGCAAAGTTAATATTGGATATTTAGGAAGGTGGGATCTGGTAGCTTCAACTTTGGTTGCTTTGGGTTTGGTAATTCTTTGTACCCTTATATCCTCTTTTCACATTACTCATCTCAATATCCTTTTTCCTCTCAGTAAACCCCTTCTTCTCGGTAAGTTTCGATATTCTACCAGCTCTTATCCCTCATTTTATTCTCTCAATAATAACAACAACATCCTAAAAATATTGGGCGAAGCTACCCATCAAATAATCATAATATAGGGACTTGAAAGTATTGGCAAATAGAGTCACCATCTCTTTCTCCAATAAAAGTGGTTGTATATACATTGCCTTGTCTTTCCATATATGAGCGTACTCCCTTACGGTTTCATTATTGCTCTTTTCCATCACCATCAAGCTAGTCTGGTCTGAAGCGATGTCAATATTAAACTTGTATTGTTTCAAGAAAGCATCAGCAATATCACTCCATTTCTTAACCTTTGTGTTATACAAGGTCATGTACCAGCTTAACGCAAAATCGATCAAGTTGTCTTGGAAGAAATGAGTGAGCACCTTCTCATCATTAACTTCTTGATCACCACTATGTTTGGTACCAATCATATCTCAACTACTCTAATAAGGTCATATACGTCAAATATCTCAACAACTCTCAATCTTTCCTCCTAAACAACCCACTTATCTTGTTCAAGATGATCGAAGGATTTAACCTTATGAGATCCCTCATTGTTAGATTTATTATAGTCGACACTTGAGCAAGCATAATCGGAAGAGTCATCAAAATGCTTGTTGTTTCTTGTGGTCCAGTAGCGGGATTTGCCCCTATGTTTTGTGAGTCAAGGATAACTAGAGCTGTTAGCGGTGGTAACATGATTAGCAGCTAACTAGATGTCCCTTTCGCAGACTATGCTCATAGAAGTTTCTCGAGTAAGCTAGTCATCTAAGTCATATTATTCTTAATGTCTTCCAGCTCTTTTTGGTAGTGGGCTTTAAAGGGAGCCCTCTCTTCATTCTTCATTCTTTTACAAAACCTAGTATTGTAGACTCTAACAGGGAACCTATATTTTGAGTACCTTCTATGCACATTCCATAATTTATAAATGCATATTGATGTATAATTATGCATGCTAATGTATGTTAGATATGGATTAGTTATACCCTAGGATGATATATAGTTATCATTCCTATATAAACAGGCAGGGTTCTAATCCTTTTGTAGTTGTCAAGACAATTTAATATAAACCAGTGCTTAATAAAAATATATTATACTCATCACAAAGAAATATTGCTTAAAAGATTGGGTCTAAGTACTTTTTATTAATACTTGATGAAAATTTTTACATTTGAAAACTAGTCTTCTCATCATCATCGTTAACAAGAGGAATAAAGGCAAAGCCTTTGGTTTCTATGTTCCTAAAAAAGAGCATCAATCTCAGTTATGCTTTGATGATATCAATGGACATCCTTTCCAACATGCTGATTATTGTTGGTGTCAATCATATGGTTGTGCCACTCGAGCAGTCCATTCTTTTCTTCCAAATATTTTACCTTAGCCTTTTCTTTGTCAAGCTTCTTCTCTAGCAAGTTAATCTCAGTTCTCTAATTATTGAATACCCCCAACATCTTTTCCTTTGACTTTTGCTTCAACCAACTCACTTTATAGCATCACATGCTTGTATAACCTTTTTATACTACTCAATTCGGCTTTCTAACTTAACTTGGTTCCTTGAAGACATATCAGCGCTTTCTTGACAATCATTGATATTGGTTTTCAAAGCCTTTAGCTCAGTACTGGTTTGCATCCAATGTGTTCCCAATTCTCCTTGCTATTTCTTAGCTTGGTTTTTAGTTGCCTTTTCTTCTTTCAGATGCTTCTCTAATAACATGATCTTGTCATTTTCATCTATTTATTGCTCTACAAACTTTCTCAATTTCTCTTTAGTGAGGAGTTGCTCCTCAAGGGATATCCTGAGGGCTTTACTAGCGCCCACCTCCATTTGAAGCTTTTCCAGTTATTTTCTCAACTCTTTCTCGTTGTTAATCTTTTTTTTAGTTGGTTTAATAGCTTACAAAGTCTTGATTTATACCCAAGAGTCATGGGGATGGTGACTACTCTTAGATTTCTCCACTTTGGATACTTTTTACAAGTAACTGGATCTCTCAAACCATCTAATTCCTTCTTGACCAATATCAGAAGCTTCGAGTTTTGTATGATGTTCACCATAACTTCCAAAGCATATTGGTCCTTGAATAACCTAGAGAATTGGGATAACCCAATCATTCTTGGCATATGTTGTATGCTCCTAAGTTGCCTTACAACCAAAGCGGGCACATAACTGACATATCCAATCAGAAGCACCCACCATCTTTGCCCACAACTCATCAAGCAATATGTTTCTCTCATCCACGAGGCTTTCCACTTCACTTCTTCTTGTGGGATTCTTTGTAGAGATATGAAACTTTGATCAATTTGGCCAATTTAGTTAGCACTTATCCTGCCTTTGGTGGAAGTAGACTTTATATAGATTTCAAGGAAATTCAATTAGTAAATCATACTCTTCCAAAGTAGGACACATGTCTACATTTATAAAAGTGAAGCACCGATACTTAGGGTCCTAAAAATACATCCAAGCTTTAATTGCTTAATTCTACACTAACACCTTTGTGATTTCCATTACCCTCCCATATTTATTCAAAAACTCATCCTCGTTGATATTTTTTATTTGTGGGAAGAGCCTTTTCAAGTCATTTCCAAAGCAACTCACATTTCTGATGAGTGGCAATTTAATATCATTTAGTCTTAGACAATCCCCTTCTAATAGTTGTAAGGATTCAGAATCGAACCCATATCCAATAATGGTAATCTCTTTAATGCTGGCCATTTTATCAGCCCTAAGTCCTGCAATTTAAGATGCTTTTTAGGGTTGAACATGTCTTAATGCAACAGAGTTTAATTATGGAACATACATCCTACAAGCAGGTTCTATGTCTTTTTACGTGAGACGTTGAGGTAAGCATTATCTAGTCTCAAAAAGGTCTCTTGTTGTCCCGGTGATTACCCTCATGAAGGTAATAAGAGGGGCTCAATAAGTAGTGAGATGGTATGTATACCAATCACTATCAATCCAAGCACTCAGCAAAGAATCAAATAGTTTCACAAACTTAAACTCTAACTGAAAGTTATAGTGTAATGATCCAGTTTTTCATAGCCAAATCAGAGGAATATATATATGTGTGCCACCACGTTACTAATGATTCTCACAGTAGTATTCATGAGTTTATCATAACAGAATTCATCTCTTAATATGTTGCAATACTCATGTAATTTCACAATACAACATTTTCGTAAAAAAGAATACCACATACATACATTCATAACATCATGTTTACACGTTCATACATTCACTTCCATGTTTCATTACAATTATCGATACAAGTCATTTCAAAAGTGTCGAATGGCAACTAGTACATTCGCTCCTTCCAAATACAAAACACCTAAAACATGTTATTACATAGTTCCTTTCAAAATATATGGACCTGTGAAAAGGGTTTTCCTACGCACTTTGATTGTGTGATGTCCCTGTTACAAAAGTAAAATGGATACAAGAATTATAAATAATTTAAAATATGACAACAGATAACTAAAAGCATATCGGCATTACTTCCATTTATAATCTAAGTGAGTATAATCCTTTTGTTACCCCTTACATACATAATACAACCTTAATATTTCCTTAACTATAATATCTTTACTCTCACATCCCAATCTTTCTATAGGTATGGTAGGGATCAAAGTTATTTCATTTGTCATAGTTATTTTAATTCGTTTTATTATGGTCGTCATTTGTGAGACCACTAATACATTTATCCACCTTATTCTCACTCAGTCTTCCATCTCGGATGCCATTAACCGTAGCTAATTATAATATACACACCTAGTCATCCATCTCAGATGTCATTAGCCATAGCTAGTCATAATATACATATCCAGTCATCCATCTTGGATGCCATTAGCCGTAGCTAATAACGATATTCAACCCGGTCATCCATCTCGGATGTCATTAACCGAAGTTAATCATAACTTCCAACCCGGTCATCTATCTCGGATGTCATTAGCCAAAGCCAATCATAACATACACTCCCAGTCACCCATTTAGTATACCATTAACCAAAGCTAACCATCAACATAACTCGGTTATCCATCTCGGATGTCATTAACTGAAGTTAATCACAATGTACACAATCGGTCATCCATCTACGATACCATTAGCCGAGGCTAATAATCAACATAACACGGTCAACCATCTTGGATGGCATTAGCCGAAGCTAAACGCAACTTCCAACCTGGTCATCTATCTTAGACGCTATTAGCCGAAGCTAATCATAACTTCTAACCTGATCATCCATCTCGGATGCCATTAGCTTAAGCTAATCATGACGTACACGTTCGGTCATCCATCTAGGATACCATTAGCTGAAGCTAATCATCAACATAAACATTCCATGATAGCTTAACATTCATTATAACACAATAATAAATCCTTTGTAATACTCGTTCAAACACTCTATAAAAGTTTAATATTCACCATCACATAATAATATGTTCTTTGTAATACTCATGTAAACATTTCATATTAGTTTAACATTCACTATAACACAATAATAGATCCTTCATAATACTCATTCAAACATTCCATAATAGTTTGGCATTCACTATAACACATTAATTGATCTTTCATAATGAATTCATTTCAAGAAATTAACATTATGATAGAAAGGGTTGGAAGTCACCTACGTGTTCCTCTCGTGGAGTGTCCTTGTTCAGTCGAAGGTCCGATCCCGGTCGCACCACCAACACATCAATGGTCACATAACTCGTCACCATACATATTTCAAGAATACACATATTCACATTCAAGTATTCCATTTATTACACAATCATATAAGGAAATCGCTATAGGCATTTAAGTCTGTCGCAGAACATCGTTAGTGAAAACTGGTTCGCTGGTGACACAGAATTCGACGACGAAAACTAACTCGCTGGTGACACAAAATTCGACAGCGAAAACTGACTCGGTGGTGACACAGAATTCGGCAACGCAATCCAGTTCTATGGCTAATGTATGAAATCGTTTGCATACCTAGTCTACTATTAACTCAGAAATCGTTGCTGAAAACTGAGTTACTACTAACCCAAAAATCATCAACGTAACTCGGTTCTACGACTGACATTGAAATCATTAGCACACCTAAGTTACTATCGACTTAAAAATCATTGACGAAAACTGAGTCGCTGCCGACCTAGAAATCATCAATGTAACCCAATTCTACGACTAACATTGAAATCATCAGCGCACATAAGCTACTGTTGACTTAGAAATCGTTGATGAAAACTAAAAAGCTGTCGACTCAGAATTTGTCAACGTAACCTAGTTTTACGGCTGACACCGAAATCGTCAGCGCATATAGGCTATTGTTGACTCAGAAATCATTGATGAAAATGGATTCGCTGTCAACCCAAAAATTGTCAACATAACCTAGTTTTATGATTGATGCTGAAATCATCAGCGCACATAGGCTACAACTAACTTAGAAATCGTTGTTGAAAATTGATTCGCTGTCGACATAGAAATCATCAACATAACCTAGTTTTACAGTTGACGCTGAAATCATTAGCGCACATAGGCTACGGCTGACTCAGAAATCATTGACAGAAACTGAGTTGTTGCCGACCCAGAAATCATCAATGCAACCAAGTTCTATGGCTGACGCTGAAATCGTCAGCGCACCTAAGTTATTGTGACTCAGAAATCGTTGATGAAAACTGAGTCGTTATTGACCCAGAAATTATCAACGTAACTCAATTCTATGGCTGACACTGAAATCATCAGCGTGCCTAAGTTACTGTCGACTCAGAAATCATTGATGAAAACTGAGTCAATGTCGTCATAGAAATCATCAACGCAACTGCTTCCATGGCTAGCGCATGAATTCCTCAGCACAACACGATCATGCTATCTATGTTTTCAATTCCATCATGCTAAATTCATCAACATACTAATAATTAATGCACATCACACAAAGATATCATTTCCATCTTATGTTTTGTCCCTCTAGGGATCATGCAAGGTTCTTTCATTATATCCCCCTCTTCCCTTTGGTCGGACACTAATGTCCATTGACTCCTAATTTACACATGCAATTCTTTATTTTTTTCACAAGTTTATCACAACAACATTCTACAAAAACACCTCCATTCACTTTGTTCATAACCATGTAATTTCTTCAATCACATAACAACATCAAGGCATCAACATAATATGGTTTTTGTTTTAGCTCTACCATGCTTCCATGGTTTACTAAGAACATAATGTTGCATTTGACATCATTTTAACACATTTCTATATAACTTCTTCAATTATATATACAGAAATTACATTATTAACATAAGTATGATTCTGTTCTTGGTTCAAGTATGTCCCTAGAAGTCTGGTAAGATCATCATTCATGCACTACTTCATTTCACGCACAATTTAATCATCCCTTCAACTTGGTCAACCCTTCCCCATGTTTACACATTCAATTTCATTCATGTTCTTTTGTAAAAATGGTTTGCACATGAGTCCTTTCATCCTTAAGGTTTTGTTTAGGTCCCCTTTTTTTATTTCTCCTTGGTTACAAGTTTTTGAGCTAAGGTGCAAGAACACTTTTCTCCCACTTTAGGGTTTTGCCCCCAACCTTTTCCAAACCATGAGATAATCCTCAACCAAGAGATGAAATTAGTCTTACCTCACATTTTTAACAAGTTCTATACAGGTTTTGATGGTCTGCTCTTCCTCTCCTTTTTGGTTTTCTTCCTCTACTCACTTATTGTCCAGCTGGTCTGCTACACTTCCTCTCCTCTTTTGTTTTCAGTCATCAACCTTTCTCTCTCTAGCTTTCTTTTACTTAGACACTCATGCAAGGGACATGCAACTGGTTAGGGGTTTTCTTCTTAGAGAGAGTGGTTGTTGTTTCAGTCAAAGCTGCTGGCCAGTTTTGGGGAGATGAAGAGTTATCTCTTTTTCTCCCTTTTATATTTATACCCCTTATAAATGAGTGGGGTGTTTGGGGGCTGGTTTAATTCGTTCTTGTTCTTGCTTTGGTTACTCTAAAATTAGTTATCCTTCTCTAAACTCTCTCTTCAGATAGGCCGGTTTGCTCCTTAAAATTTTTACTTAGCATAAGTCGGTCCTTTATTTGGATTTTTAGTCAGGTCTTACACTCCTCCTCCAGATTTTTCTCCAATGTTAATCAGTCTATACCCCTCAATTCTTCCTAGTGTAGGTCGGCCAAAGACAAAATTTATCGGGTTTTACATAGGTGTTACACATAAGTCATTACTCCCCCACTTAACCTAAAGTTTCCATGTGTGTGCATTCCAAAGCGATATATCACAAATAAACTAGAGATGCATGAAGACATTCATCCATATCAAACATACATGAATGAGCAGTTGAAACCATGTTAAAGTGTAAATAAGTAAAAAAGTAAGCCAAATGCAAAAATTTAAACACATCAGATAACATAAACAACATAAAACACACAAAACTTAGTACAATCCCTGGTGGAGTCATCATTCTATTGTAAGTGGCACATGCGGCATGGCGAGTTGTCAAGGAGTCGCCACCTAGTTATTTAGTTCAGGGTCACTAGGAGACCTAGATGAACTGGTCTTATCTAAAATTCCAGGGTAAGGGACTCATTGTGGTTACGGAAGGTATTAGCACCCCTAACACACCTTACCTAAGATAAGTTACATTGTGTGGCCTAGATGTGATTTAAAGGTGTTGATGGGTTCTTAACTAGTGGTCCATCTATGGCTCAGAACTATGAATAAATCTAGCATTTTGAATTTATTATGGGCACGTATTCCCAGGTAAATTCTTATAGGAAGAATCCATATAGGTAACATGATAAGGTTCACCCATCCAAGAAGCCGAAAGTATTTTCCACAACTCATATATTGTGGTAAAAAATACTCTCAATTAAAATTGATAAATATTCAAAATAATTCTAAATTTTTTTTATTCAACTCTTGGTATATGAATATCAGCCTACTTGTAGGTCCAATATTTATACCAAAATATTGACAATTAATTTTCAAGAATTTAAATTTTTAGGGTTAATGAAATATTGGCTAAAGTTTTAAGGAATTTTACAAACTTATTATAAATTCCAAAAATGCAAAAAAACAAAAATTTTCTAAAACAAAGCTAAAAACATTTTTCTCTCTCTCTCTCTCCTTTTAAAACGTAATTTTTATAAGGATAGGGCCGTATGAAACAAGCAAAAAATCATTTATTTTTTAATATTTTTTTACCTGACCAAGTTGGCTCGAAACTTTTGGTTCGACCATAAACCGAACCAAAGTCCACTGGTTTGAGCTAAAAAACAAACTAAAACCTAAACAGAAATCCAAAACAAATCAAACTAAAAAAACAAAAAAAAAACTCAAAAACTCTATCAAAACCAAGAAAAATATAAAATATGAACACCAAAGAACATTCTACATAAACCCAGCAACATGGATTTCAAGTCAGATCATATATGGACAAACCAAAGACACAGACATTTTAGAAATCATGCAAGAATCAATAATCTAACATTAATGCACTTCGATTATCACTCAAAAACCATGATTTTTTCAAATTGGGTTTCAGTTCAAAATTGAAATTCTAAGATTAAAACCTACTAAAACATGTTTTTGATGAAAATAAACTCTAGATTATTGACTAATCAAATTGCCCAAAGAGTTCTGTGCAAAGAATTGAACCAAAATTGGTCCAAAATCAAAGGGTTAAGGCAATGTTTTTTCTATGAAAACGAAGAGCACTACCCACCAAAGACCTCGTTTGTTTGACGGAAAGTGGTTTCCAAACTTTTCTATGTTTGTTTGTCATTAGAAAAGTTGGTCAACGGAAAACACTTTCCAGGAAAGTGTTTTCCTTTAATTTTAGGGAGAAAACACTTTCTAGAAGTTGTGAAAAATTTAAAAATGTCATATTATTTGCTAGTTATATCAAATTTGGTCCTCAAACTTTTGATTGCCATGTATATTTTTTTTGAATATTTTTTTCAATTTCATCCCTTAGAATATGATTTTTATATTAACTTTGGTCCTCATTTTTATAATTGTTATTTTCTTTTCCTTTATTATTTTTTAATTAAAATTTTTTATCTATCAAATTTGATCCTCATTCTTTTTATTGTTACTTATTTTATTTGAAATAATTTATGAAATGATAATTATTATTAATTTAATTTTTTCATCTTTTAATTTCTTTATTTGTTAGATTTGATCTCTATTATTTTGATTATTATTTATTTTATTTGAGATCATTTATGAAATTATATTTTTTTTCAATTTCATTCTCATTCAACTTTTTAATTAGTAAGATTTATTCCTCATTATTTTAATAAACTTGAAAAAAAAATAAAACATTAATAAGTTATTTTCCAGCTTATTTTCCATGACATAACCAAACACTGGAAAATATTTTCCAATTTGTTTTCCATTACACTACCAAACATCGAAAAATAATTCACTTTCTCGAAATTCACTTTCCAAAAAGAAACTACTTTCCAACAAACAAACGGGGCCTTAGTTCCAACAAACAACATTACCATAACAAAGCATATTTGAATCAAAAGAACTAACAAATAACATCAAATCATCAAAATTGTGAAAGAGATACCAAATCCAGATATTATCAACTTAAAACAACCTACAAGTTCATGCAATATAGATTCAAAATTAGATTTTTAAACTCATATTGGTCATTAACAGAATTAGCAAATCCAGGATAAATATCAATGCTTCAAAATGCATTGCTTAAGTTAAACTAAAATAACATTATTTTACCAAGAAGAAACAACTTAAATAAAAGACTTTTATTACATTTAAAACATCCAAAAGAGCTTTAAAAAACAAAATCAAGCTATTATAGTAACAAAAGGGGAAACCACAACACTACTTGCCTAGTATTCCAAACTCTATCCTCATGTTTGTAAACATAAATACAGACCAAATAACTATAAAAAACAACACAAGCAAGCCACATGGACTCCACTTTTAAATTAGAAAGTAATACCTTCAACCTTCTAGAGTAGCTACTACCCTCTTTGCTTTTCTTTGTCAAACTTTGCTTCCACAAACTTGTTGCCCATTCAAAACTTATGATCATTGTGCTAGGCTCTTAAACCTTCACACTTAGAGTTTCTTTATCAATCTTTTCTCTTTTTTTTTCTCATTTTTCTTCTAATTTTCCAGGGGTATTTATAGGGTTTTGCTAGAGTTTTTGATGGATTCAAACATGGATTGATCAAAGCTTAGCCCTTTGATCACTATGAGAGGGTTTTGGAGTACGTTTTACAACTGTGAGCTCTATACCTTTCATTTGGATTAATCCTTGCTCAAGTTGGAGGTTTGTAGCATTACATTCGTTTGTTTGAAAGTGTCAACCCGATCAATCTGGAATAAAAAAATACAGTGATAACTGATTGAAGACAAGATGTTGTTGTGTTCTTTGAAAAAAATGAGATGTAAACATTTAATAAGAGTAGATGATCTTTGTAGATAGGGTGTTTCTCAGGTGAATTGTGGTAATTACAACCCTAAAGGTGGTCGGAAATGCCACCACATTCATTCTCTGAAAGTGCCTACTCGATCAGCCAAAACTACTTAAGAATAAACTAAATAGTAGTTGAACAACGCGTCGTCTAGGCTAAACATTAGAAATTGAGGTTTTTAATTTAGAATTTGACAAATTTCACTTTAGTCCTTATTTTTCAAATTGCTTTTAATTACACTCGTATTTGCCTCCTAAACTTTTAATTATATGCAATTTCACCCCTTCCAAACCCAATCACTAGCCCCAAAGTTCAACGTCATTTTCATGTTGGTCTTTAGTTTCTGATTTTTGCACTTGGACCCTTAATTCACCATGAAACTTATAATTTCTTCAACTTGACCCCTAATTTGGGTAAATCTAGCCCTACAATCACGTGTCTTTTTCAGTTTGGTCTTTGGTTTTTGATTTTTTCAATCAAGTTTCTAATTGCCCATCAAATTTCAATATTTATGCAATTAAGCCTAAGATTTGACCAAATTAACTCTTTAAAATTACAATTCGACCCCCATACTTTAATTTATTCTAATTAAATCCTAAATTGACTTCAAAAATATTTTTTTCTTTCAAGAAAGTCCTTAATAAAATTAATTAAGCCTTTCAGAATTCTTATTGAGTCCATGCCTATCTATTTACCCCAAATAAAAATATTTTCACCAATGGGGCCTTTCATAAATCAGAATTGGGTTGCTAATTTTGCCAATTTTATACGTTTTGGTCCTCCAACTTTTTCAAATATCACTTTGGTCCTTCACCACCAACTTGAAAAATCTTCTAGGCTTTCTTCATGTATATCCTCATGTATTTTGGATTTCTTTTTCTATTTTTCTCTCTTTCTGTTCTTGATTTTTCATGGGGTCAAAAGTGGGTTACAACACACTATCTAGAAAACCACAAAACTCAATTCTCAATCATTCAAATATTAAAGGATACATTTAAAAAGCATAATAATTATACAAAAGGATCCTAAAATAATAGCAATTAAAAGAATGAGGATCAAAATTGAAATAAAAAATTTTATTTTTTATTGAAGGGTGAAATTGAAAAGAAAAATCAATTTAACAAAAGAACAAAAAAACATTTAAAAGAATCAGGATTAAAATTAAAATAAAAAAATAAAAATAAATTTTTTATTGAAGGGTGAAATCGAAAAAAAAATCAATTTAAAAAAAAGACTCAAAGAATAAAAACAATCAAAAGAATAAGCATCAAATTGGAAAAAAAAATGTATCACGAATTGGAATTGAATGATCACATTGAAGAAAAACAATTCACAAAACGACCAAGAACAAAAGGCATAAATCAATAGAATAAAGACCAAAGTTGAAATCCCTATAAATTATAAATAAATTTCAAATTTATTTTTGATTGAAGGGTGAAATTGAAAAGAAAAATCAATTTAACAAAAGAAAATAAAATAATTAAAAGAAT
>Ga0325414_1003578_pt1 | contig 16181 bp, 11 predicted proteins | sample PopdelMetagenome_8_FD_206183 | JGI IMG/M metagenome (GOLD analysis project Ga0325414, IMG submission 206183) | Populus deltoides microbial communities from Bellville, Georgia, United States - Leaf-PdKOR-R3 | ecosystem: Host-associated > Plants > Phyllosphere > Phylloplane/Leaf | place: USA...
ATTTTCAACCAAGTTATTGTTAATTTAATTTCTCTTGAGTTTCTTTTGTTACCTAGCTTAATTTTCAGATCTAGCTCTCTGTGGATATGACCTCGATCTTACCGAGTTAATTGCTACATCGCACACTTGTGCACTTGCGAGTTAAAACAAGCCGATCATAAAAAGCAGTCAAGCAGCTAGCACAACATATAGGCTCATACTCTCACGATACACCACTTCTTCATCAGTTCATCAACTTTCTTTCGAAGCACATTCTTCTATAGGTCTGTCGATTAGGAATCATAGCCTCGGGTACAAGATCAATATGGTGTTCTATTCGCCTCAAGAGTGGTAATCCGTTAGGGATATCTTTAGGAAACACATATTTAAACTCCTGCAATAAAGAAACAATAACACTAGGCACAACATGATCAAAATCGTTAGTATTATGGTAAGCCTCCTTATACACAAGTAAAACCATTAGCTTGTTAGTAAAAACTACAGATCTAACCTCACCCTCCCTAACATAGAAATTAGGTTTTTTGCTTTTGTTTTTCCATACAATTAATATCACACTTACTTACTTTCTTCACTCTTCTTGTCTTATTACCTCCACTTTCGGCCATATTTGGGTGTTTTTAGGTAGTGATTGAATGTCTAATTTGTTTGGAGTGTTGGCTGAATGTGTGTTTATGTTTGGATGGGTGGCTGAATAGGTTGCAATAGTGTTTTGGGGTTTGACCGAATTTGATGGTCCTTTCTCTCTATGTTCCTCACCTTGATTTTCTCTTTTTATAGCCTCATGCTCACCTTTTAGCTTTATTTGATCATCATACACCTATTTGGGTGTAAGAGATACAAGAGTGATAATTTTATCATTTTTTACAATGGTATATTTATTTTTAACCCCATCATGAATTGCCTTCCTATTATAATATCATGGTCTCCCCAATAAGATGTGACTCATTTGTATTGGTACAACATCACACAGAACTTCATCAACATACTTTCCAATCGAAAACAAAACCACAACATATTTAGTTACTTTCACTTCATCACTATTATTTAACCATTGCAATCTATAAGGTATAGTATGCTTAACAATACACAAATCTAATTTACTAACAACGATAGTGCTAGCCACATTAACACAATTTCCACTATTTATAATTAAACTACACTCCTTGTTTTCTATATAGCACTGCATATAAAAGATGTTTTCCCTTGACACCTGAAACATTTAACATCACGAGTATGTTTAGGTTAAGTGTCATATTTACCTTTAAAACCCATAGAGACTTCAACTTTAGCTTTATGTGGTTCGATTTTGGTATGGATAAAAGGTTTTGGTTGGGCAGCCCCCTCTCTCTTCAAATTCGGCTTCCATAATGATAAAAACCCTAAATTGAATATTGATCAAACATGTCCTTTCCTTTTGAGTTGTCTCTCCACTTTCGTAGCCATATAAACCATGTCCTCTACCTCCACATAGTATTGTAACTAAAAAATATTAGCTATCTCTCTATTCAGTCCATTAAAAAACCTAGTTATAGTAGCTTTCTTATCTTCAACCACATTAGCCCTTATCATTGCAATCTTCATCTCATTGTGGTAATCTTTCACACTTTTCTAACCCTGATATAAACTCTAAAATTTTTGAAAAAGCTCTCTATAACAAAAGTCAGGAATAAATTGTTTTCTCATAATGGCCTTCATGTTACCCCATTACTCTACATGTCTTTCATCATTCCTCATCCTACTCAAAACAAGTCAATCCTACCATAATAGTGCATAATTTGTAAACTCAATGACAATAAGTTTAACCTTTTTATGTTATATGTAGTGATGACAGTCAAATATCTAATCAACTTTTTTTCCCACTCTAGATATGCTTTCGGATCATTCTTTCCTTGAAAAACATGTAATTTCAATTTAATGGTACCTAACTCCCTGTCTGAATCGTCATGATGCTTAAAATCTTGGGAATTCTCTCTCTGGTTAGAAACTTCACCATGGCTGAAGCTTATATTCCTTTTTACTTTATTCAATCCAAACTTGTTTCCTTGGCCCACAGATGCAAACCCATAGTCATCATCACCTATATTTGTGTTATCATCAACAAATCATCAAAATCAATTCTAACATTCCATATAACCCTTCAGACATTACTTCCTCAGCGATTAGGCCCATTAATATATTGCTTCATCATCTTTCAACTCCTTGGTCACCCTAGCTAAAAGTTCAGGTTGCCGGCCAATAGCTTATATTTGGAAAGCATCATCAGCGTTTAGTGTCACGAACTCGTGATTGTCAGACATATTATGAATTTACAAAAATTGATTAGTAGCATAAATTATATCCTTATGCCTCTCAAGTTTCACACAAAATCAAGGCTTCTCACTTTAATAAACTAATTACCTCTTTTACCTCACAACCTGCTTTCTTTCAAAACTGAAAATCCAATCAATCCAAGTTAGAGGCTTTCACAACACAATCCAATTATGAATATAGACTAAAAAATAAATAAATATACAAAAAAAAAATACAAAATGAAACTATGATTATGATTTTGCGAGTAGCAATGCAAATTCATACGAATTGTGGACGAAATGAAGACACGAAATGAAGCAGAAGAGAAAATTAATGAAGACACTTATTTGACTCCTAAGTAACAAGAATATAATAGAAACAAACTGATTTGGTCAAATCAAATAGTATAAAAAACAAGTTATGGAACTTAATACAAATCTGATCTGTTACGCAATTTTAAAACACTGGAATTGAAACTAAGACCTAAAGATATCGGAATGACCTGGAATTTAATATGTAGTATCTTGATACCCAAAAAAAACTCCATATCTTAGTTTATAGGTTGTTCTCTTATATCTAGGTATCGATACCCGTGTGTGATGAGTTTGCGATAAAATTGAACCTCGAATCGAAACCTCAAGAAAAAATTCAAAATAAGCTGAAATTTAATATGTAGTGTGACTTCACCCCCATTAAGTATTGTATAAAATTTCAATTAATTCTAAGGTGGCTTGCTTTAGGTTCTCTATAAGCTATGTTTTTACGATAAAATTACAATAAGCTTTGAATAATTCTTCTTTTTTTTTTTACTTTTATTCTACTGATATGTTTAGGGACAATAATAAAAAGAAATATTAATTTTTTCATAATAGGATGTTGCAGCTACAATGAAGAAGAACATTAACGAAAACATTGAAAACTTAACAAACACTAGGAAAACAAAATTTTCAGAAAGATATGACTTGTTCTTAGAGCCTAGCTATGATACCATGATCACATGATCACATAACCCACAATCAAGATTGATATTTGATCATGGAAAGCTGGAAGAGGTCTGATAGGAGTGTGCTATAATGGAAACATGTCCTAAGACACTAGCACTATTGGAATAAATTCGAATGATGCCATAAAGCCAATTATTTTTCAAGAAGTAAGATTTAGTTCGTTCAAGAACCAGAGAATGCACGAACCTCTAACACGATCAAAAGATTAATGTCTTATCCCAAGTGCAGGAGTGTCGAAATAATAAATAACCCAGCAAAACCGGGGTCGAACCACAGAGAGGTGAACTATATAAAATTATAAACAACAAATAAAAAGGAGTTGAAGAGAAATTTTAAGATATGATATTGATGTGAGCATTAATCAAAGATAAAAGCAATTGTCAAGGTTAAAGGATCCACTAATAGTATTAAAAATAATAATAGTATAAACTCTTTTTATTAATCAACTTGAAACCACACATGAAGAAGGTTCCAATCGGATGATTTATCCTTAATAGTTCATTATAAATTTTTAACATGATTATATTAATTATCTTATTTTAGTAACACCATACTTTTAAATATTGTCAGGAATTCATGATGCTAACTTGTGTTAATAACAAATCAAATTCCTTTCATAGAACAAGTGTCGGTTATACCATACAGTAGCTATGAAAGTGCCAAGGGTTGTACAAAACAAATATAGATTAATCATTTAACAAGCAAGGTATTAAGAATTAATAAGTAAAAAGATAAGACATGTTAATAACAAACTTTCTTGGATATAACATTGAAGTCCATGTTGAGTTTATATTATACATATTTTAACACCATTAGTGAAACCTTCTCACCTTAACATAACAAATTTAGCTAAACATTGTGAATAAGAGAAACATAAATAAACTAGATAAGAACATAGTTATGATGAAAAGCATAAACAAGAGATTAATGAAAGCAAGACTTAAACATTACAAAAATACAAAGAAAGAAAGCAAGAATATGATCTTGATCTGAAAACCAAGATGTCTAAATGTATGGCAAATGCCTCCTTTTATAGGCTAAAATTTAAAACTATTGATTAGATGACTAATTATTGAGTGGGTGGCCACCTCTTAACTTGGTGACAACCATTATCTTCTTGTCTGAGCAAAATGTCATTGCTAATATCAGAATTTGAACAAATAGTCTTCATGAAAGTTCTGGAATTTATCTCAGCTTTCCAATAAAACAATAATGAGCTTATGTGAACTTCTAGAACTCGAGATATGGGCTGAATACTAAACAATATTTGGGCTGCAGGACAGATTCCGACTTCTCTTTTGTTGCAACAATTTGAACTTGAAAACGGTTGTTTTGAATCTTGGACTCTTCATGAAAGTTTTAGGCCTATGTCTTAGCTTTCCATCAATATAAACCAAACCTAAATCCATGTCCTACAGCTCCAGTTATGATCTAATAACTGAATGATATTCCAGTTTGAATTGAACCAACATCTCTTTTTTAAGTTTAGCCATCTCTTTGTCTTTTCACTTTCAATAGTTAAACACATCAATCAATCATTTAAATTGTGAGATATGCATGCATTCAAAATGAGCATTTACAATAAATTAAAGATATCTTATATTATCATTCTTGTTATTATAAAACATGCTCAAGTTAGGAAATTTAATGATACTTTAAGTGCAATATGATGATATAAAACCTTGATAAAAATGCTCAGTTTGAATTAAACCAGCATCTCTTCTTTAAGCTTAGCCCTCTCTTTGTCTTTTCACTTTCAATAGTTAAACACATCAATCAATCCTTTAAGTTGTGAGATATGCATGCATTCAAAATGAGCATTTACCATAAATTAAAGATATCTTATATTATCATTCTTGTTATTATAAAACATGCTCAAGTTAGAGAATTTAATAATACTTTAAGTGCAATATGATGATATAAAACCTTGATAAAAATGCACTTTTAAATGCTAATCAACCTCTCTCACATATATGCACCAGCAAGTTGATTGTTGATTACATTGAAAGACTTGAAATGAATATCGTCGAGACAATATGCAAACTTGAGATGATATTCCCTCCTTCATTTTTTGACTCAATAGAGCATCTACCCGTACATTTACCGTATGAGTTAAAAGTAGGAGGAACGGTCCAATATAGATGGATGTATCCATTTGAGAGGTTAGATATTACAGTTGTAATGTAATTCATAATTAAAAGTTTTTTCATTGTTTTTTTAATTGATAATTTTTGTTTAATTCTATATATACAGGTACTTGTTCAATCTTAAAAAAAAAAGTTAAGAACAAGGCGCATGTTGAGGCTTCAATATGTGAGACCTATATTGTTGAGGAGATCTCAACATTAATCTCGTACTATTTTGAATCTCATTTGAGAACGAGAATCAATCGTGTTCCACGGCATGATGATGGTGGTGAAGTGCCTTTAGGTGGGAACTTGTCAATATTCTCCAATCCTGGACGACCCACACTTAAAAATGTCATAAGGGGAAGATATTTGTCTGAAATGAAGTTCAGACAAGCACATAATTATATCATATTTAACTATCATGAACTGAGACCTTTTATTAAGTAAGTAGATGTATTTCTTAAACTTTGTCAAGAGTGTACTATTTATATATTGTGATATCATAAAATCATATAATTTAAAAGCAGGCTCAATCTACCCTTCCAATCATCCAATTTTTTGAGCAGACTCAAATATTGACAACATCGCAATCACAATTTAAGAGCAGACTAAATCTACCTTTCCAATCATCTAATTTCACATTCATTTTTCATAATTGGCATTAAGTACTACATTATATTAAAATCAACAATTATGAATACAATATAAATTACAATACATGTGAATAATTAATAAACAAAGTAAGTTTAATGTCAAGTTACAAACACCTGAGTAGACATTATGCCATTGTTTTCGAAGATTCGAACACTTCAAAAGAAACTCAAATGGGCCAACACACACAGTTATTTTTGGGAAGTTCACATGGCAAACACATACCTAGACAAGTCGAAATCTTCTTTTGGAAAATAACATTGTTACAATGTGAAGCCAATTTATATCCCATTGCCAATGAAACAATTGGAATTATTTCCACCAATCTAAAACATATTCCCAGCACCACAGCTCAAAGACATAAATTTATTCATATATATTCAATTACTAATTAGAAGGTAAATTTAACAATAACAATTAAATTTCAACAAAGTTTTCAATTATTATGGCAATACAAACAATAAAATATATTGAACAAATTAAAAAAAAAAACTATAGACTTTAGGAATGAAAAATGCTTACCTTAATTTTGTCTTTATTTTAAAACTTTATCTACATTATAAAAATATACCAAAACAAAAAACACAACAAAAATAATAATAACTAAGACAAAGAAAAAATAAAAAAAAAGCATATTAAATAGAAACACATACCTTTTAATTTGTTGAAGATTGAACTAGAGATCACAAGCAAAAACAAGAGATCTGAAGCAATTGAGAGGAAAAAAAAAGAAGAAGAGAGCTGTGAAATGTTGAGCAATTAAGATGCATTTAATACCCGCCCTTTGGAATTTGCACCGTCCGTCGGTGAAATTGTTGGTAATTGTGAATTGCCGATAAATATCGATGGATTGTAATCCATCTGCAAAGTCATCGGTGATTGTGTATGGCATTTCCAGGGAAGGTCTCTATTAAATACCGACGGATGGAATCCGTCTGCAAAGTCATCGGTGATTGTGTGTGGCATTTCCGGTGAAGCTTTTTGTGTAATGCCGACAGACTGTAATCCGTCCGTAAAGTCGTCGGTGATTGTGGCATTTTCCAGTGAAGGTGTCTGTAGAATGCCGACTAACTATAATCCGTCGGTATTGACGTCGGTTATTGTGCACTATGCATGAAAGATTATGTTTGTATTGTCTATTTACCTTCCTGCAAACACTTAAATTACAAACTAGTCGTCGCACAAAACAATAACAATAGTTAACACTTATAAAATAAATATTTCGTGTTCCAATATATCATCCATAATATATATTACATTATAAAAAATGCTTTACACTTTCCTTTATTTCGATAGTTAGTCAGAATTTTCTTCTTCTTCTTCGTCAATTGAATAGTCATTAGCTCCATCGCAATCTTTAATTTGGATATCATCATCATCATCATCTTCATCGACATTTGCTTGTCCGCTAGAGCTCAAAACAACATTCAACTCCTCTGCGTCAACATCAACAAGACTATCATCGGGTCAACATCAACAAGACTATCATCGAAAACATGAAAATTTGAATGTTTTTCCAAGTCAATCGAAGGAGCAACTCGATATGGTTCAACCAACTCATTAACTTGAAAGACTTCATATCGCACACTTGTGTCTTCGTTCTCATCCTAAACAACCTCGACACGACCTCTGGGTTTCATTTTTAAAACGAATAACCAATTAACTCTTGATCGATCTTTTCTAAAGAAAGGGGTGTATGTGTAATAAACTTGTTGACTTTGTTTTGTGAAAACAAAGACATCGTTTACGTTGCGGAGTCTAGCTTTTGAGTTGATTTTGACCAGACCATAGTGAGGATCAACTCTGATTCCTCTGTCTGTGGTGTCATACCAATAGCATTTGAATAAAAACACTCTATTATGCTCGTTATGATATCGCAGTTCGACGACCTCTTCTAATATACCATAGTAGTCAACTTTTAACTCACTACTAATCGATCCTTTAACACAAACACCGTTGTTGTATGTTTTTTTTCTATACCTATATTCTTCAATATGGAACACATATCCCATTGACAAAATACTCGTTGTAGCACTTAACTTTTCTTTTAGGGCCCAGGCTTAGTAAAGACAATGACTTAGCAGCACTCCTTCCCATTTGATAAACCTTGTATGTAATATATAGCAATAAACAGTTAATGAGAATTTTGTAATGACATACAGTAACTTTGCAAGAGATAATGAGTTAGTGAAAGTACTTACATGTGTTTTGAACCACATGGCAAATTGTTCATCTTGTAATTAAAAAATTTAGGATTCGGTCAGCTGTGAGTTATTGGATAGTAACTATTGTCGATGTTGCCTGCAAGGTTATTCCAAATTATATGCGTTTATGATATTACAATATATAAATAGTACATTCTTAACAAAGTTTAATTAGTAGTACATATACTTACTGAATAAAAGGTCTCAGCTTATCATATTTAAATAGAACATAATTGTGTGTTTGTCTAAACTTTATTTCCGGCAAATATCTTCCTCTTACGACATTTTTTGGTGTGGGTCATCCAGGATTAGAGAATATTGACAAGTTCCCACTGGAAAGCACTTAATCGCCATCATCATGCCATGGAACTCGATTGATTCTCGTTCTCAAATGAGGTTTGAAATAGTATGAGATAAATGTTGAGATCTCCTCGACAATATAGGCCTCACATATCGAAGCCTCAACACACATATCGAAGCCTCAACATGAGCCTTGTTCTTAACCTTTTTCTTGAGATTGAACAAGTACATGCATTGAATTAATCAAATATTATCAATTAAGAAAAACAAAGAAAATACTTTTATATATGAATTACATTGCAACTATAATATCTAACCATTCGAATGGGTACATCCATCTATACTGGATTGGTCCTCCAACTTTATCCTCAAACGGTAAATATATAGGGAGATGCTCCAAAAATAATGGAGGGAATATCATCTCAAGTTTGCATAGTATCTCGACGATTTTTGTTTCAAGCCTCTCAATGTGATCAACATTCAACTTGCTAGAGCATATATCTCTAAAGAAATGACTGATCTTCGTAAGTGCATCCCATATCCCTTTTGGCAACAAATCACGATAAGTTAATAGAATGAGTGTTTGCATAAACATGTGACAGTCATGACTCTTCATTCCATACAATCTGCATCCTCTGTATTAACCAACCTTGATATGTTCGAGGCATGTTCATCAGGAAAACGTAGACTCTTAAGCCATTTGTAGACTAGTAGTTGTGTGTTTTTCTCTAACACGAAGCTCGCTCTTGGTTTTGCGACCCATGACCCATCACAAACCAACTCTATATTTTTACAGTTACATACTAAAGCTATATCCAATCTAGCCTTGATGTTGTCCTTTGTCTTCCCCTTCACATCCATAACGGTGTTAAAAATGTTCTCAAACACGTTCTTTTATATGTGCATGACGTCAAGGTTATGACAGAGGAGATTGGCTTCCAATTAGAAAGCTCCTAAAAAATACTTCGCTTTACCCAATTGTGGGTCAAACCAAAATCAGAAAACTTCTGCTTACCTGATTGGAGACCAAACACAATGCCACCATACTCTGATACAACATCAGGCAATTCTTCACTAAAAAGATGCAGGGGTGCCACATCCATTTCAACTCTACCAACAAAAAAATCCTTAATGTTCTTTCTGTACCTGTGACTCGGTGGCAAAAAACAACGGGGACAGTAAAAAAAGAAGCTTTACCTCTGTTTGTTAGCGTGAATGCCTTGTTCTTTTCCATGCACTATGAACATGCTAGTTTTCCATACGTTCTCCAACCAGAAACCATTCTATAAGCTGGAAAATTATTGATAGTCCATATCAAAGCCGCCCTCATTACAAAATTTTGGTTCCTTGATATATCATAAGTCAAAGCTCCGAATGACCACAACTGCGTCAACTCATCAATAAACGGTCGAAGATAAACATCTATATTCCGGCTCAGACTGCTCGGATCGGGTGTGAAAGTAGATGAAAACATGAACTCCGACCTCATACATATCCCCAGTGGCAAGTTATAAACCGTGAGTATAATCGACCAACAAGAATAAGGTACAACAAATGACCCAAATGGGTTGAATCCATCTGTACACAACCCAAGACGCACGTTTCTTGATTCAGCTGAAAAGTAAGGATGTACACTGTTAAAGTGTTTCCATGCTTCACCGTCAGAAGGAAGCACCATCACTCCATCAACCGCGTCATGTGATTGGCGCCATGTCATGTGCTCAGCAGTCCTTGGTGACATGAATAACCTCTGCAATCTAGGAGTGATTGGAAAGTATCTAAGTTTTTTATATGCCACGAGAGTCTTTCCCCTGTCAGTTCTGGGTTTGTAACGAGAATGCCCACATGTCATGCACTCGGTCAGCTCGGCATTTTTAAGGTAATATAACATGCAGAAGTTAGGGCACATGTCAATTTTCTGGTATCCTAAACTGAGGGGTTTCATCATGGACTTTGCAGCATAGAAGTTCTCTTTCAGCATGTTCCCTTCAGGTAAAATACTTCTCGCCTATTCGATAATTTTTTCATTATTGGCCTCACTCAACCCGTGATCTGACTTGATGGTGAACACATGTGTTATGACCGATAATTTACTGTGGTTCGTGCAACCATCCCATAATGGTTCGTCAGAATCTTTCAACAGATCAAAAAACCTAATTGCGTCTGCGTTAGGTTCTTCTTCTATGATTGGATATTAACTGGCATTACCTTAATTCATTCTCATTGTATCCATAACCATATTCCTGTAAGGATTATTGTTGTCATTTGCAACTCCATGCACGTTGCTAGCACTAGAAGTTGATCCAACCACCATTTCTTTCATGCTCTTATTACGAACAAATACTTCTCCGTATGCATACCAACACAGGTAATTCTCCATGAACCCTTTGTGTAGAAGATGCATCATTACAACATCTGGATGTAGATACTTTTCAATTTCACACTTCCTGCATGGACACCTAATACCGCCTCCAATAAAATTATTGGGAATAAATGTTGCGAAATTAATAAAACCCTGAACTCAGTTACAATAATCCATCTTCCGCAATCTTTGGGGTAAATCTCGATACATCCATGAACGATCATCCATGACTTTTATCGAACCTCTATAAAATTACGATGACAACATGTATTAATTAACTATGTTAGGTAAATAAATTTGCAAAAATATTGGTTTACCTCGACATTATCCAACAAGCTAATTACAATTTCTCATAAATATTCATTATCAATTATCAACATCCATACAAATTTATACATATAAATTTACGGAAATTACAACTCCGCAATAGCATTGATAAAAATTAAAACGGACCTGTTAAACAAGCTATTAATTATTTCACCACAACACATGTAATTCGGTAATTCAACAAAGTTTCAACAATTTACAAACAAATACAATTTTACAAAATCTAAAACAAACCATAATAAGCATAAAATTATACATTCATACTACAAGTTTGTTTGAGAATTAACAATAAACATGTACATATACTAACAAAATACATATACTAAAAAAACCATAAAATTAACATTTAAATGTTAAAATTAAAAGAGATAGATTTACTTACAGAAAATGATAAAATCCACAATAAATCAGAATACGAATATTGTGACCACAAAACTTAAAAAAATATGACTTGTGTTGAGAAAAGGGGGATTTTTTTGGGGGGGTGGTTGTTTGCAGTTTGGGAGGGGAGAGTTGGGATGAGGAAGAAAAAGGAGAAATAGGGGGAGAGAGGATCGGCAGAGTGGTGATATATTCACTTTTTACCGATGGAATCACCGACAGGCTCATTATGTCTGTGATTCCATCGGCAATTCTGACGGTGAATTGATCACGTCACTGTACAGAGATCCCGATTTGAATCCCTCAGTGATTTCATCGGTAAAATCACCCGCAAAAAGTTCCACGTCAGCAAACCGGCTTTCTTTTTAATTCTGGATATTTTGTCTTTAATTCTGTTGGCATATACCGACCGTAGTATTCTGTCGGTATATACCGACTAAATTACGAACAGAACAGTATTCATCGGTAATTATCACCGCAATTTAACTACAGAATTATTTCATCGGTAAGTCCGTTGGTATAAAGCGAATTTCTATTAGTACACTGCCAAACCCTGCTCGTCTTCACTGGCATGCTTGTTTTCCTAAAAATTTATACTCGTAAATCTTTCTTGATCCATTATTTTTTAGTAAAGATAAACTTATAAAAACTTGGTTCATCACATGTGAAAATATTTTTATTATTTTCTATAAATTTAAATATGATTTTTCAGTTTGGTCTTTATATCGATTTTTTTATATAAATAAAAAAAACCAAACTTATTAAATAAGTAGGATTTTTTTTAATTAATAAAATAATTTAAATTTTTAAATAAAACAACATTTTTTAAAAAAAAAATTTATGAAATAACATACTTTCATTTTTGTTATTTTGTCGCGTCGACAAAATAATTACCGCATTTCTTAGCATGTCACTGTTCAAATGGCAATATGTCGCTATGAATTCTTCCAGAGTGGTAGATGGATGTAACAGCAGAAATATCACATCAAAGCTCAGTTTTCAGACTTTTCAAAACACATACATAACCCATAAAAGTGACACACGCACCCCTTTAAACTCTACCGATAATAAAGACATGAGTTACAAAAAAGTACTAGCTTTTTCTCAGATGGACAACGATTTCTGCTAATATAATGGCCGGATCGAGTTTTGGTGAAGGTGGAGTTGGAACTGCTATTGTCGTACATGGTGGTTGCTGCTGTTGACCACGGTGAAGAGAGGAGGAGTTGGTGGTTGTCAGCTGGAGGATGGGAGCTTTTTGTGTTGTTGGTGATGAGGAGTTACTGGCCGTGAGTTGAAGGGAAGGGTTTGGTGTTGAAATGGGAGGCTATGGGTTTGTAAACTGGGGTTCACGGGTATGGTCTCTGGTGATTATGGAGAAGGAGAACGGAAAATAGGAGGCTAGTGTTCTTTGAAGCTCAAAACTGTGAGGGAGACTTTTTTTTTTCTTGGATAGAGACAGATAAAAAAAAATGACTAATATCTTAAAAGAATAATATCTTGAAAAAAAATTATTTTTTTATATTTCACCATTTATTTACATTTTATAAACTAATCACCCTATTTATCCAAATAAATATTATTATATATTTTAAAACATATAGTAAAAACATTGTGTAAATATTCTGTACATAAACTTAATGCATTATGAATTATACTGTAAATATAAAGTATTTGTATTATAAACAACACTGTAGATGTCAAAGGGTCCATGGAGGCATACGTCAAAAACTGTTAGGTTCGGCTTAGCCGCTAGACCTAAGGTTATTGGGAATATTATCTTTTCTGTTTTTTATTTTAAAAGTTGTTGGGTTTAGCATGATTGTCAAACCCAAGGTTATTAGGTCTGCATGGCAGCTAGAGCCAAGTGTTTTGAGTTTAGCATACCGTCAGATTTTTTTTAAAAAAAAGATAAAAAAAATTAATTAGAATTTATGTTTAAAATACTTCAAGGGTAATTTGATTTTTTATATAAAAAATAGAAAAAATTTATAAAAAAAATATCTAGGATACTTCAAGAGTAATTTAAATATTTTTTTTATACAAATAAAAAAATTGAAAAAAAATTAATTAATATTTCTGTCTATGATACTTCAGTTTAAATTTTTTTATATATATAAGAAATAGAAAACAATTATAAAAAATTTATTTAAGATACTTCAATTGTAGTCTAAATGTTTTTTTATACAAAAAATAAAAAAAAATAATTAGCATTTCTGTTTAGGATACTTTAAAGGTAGTTTAAATGTTTTTTGAGTAAAAAAATAGAAATTTTTTTATCAAAAACATTATTTAGGATACTTTAAGAGTAATTTAAATATATTTTTTATAAAAAATAAAAAAACTTTTACCAAAAATATTATTTAGGATACTTCAAGGGTTGATTTAACTTTTTTTTATATAGAATTTTTTATGAAAACAATTATTTAGGATACTATAAGGGCTGTTTTAATGTTTTTTTATAGAAAAAATATTAATTAGCATTTCGGTTTATGATACTTCAAGGGTAGTTTAAATATTTTTTATAAAAAATAATAAAAATTAAAAAAAATAACTAGAAATTCCATTTATGATACTTCAAGGGTAGTTGTATTTTTATTTTATAAAGAATAGAAAAACTTTATGAAAAATATTATTTAGCATTTCTATTTAGGATACTTCAATGGTAGTTTAAATGTTTTTTTATAGAAAAAATAAAAACAAAGTATAAGAAAAATTAATTAACATTTTTGTTTATATTGTTTTAAGGGTAGTTTAAATGTTTTTTTTATAAAAATTATAAAAAAAATTAATTAGTATTTTGATTTAGGATACTTTAAGGATAGTTTAAATGTTTTTTTATAATAAAAAAAATTATAAAAAAAACTTATTAGCATCTTTGTTTATGATATTTTAATGTTAGTTTAAATATTTTTTTGTAAAAATTAAAAGGAAATTATAAAAATAATTAATTAGCATTTTAATTTAGAATACTTCATGAGTAGTTTAAATTTTTTTTATAAAAAAATATAAAACAATTATAAAAAAAAACTTATTTTTGATACTTCAGAGGTAATTTAAATGTTTTTTTATGAAAAATAAAAAACAATTATAAAAAATTATTTATGATATTTGCAAAACTTAAAATACCTAAAATATTTTTTTATACTTTTTATATTTTTATTATTTACAATTATTTCATATTCTCTATACTTTGCCAAACCCGTTATGAAGCGCGTGCCACCATCATAGTTAAATACTTTTAAACCTGTACACAATCTCAATAAGATGGCTGAAGTCACAAGTCACCCGTCGCAATCCCAAGTTAAAAGTTCTTCCACGCACCTACCTTTCTTCCCTTGGCCTCATAAGCGCCATGAAAGTCATGGTGACCACATCATGTCAACACCTCCCACAAGAGAAAAATACAGTTTCATTTTCATATTCCCATGTCGCCATAAAGTGAGAGACAGGACAATGAAAACGACGCCGGAACTTGACCAAAACCACAATTCACAGAGTCTTGCCACTAGGGTACCCTACCATATGTAGATATATCTAACGGCTATCCTCCAATCTTTGCCTTAAAATGAAAAATGGTTGTCAAATCCTTTGGCATTTCCAGACGCCTGGTGGTACAGCTGTTTTATTTATTTATTTTGTGTGTTTTTAGTGGCTTGGAACGTTTCTTCATTTAGCCACAAAAAACGAAGAGGCAAAAATCAAAGTAGTTTCTTTTCTCCTTAGTGACAGAGTAGTCCTTGTTGTTTGGCTATTACGTAAAAGGGTTTGAGCCAATGAGGTGTTCTCCCTTTTTAGGCATTTTCTCCTAAAAGTGACATTTGATACTCGGCGTGTTTTTTGGTATCATGATTATATATATATATATTTTAACATTAATATATTAAAATGTTTTTCATGTTGACATGTATTAAAATAATATTTTTTTATTTTTTAAAAATTATTTTTAAAATCAGCATATCAAAACGATTCAAAAATATAAAAAAATTAATTTTTAGTAATTGTTTTTGAAATACGAGTTGACCCGTGTTTTTAAAGTTATATTTAATAATAAGTTTGTATTGCATTTAATAAGAATGTTTTTACTGAAAATACTATGATTTGATGATTTTCAATTGTTTTAATAAGATTTAAAAAATATATAGTAACATTAACTTAGTGCTTATTTGATAATGTAATAACTTCTATTTTTTTAAAGTGTTTTTCAAATTATTTCTCACCTGAAAAGATATCTAATTTATATAATTTCAGTATTTTTTTATGGTTTTTATATGATTGTATAAAAAAAATCTAAAAAAAATCATTTTAATATATTTTATGTTAAAAAATATTTTTAAAAATAATCATACACATAATTAACAAGCATAGCATACATTAAATAATCTAATTTCTATAATAAAAAAAAAGGAGGGAAATCGAAGGAGACCCACTTCTGGCAATTATTGCCCAGCTCTAAGCTAATGGATAATAATTTAATTAAATCGCCCTTGTACCAGGTGGATTTCACGTGTGGTTTCTAACACCAAGATCGCAT
>Ga0325414_1003579_pt1 | contig 16179 bp, 2 predicted proteins | sample PopdelMetagenome_8_FD_206183 | JGI IMG/M metagenome (GOLD analysis project Ga0325414, IMG submission 206183) | Populus deltoides microbial communities from Bellville, Georgia, United States - Leaf-PdKOR-R3 | ecosystem: Host-associated > Plants > Phyllosphere > Phylloplane/Leaf | place: USA...
GAAACTCAAATTAAATTCCTTTTGAGCTTATCTTAATTGGGTTGTTGTTGTTGATCTTTCTGTTTTTACAGGTGTGTCTGTGCGCGCATCTTCTTCTTGTTTAGTCGCGGTTGGAGATGTTTTAGATCGATGATAATTTTAAAAATTATCTGTTTGTTTTTCTTTGTTTAAATCTGATTTTCATATTAGATTATTGTAAAATTTTGGTTTAAAAAAATTATAATTTATAATTTTTTAAAATTTATTTTTATTAAACTGTATTTATAAAAACTACCATTCTAAAAAAATACTTAGTTGATTTGATATTTGTTCCTTTACATGAGTTATTCGTGGAAGAGTCAATATTAACAAAATCTCCTACAATATTATATTCATTACAATTATAATTATAATATTATACAATTATATAATACATTAAATTAAATAAATATTGTTAGTGTTGATATTATTGTTGTTGTTATTACTTATTAATTATTAGAAGTAAATACTCTTAGAACATGATCATAAAAGATATCCAAAATATTTAAATTTTATTCATTTAAATCTCTATCAATCAAAATCTTTACAATCTTTAATATAGAAAAACTAAAAAATTCTATTAATATTGGATAGTAAAATAAAAATAGAAAAGATATTTCCTTTAAAAAAAAACCTAATAATACTAAATAGAAAAATAAAATAAAATTAACCAAAAAAAATATTTATTTTTCTAAAATAAACTCATGCATCAATCTCTTAAAGTTAAGGAACTTGTCCTCGAGTATGGACTTCGATCAACAACAGTCATCCATAAATATCCTTTGTGTGTGGGTCGTCCATCAAGATCCCTAACACCTTTATATGAGGCGCCCCATAATGGATCCCCAACATAATATTTTTGTGCAGGTCATCTCATCGTGAATCCTACCACTAAGTTTTTCAATAACAATAACTAATGCAAATAAAAGTAACATATTTGTTCTTAGACATCTTTTTTCATGAAGAGGAACCCCTCATCTTCTTTTACACAAGTACGCTTTGTTCTATAATCTTTTTCAATCATGATTATTCAACAACATACAACAACTAACCACCAATAATTATTGATCTATAATACATGTCATCTATGACCTCCAACCAAAATCATTAAGAATTATTAGGCTCTGATATCAACTAATGTATATGAAAACGAAGGATAACGAGATTTGTTACAAGTTAAAACCCTCAAAGATCAAGAACACCATAATTATAGAAAGACATCTAAAATATTTAATTTTTATTAATCTAATTCTCCCTTGCCAAAAGCTATCACAATCCTTTATATAGAAAAACTAGAAAAAAAAAACTATATTATAACTTAATAGGAAAATAGAAATAGAAAAGTTATTCACTTCAAATATGAAAACTATAAAAGTCTAATAATAATAAATAAGAAAGTAAAAATATGAAAAAATAAAATTAACTAAGAAAGATATTTATTTTCCTACAAAAAACTCTTACATCATCTCATACTACCATCGAACAGGCGTCACTGCTATTATCCATGTTTTTCTAACCACTAACCTCTCATCTTTGATTTAGTCTCTATCACCTTTACCCAAAAAGACAACCTCGCTTGATGTCGATCAACCTTTAGAATCCACTTCATCAAGTACCACGCCATCATCAACAACCAACCACACTGAACAAAAACACCACCACCAGGCCAAACCAACCTTGCTCCTCAAGTTAACTTTGGCCTAGCAGACCCACCAGATTTTCCAACACTCTAACCTGTTTATTTTTTATTAGTTTAATAAATTCATAGCTCTAAGTAACACCATCAACTTAGACCTTTTTCACTCAAAATCAACAACAAATTTCAACCCTAAACCACAAGAATCAACCAATAAAACAACTCATAATCTTATCAATCAACACACACTAAAACTCAACCTTCAAAGCATATTGTTTCTATGGTTTTTTTTTTTTACAGGTTTAGTATTAGTGAGTGAAACCCATACCCTACCACTCCACAACTCGCTTATACATGTTAACATGTGGAGTACACACGCCACCACTACCTGGTTCAATTCTAGTAGCTTCAAGACAACTTTTGCAGCTTCTAAAGGTCAATTTTAAACCTCAAACACATTGATTTATTTTGTTTTAAATAATTTGCAATGTGTTGTTAATGTTTTTATAAGTGGATGTTATATTTTGCCGTTGTGTACCTTGTGTTGAATAATGATGTTTAATGATTGTTTTCTTATATGATTGTTTTGATATATATCAATTGTTTTTTACCAAAGAACCAACCCAAAGGCAATAAGATCCTTAAAAGGATATTGTCCACTACATGTTACTACAAGATGAGACTTTGTTATTTTATGTAAAAAATAATATTTTTTTTGTTTTTTTACCAAATAATCCACTCATAAATGATAAGATCCTTACAAAGGTCATGTCCTTTAGAAGTTGAATCTTTATTGTTGGTTTTTTTAATATGTATATATATGTATATTGTATAAATATTCATTTTACAGTATATGCTTGTAAATATTACTTGGCTGTTGATTTTTTTTTTGATTTGTGAATATTTAGGTCTTGTGATATACTTCTCCTCGTTGTTATAAATGAACTAATAAGGTTGGGTTAACGTGATATAAAAGCACATTGAGTGAGAGTAGCGATCTTTAGGCCTATCTCAAGAATAATTAAAAATGATGGGCCAAAACTCAATTAATCATTATCATCTTATCGGGTTCAACGCCTATATTCCAGAAGTGAGAATTGAGTCTTGTTGCTAGACTTAGTCCAAAGTCATTGTCTTAAGTCTTAATAGTCATTTACTTTCAAATGAAAAACACGTATATATGTTTAGGAAAACTTTTAGCATGTATATATAATGGGTATCTTTTATTATATATATATATATATATATAAACAATTTACCTTAGGTAAGATATATAGGGTTATTGTTATCTTTTCTATATATAACCAATCTCTTACCTCGAACCTCAAAAGTCTAAAAAATATTCCTAGTTACCATAAAACTAAATAATGATTTTTTTTATTGTACCCATATCGAGTCCCAACCAACTCATCAAGATGTCCCTGTGATGGAATGACGACTCCATTAAGGAGTTAGCAAAGGCCAAGCTTTGTTTGCTTATAAGAAAAATAAAAAATAATCTCATATATATATATATATATATATATATATATAAAGATTATTACATCCGATGAGGTGCATGACCTGAGTTATAAGTTTGAGAGGTTTTCAAATTAAGTCATCGATTAGCGAGTTGAATCAATTTTTTTTTAAATGTAGAAAAAACTATTTGAGATATTGTTATGATTTAACAAATAATATTATATTTGACATATTAGCACATAGGATTCACATTCTATTAAACGCTTATTATCTTTTCACTTCACCATTATATTTTCTCTAGATGAAGTAAAAAATATTGACAATCATTGTATTTTTTTTTAAAGTTGATAAAAAAAACATTTATCGAAGCCATATTCAAGTGCAGGCATAGGGCTGGTAGCATTCTATTCTGAATAGAAAAAACTAGATCATTGACTCACGTTACGTTGTGGTTCAGATCAATTTAAAAAAAACATAAATAAAAATATTAAGGAATTACTAATGTAATTTCTAGTAGAAAAAAGATTTTAAATCATGTAGGGAATGACTTGATGTAACTCGGTCAACTTCATGGGTCTAAAAACAACTTGGATGATCGATATAAATATAATTTGAATCAAGAAAAATTCAAGATGACATTTAAAAAAAAATTAAGACAACAACATATTGGATTGACCTTGGTTATCCTAAGTTAACCTGTTAAATCCATGACTCGGGTCATGAAACCGTGATAACAAATTATGAACTCTAATTCTCAATCAATCAAATATTAAATAATGAAATAAAAAAAATGATATAAGTCAACCAAGGTTAACCCATCAAACTCGTGACTGGGGTCATGAGACTAGAATAATTTCATATAAATAGATTGAATCCAATTATAAATTATAATTCTCAATCAACCATATGTTGTAGGATAACATTGAAAAAAAATAATTGCAAAAAAACATTCGTCAACTAGGTTAACCTGTCGAACTCACAACACATGTAATGAGATTAGAATAATCTCATAGAAAATAAACTAAAATAAATTGTGAATCTTAATTCCGAAATAACTCAACATTGAAGTGTTAAACCAGAAATAAAAATCAATTAAAAAAATAACAAAAATCCAAGTTAACCGAGTTAACCTGTCAAACCTATAACTTGGGTCATAATTTCAGGATAACCCTATAGAAAGAAAAAAAATATGAAGCTTAATCCGCAATAAACCTAATATTAAATGATATAATTAAAAAAGAAAATGACAAAAAAAACCCAAGTTGACCAAGTGAACTTACCAAACTTATGATTCGGGTCATGATATTAGAATAACCTTATAGATAGAAAATAAAAAAATATCATGAACTCATCCCTATAAAACCTAATATTAAATTATTAAATTGAAAAAAAAAACTAAATTTAAAAGGCAAAGAAAAGGAAAAAAAATAGATCATTGTTTGAGTGAACATTGATATGTGAATTGATATGTGAGGAGGATAACAATGAATTCCCCTCTTTAATTAGTCTATGTTACTAGATTGGTAGCTCGCATTATACAACAGGTTAGCCCAAACTTTTTTCAATATAAAAAAAAATGCTTAGACAATAATTACATTTTTAAATAAACAAGGGGAATTTGAGGGTCTGGTCATTGATTATATTGGATTCAATAATCTTGATTAATTTGCAGGGTTGGATGCAGAAAATGAAGAGGAGAGAGAAAAGAATGAAAGAATTTGCTTTCAAAACACAGGATGGAGGGGTCATCATGAAGATTCAAACATCATCCATCGAATAACGTTGTACATGTCGTTCAAAGAGCGCGGACGAAACCACGATCATTTGCATAAACAATACAAAGTCATCCACTTTTTAGTATTAAATGATATTTAAAATCGGCTAAAATATCAAATTGTCTCTGATCCAACTCAATAATAACAAAAGAAACCATGATGAAAAAAAAAACTACTAGACTTAAGTTTTTGAATCCAAAAACAATTTAGTTGTTTTATTGTGATATTAAAAGGGAAAAGTCAAAACAACCCTTGCAAGCAAATTCAAATATATATATATATATATATATATATATATATATATATATATATATATATATATATATATTTGCTTTAAAGTGTAAGTTAGTCATTTTACTATGGAAAAAACAAAAAAAAAATGTTATTACCATCACGGTCCAAATGAGTTTTTTAAAAGGATAAACATGTAATTTTACTATTTTAATTCACATTGGCAAGGGTCTAGAACTACAAGAAAAAATGCCACAATAAACCACCTAGCCCTTGTAATTTCTTTTAATAATAAAAAAAGAGGGAAAATCATAGGATATCTAGCCTATACCGTCAAGAGCTTGTATTGCCAACATGATTATAGTCTAAAATCGTTAGATCACATCAATTTTGTTTTAGACACAATTGATCTAGACAATGCCACCTCTCATCCACTACTTCCATTGAATATTTCATCCATTTTATACGTCGTCGTTGAGGGATACATCCAAGATGCCAAAATAACACCAATTTATCAGAGTCAGAATTTTCCTCACTTTGCTAGCTTGTGTAAGCGAAAGATTAACAATTACTTGGTATTACAAATTATGTTTCAGGACAGATTGAAGTTTATTTTGATACATTTGATCAAAGCACTTTACAATATATGCAAATTAGATAAAGAATTTTTAATTGTGACTATAATGGATGATTAGAGGGGTAAAATTAAAAAGGTTTGGAACTCAATTGATATATGAGTAATTTGTTGGGGACTAAAGGTTCACTCAGTAGAAAAACAACAAGTGACCTCGTTTCCTACTTGAAAGAGTAGGCCGTTTATTTTGTTTCCTATGTGAAAAGTTAATTATTGAAAAGTAGTTTACATATATATATATATATATATATATATATATATAGTACTCTCATTGTAAAATATTTATAAGCTTTTAGTTATGGTATGAAAAATAAATTGAAAAATAATTTATTAATGTTTTAGTTTTTTTCAAGTTTATTAAAAGATCAAAACTGACAAAAAAATATTTAAAAGATAATGAAATTGAAAAAAATTTAATTTTATAAATTATTTTAAATAAAACAAATAGTAATGAAAAAATATGGATCAAATCTGATAGAAAATAAAAGTTGAAGGAGGATGAAATTAAAAAAAATCAATTTCATAAATTATTTCAAATAAAACAAATAACAATCAAAAGAATAAAGATCAAATATGACAGATAAAAAAATTAAAAGATGATGAAATTGAAAAGGAAATTATAATTTTACGAATTATTTCAAATAAAATAAATAGCAATTAAAATAATATAAACCAAAATTGATAAATAAAAACTTTGGTTCTTATTATTTTCATTATTATTTGTTTTTTTTCTAATGAAAAGTATTAGAAAAAAAAATAATAATGAAAATAATAAGAATCAAAGTTGATAAAAAATCAAATTTTAAAGGATAAAATTGAAGAGAAATAAATGAAAAAAACTTGAAACAATATATATAGCAATAAAAGATTAATGATCAAATTTGATATAATCAATAAATAACAATTATAACTTTTGAAAAATATATTTTTTTTAAAAGAAAAATACATTTCTTGAAACCAAATAAAAAAATTGATTGAAAACTATTTTTCATTTAATGATAAAAAAACATGAGAAATTTTTAAAAATAATTTTTATTCTTAAACAAATGATCACGAAAGGTTTTACGTGGATTCATTTCATAATTTAGATAATATTTGAGAACGTGGTTGAAACCACGTTTCTCAAATGGTTAAATTTTTTTATATAAAATTAATTTTTATATTTTTATATTATTTTAATGTACTAGTATTAAAAATAATTTTTTAGAATTAAAATAAAATTTTATTTTATTATATTTCTAAATATAAAATACTTTAAACTATAACCATAAAAATCAATTAGATACTGCAGAATATAATAATAGAGTTTGGTAACTAAAATACAAAGTGTCGAAAACCTATGCTGACGAGGAGCCTCGCCTGGTGCTGAACTCCGCGGAGACATGTATAATACAATGTCCAAAAAGATGGACCAGACAAGAAACATTGCCTGGGCTTAGAAGGGTCCCATTAACTTGTTCCTTGTCTCGATCACAGAAGACACTGCCATAAATTTCATGTATGCTTTTTCAAATGGATAAACTGTTCATTATTTTTTGGACACGGGCAACTATTGTTTGGCAACAGGTTTTATGTGCACCTCCAATGGACCGACCATGACCTGCCTCGTGTCCATGTTATCTAGTTTCCTATATAATCCTTCTTGATATAACATAAAGTCCTTGACATAGGCCGATAATTTTCTAAGGAAAAGAAATACTCTTCTTACTTTTTTAATTTTTTTACTTTCTTATATTATATTATTATGTTTCTCAAGTTTTTTTTTCTATTTGAAGAAAATAGTTTTTATATTTCCTATTAGTTTTTTTGCAAATTGTATAAAAATTAAATGTTTTTATGTTTTTCTATAATTATTATATTCTTGATCTTTAAAAAATATTTTCTATAGTTATAATTTGTTATTATTCATGTCACGTGGTATTATAACTTCACAATTCCTATTAGTTTTAACGGAAGGCCGAAGAAGATATTTGTAGGAATTTAACTATTCTTGATAATTAATTATTGCATGGGTTGGGAAAAGTCACGGAACATTCATTACATGCTTGTATAAAAATAATGAGGAGATTCTCTTTATGTATACTATCAGGGATATATTTTTTTTAAAATTAATGTAGGTGTTCGGGTTAGCTTGCGGGCATCTCAATTAATCTTATGAGCTCTGAAATTGCCAATAATATAAACTTCTAGTGACTCTAAGATTTATAAAACTTGAATTGATGATTTCTAAAAAATAAATTTATAACCTGACCAATTAAATTATATCCTCGAAGATATTTCCAGAAGGTTTATAACAAAGAAAAAGAGAACTTGGATGGATTCATCATGTGATTTAAAACCCAGTAAAAACATAGTTTTGAAACCCGGACCGGCTCGACGGGTCGACCTGGAACCCGACCGACCCGAGCATGGGACCGGTCCGGGTCTAAGCAAAAACCAGTTAGGAGTTGGCACGGCGAAACCCGATCGACCCGGCGGGTCGACTCGGTAAACCCGGCTGAGACCCGACTTTTTTTTTATATGCATAGAAGTTAAACGTCGTCATTTTGGCCTTTAAAGGCCAAAATTTACGAAGATGAACAATGCACTGAAGATGCAAGCCGGCAATTGCAAACAGAAAAAATCTAATAAAAAAAACAATTTCAATCATGAATTGCAGATGAATAGCAGTTCTTGATTCAATCATCATGATTCAAAACTCCCTTCATCTCACACCATTTTCTCAACAACCCCAAAATCATTTAAAGAAGCAAGAAAGCTGATACATTACCCGAAGAAGAAGTGCACTTGGTCTGTTGAGTGAAATGTGCTTTCGAGTTGAAAGAGAGGGAATCTACTGATTAAAAGCGTGTTTGGCAGTGTAGTTGCGGGTGGTTTTCAAATAACTTTTCGTGCCAAAATACATGCCAATGATGTTTTTTCATTTTTTAAAAATCATTTTTAACATCAACACATCAAAACGATCCAAAACGTACAAATCATATTAAATTTTAACAAAAAAAAATTTAAAATTTTTTAGAAACGCAACTGCAGCCGCGTTCCCAAACGTTACCTAAAAGAGATGGTAAAGGGATTTTCTTTCTCTTCTCTCTTTGTTGAAGAATAGAAAATAGGGTGACGTTTTTTCTCTTCTATTTGAAGGTAAAGGAGGGGTAAGGCGGTGGAAGCGACCGATTCACTCACCAGATTCAACGCTTCTTACTTGAAAAAAGTCTTTTAACTCTCTTTTTTCCCCTTCTTGTGAGTGGTGACAGCAGGGAAGAGTCCATTTGTTGTGGAATATTTTTTACTGATATTTCTTTTGCTTTTTTATCTTTTGCTAAGTTTAATAATTCAGAGATTGTTCTTTTTTTAAGGAGAAAAGATGTTTTTGATAAAATTAAACTTTTATTTTATTTTTTAAATTATTTTGATATATTATGGTCAAAAATAAATTTGTAAAAAATATAAAAATAATATTTTAATATATTTTAAAAACAAATATTTAAAAAAACAATAATTACTACCAAACACACTCTTTCATTTAATTTTGCATTTCCTTGAATATTTACAGTAAAAAATTACTTATTATTTTTTATAATAAAAAATTTAATATTAAAAGAGGCATAAATATACTATTATTTTCACGTAATAATTATAAAAAAATAACAAGCATCAGAATTGATCATTAATTTAAACGGAAAATAAAATTCTTTGAAACTCTCAAATTTAGAATGTCATTGGACAGATGAGTTGATAGCAACAATGTTCACAGATGAGATGACATCAAGGATTGAACAGGTCAAACCACCATATACATATTATATATATAATTATAAAAATATTATAATTATATAAGAATGAATTAAAAATATTTTTTGAGTTGACTCGGGTCAACCCATCCAACCCGTCACCCGATCACTAGACCGGATTGATGACCTGATCGGGTTTCAAAACTACGAGTAAAAGTATGGATTCAGCATGTGATTTGGGGCGCGGTAAATATCACCTTTGCTGAGCATTTTTTTAAATCTTGTAAAAAACAAATTTATTTGAAAAAAATATTAAATTGATATTTTTTAATATTTTTAAATAATGTTTATATATTAATTTTAAAAATATAAATAAATTATTTAAATATATTTTAAAAAACATCTTTCTACAGTTACAAACACGCGCTTGCGCGTGAAGAGCCCGGTGATTGTACAGTGGGGGACAAGCCAGATGACGGTCATTTTCTGATAGAAACAGGAGTCCAACCCTCTAACTACCACTTTATCGATCTAGTTGACAAAATTTTGTGATCACCAAGAATCCAGCTGCGAGCAAAGTAAATACATTCCAGTTTATGTCACGGATTCTAGCTGGAGACTCGATCATTGACCTGTGATATACTACATGTCAGATTAGTTTTTGTAATGTAAAAAACCACCCAAGGGTAATTAGCATATTTTCTAATAATAAAATAATTATTAATTCAAAATATGATGTATATTCAATAATATTTTTTTAAAATATTAATACGGTGATATATTATATGATATATATTTTTTCAAATATTAAGATGATGTTATATTGGTTTAATTCAAGTTAAACTGTTAAATTTGTAATTTAAGTCATGAGATCATGATAAAAGTAAATCAAAACAAATTATAAAAGTCAATTCTTAATCAATTAATTGTTGAAAGGCAATATTAAAAAAATATTAAATTAAAAAAATAAAAAAACTACCCGAGTCAACCTATCAACCTCGTAACGCAGGTCATGAGATTGAGATGACCCTGTAAAAATCAAATAAAAAAATTACAAAGATCATTTTTCAACCAAATTAACATTGAATGATGAAATAAAAAAATCAATTAAAAAAAAACTCAAGTCACATGTGACTAACCTGTTAAACCAGCGACCTAGATCATGAGATAAGAATAACTTCATAAAAAGTAAATAAAAAAACTATGAAATTTAGTTTCTAATATATTCAATGTTAATGGTTGAAATAAATAATAAAAAAACTAAATCTACGAGACTAAGATAACTCCACGAAAAGCAAGTTAAAAAAATACAAATCTCAATTCTCAAACAACCTAATATTGATGAAATTGAAAAAAAAAACTAAAAAAATAGAAAGATTGAGTTGTTGGAGGGTAAAATTGAAAAAAAAATCAATAAAAAAATGACTTAAAAAATAAACCGAGTCAACCTGGGACAACTTGCCAAACCTAGATCCAGATCATTAAATCATAATAACATCATAGAAAGCAAATGAAAAAAAATACAAAGTCTAATTAAAAAAAATAGAGTCAATCCGGGTCAATTTGCTAAATCCACCACCCGAGTCATGAGATCGATAAAACATTATAGAAAGCAATCGAAATAAATTATGCAACCCAATTCTTAATCAACTCAACATTGAATGATGAAATAAAAAAAATATAATTAGAAAAATGACCCCAAAAAAAATCCAAGTCAACATATTAAACCCGTGACTTGAGACATGAAATAAGGATAAATTCACATAAAACAATCGAAAAAACTACAAAGCCTCGAATAGACACAGTTAAAAGTTGAAATCAAGAAAAGAAGTTAAATCCTTGAAATCAATATATAACATAACACAGAAAAAATTTAAAAAAATTATAGAACTTAATTTTTAAAACAAATAATGAAATTAAAAAAATAAACTAAATAAAAAAAATACAAAACAAGTAAATAGTGTTTTATTCATGGCATGTTTAGGAAAATTGTAACTCTTAGCTATGATTGTATGTTTTGGAAAATCATAGATTATATAACTTGTAAAAATAACCCATGGAAAGGAGTATGCTAATAGCTTTTAAACCATCACCAAACACTTGAAAACCATAATCAACTGATCGCTAAACCGGCGCTTAATTAGCTACATCCTCGAGCGTTTCAAGGCATCTCCAAATCACAGCGTCGAACCATTTTCTCAGCGGTGCTGGGGTGGCTGGTTAAAACCCGCCGCCCACATTGATGACTCACTGAAGTCAAAAAAAATCTCAAATCACCCGAAGAAAAATGTCAACCACAGGGACCCACTTAATAAAATCGATAGATGATCATGATGGATGTACCATAAATCAGCATTACCAAAAAAAAAAATCATTCAATACCCACATGATTGTTCAACTTACTAAGATTAATATAATAAAAAGGGTAATTATTTTGAGTGGGGCCATCAAATTGTTGCACAAAGTTTGTCTACATGTGAGAATGAATCGGATGGCCGTTCCCTCACCTAACTGCATTTATTAACGAGTTCCAGTACAGCTTGTAGGCCTTGTTTGTTACCAGGGCGGTGGGGATTTTTTTATTATAAATATATATATTTTTTATATAAAAAAAACATAAAACATTTAATTATAAATAAAAAAAATAAAATTTTTAGTGTTTTTGCCGCCATCTTATATTAAGATTTCTAGTGTGTCTGGGTGGGAGTTACAATGAGGTTTTTTTAAATACACAATCATTTTTAATTATAAACCACACCTCATCAAAATAAAAATAAAAGTATATGCTTTTTATTAAAAAAACCACAACATCTCCCACCCAAACACACATTTAAGATCATTGAGGTGTAGTAATGATTATTTTTTTAAAGTGTTTTTCACTCAAAAATACATCAAAATAATAACTTTTTTATTTTTTAAAAATTATTTCTAACACCAACACATTCAAATAAAATAAAAATACTAGCACTTGAGGTTGTGACCTAGCGGTCATGGCAGGGACTTGTTCCCTTCCTCGACACCCATGTTCGATTCTCTCTGTGCACGCCTGTCACCCCCGTGGTGTCTAAACTGCTTACTGGGTTTGCAGGGTGTTTAGTGAGTCTGGGAATTAGTCGTGGTGCGCGTAAGCTGGTCTGGATATCTCGGGTTATAAAAAAAAAACTAAAAGAATATTTATTTGAAGTTAAAAAAATAGAAAATAAAAATTTTTAAATCTTATTGGACATCCTATTAAAATTCAAAAATAAATATACACTTAATAACCTATAATTAAGATGCCATCACATTGATTGATTGTGCACTACCATAAATATAATGTTACGTGGATGCACACAAACGTTTCATTGAAGTTAATTTTTTTTTTTTAAAATTCTTCTTCTCTTGTTATTAAATTCTTTTCTTTTTTGTTATTTTATGCAATCATGTATGGATATGGAATATTGATAGAAAAAATATTTAATGAAATAAGGCATCAGAAAATGATAAATGAGTTTATTTTTCATATATTCTTATAAATCTTAAAAGATTAAAAATAATTCGTCAAAACAGTTGTTAAGGTATGGATAATTCAGACCACATTCAGAGGAAAGAAATATTTGATACTGTTAGAAAAAAATGGAAATATCTTTTTAAAAAGGGAAATTAAGGAAAACAGATTTCCACAGAAACAGAGCGCGTGGCAAAAGCAGAAGACACAAAAACGAGAATGTCTTTACGCATCGGGGTCTTCACTTCAGTCCTCAGTCTTGTCTTCTCAAAAAGCCTGTCTGTTCTTACGCGCCGTGACATTAATTAAATTTACAATAATAATAACTTTCACATTTATTTATTTTATTACACATTTATTTTCGTTTTCAATTTATTTTTTCTCATCTTCTCCACACTTACTCCACTCTCCCTCTCTCAATCAAATCTCGGTGCCTCAGATCTCTCTCTCTCTCTAGGGTTTTCAATTCTCATCTCACAATTGTGTTTATTCCTATTTCACTTTCCATTTTCGAGGTGCATGCTTTATTTTGATGTGTTTCCAGTTCTTTACATATTTCAGATTTTTTTAATGAAATCTGGGTTCTTAGGGTTTGCTTTGTAGTGAAACTGTGAGTTTGTTTAGGGTTTTGAATCACCTGGCTTGAGAGCTGAAAAGACCAGGTATGGCATTTTCAAGGTAGTTTTTAGGTTGTGATTCTTAATTTGTTGTTGGAGTGAAGGTGGTGGTTGCTGTTGGTTTTTACATTTTTCGGTAAAACTTTTAGTTTGGTTGGTGGAGAAAGTCTGTTTCATTTCTTCTTCTTCTTCTTCTTTTTTGGACTAGAAGTCGGTGGATTTGATAAGAAAATGGAAGTTTCATTGCAAAAGAGCAGTCATTGAGGCAGAGTTAAGATATTGTGTAAAGTTTCTATCTTGACCAGTTATTGCTTATGTTCATTTTGGGGTGGATGTTACGTTATTTATTCTAAATGCTTATTTTCTAGGCAAGTATTATTTAATTGTATGAAAAGGGGAATGGAAGAAGAGGATAGAAGTGTAAAGATGAGGATTTTGAAGGGTAATTATTGATTCTAAAGGAGGAGGGCGTTTTTGGAGGTGGTTTAGGTGCATAATGGGTTGCCTTTGCTGCAAACCCTCTGCAATTGAGGATAGCAAAGAGAGTCCAAGGGAGAGGCTCTCAAGTAAGGCGTCGTCTGACCTGAGGGTATCAAGGGCCACCTCTTCAAGGAGGGAGGAAGCATATAGAGCGAAAGATCGATGTGATGGTAATGATGGTAGGACAATGTTGATTGATAAGCAAGTGAATGGATCTCTTAGAGTGCATGGGGGCGAGCACGTTGAGAGGAAGAGGGACAAGTCAGAGTATGCTGTTGTTCACCACCCAGGGATGGGCAGCATACCGAAAGCTACTGAAGGGGAGCAGGTTGCAGCAGGGTGGCCTTCCTGGCTAGCTGCTGTAGCTGGAGAAGCAATCAAAGGTTGGGTGCCACGGCGTGCAGATTCATTTGAGAAGCTAGATAAGGTATGCCCTTTTCTTCATTCTGTTTGTGTTGTCAAATCTCATTTTTCCCCCCATTCAAATACACGTCTTTCAATTACCGAGGATCAATTTTTTTAAACTAACTTTATCAAAAAAATCCCCGAGTCCAATTCTGAGATGTATTTTTGTAAGCGCAGCTGCATTACAAACAAGATCCAGTTTATGATTTTCAAAATTTAGCAATTCAAACTGAATGGTTGAAGGACATCCTTATGGCACTTCGATTGGGGATAGTGTTATGAACAATTTGACAGTTGCTGATTAGAACGAGAACCTGTTTGTGCTTCTACATTTTTTAGCATTTTTCATGTTTGCTTGCATTGGATATATCTTGTGTTGTCAAATTTTATAGCTTTAGCATGAAATCAGTTAGAGAATCCATGGAACTATTCCTTTTTTTTTGGGTATTAGGTGACATTACCCTGAGATTTTCCGTGTGTTTGCTTGTTATTTATATTTATAAATAAACAAGGTGGTGAAAAATGCATGAAGACTCATTAAGAACATGCATAAAAGTTCTACAGTGCTCATTTTAACACACATAGGAGTCATGAATCATGCGGTTAATGATGATTCTTTGAACTTGATAACTTCTTAATAAATGTTAGTTAGAAGTTAAGTTTAGTTGGATCTAGGAGGCCTGCGAACTGTTGAGTTTTGGGAGGCTTGAGACAATATGAATATGAAAGAGTTAAAATCCAAAATTACAAAGTAAAGAAGCATAAAATTAAAAAATAGCATGAAACCCAAAAATAACTAGAGAAATCACAAAAACTGCCAAAACCAAGGGCCTCAGCAAAAATTTTGATATCTAAAGGTTCAAAGATATAGTGATGCAATGGCTACTATATGGGAAATGGCATCCAGAGACTCCTTAAAAAAATTAAGCGTGATCCAACAATCGGATCAAAAGTTATGGCTTTTTTGAGCTGTTAATTTGATTTGACGCGACAAAGCCTCCTCTTGGGTTTACACTTGTTCCACTGGTTTATAAATGCATTTGTCAAGCCATCAACATAATTTGTCTTGGGCAGATCCTCATTTAGTTGTGGTAAACTCACACCTGACTACTCTGAGTCACCCGTTATTGCAAGCCCGACTACAGCTCCAAGATGGTAAGATTAGCTAGTCAATCAACACATATTTTCCTTGGGAAAAGTTTTGGCCAATACGAACATCTTGTTGTGTATTAATATACTGTCTCAACTCAAACGATCCACCAAAATGACATTTTCCTATACGTCGTAGTTAGAGTTGCTGCCATTATAGCAGAATCCACCTCGAATTCTAACCTGCAAAGCCCCAAATTCCATGCACGCGTGCACACACACACACACACACCAAACAACAACGAGTTGCCACAACTCCATTTACAAGGGAGAACAAAAACTCAGATTTGCTGCAAAACCAAATCGTTAGCGACCTTCACTAGCTGTCTCATATTAGTCCACCATGATGATTTCAATTATGAGTGAGAGCTTAAGTCGTGTCATATAAAAAAGCATGATCCAGACTAGACATTAGAAAGTTGACATTAGTAGTTATAGGATTGTCTGCGGCAACTTGCTTTGACAATAGGAATTAGTGATGCTTAAAGGTTTGAATGATTTTCTTACAGCTAGAATTTTTTTTATTTGGCTAGATTGTGATATCAGAAAAGTGGA
>Ga0325414_1003580_pt1 | contig 16178 bp, 10 predicted proteins | sample PopdelMetagenome_8_FD_206183 | JGI IMG/M metagenome (GOLD analysis project Ga0325414, IMG submission 206183) | Populus deltoides microbial communities from Bellville, Georgia, United States - Leaf-PdKOR-R3 | ecosystem: Host-associated > Plants > Phyllosphere > Phylloplane/Leaf | place: USA...
ACGACCAGCGTCGTGATGAGTGAGTGGGAATTGCTGGGGGAAAAAACAGGTAACATAATTTGATGGGGTTAGTGCTGCTGACTTTACTAAAAGGTGGTTGTATTATTTTTTATATTCACAAATTTTAATGCAGTATATTACATGATAGGTTAATTGCTGATATGAATAGGAAATCAGATTGATATATTTTTAAAATTATCTGGTAGCATTTTAATTTTGAACCCATGTTTGTTAGCGCGTGGGTTTGTGGCACAAGGTCATGGGTTCGATTCCCTATTAGTAGCGTTATTTTCTTAATAAAAAAAAATGAAGGGGTAGATGAAGTAATAGGCAAGGCACGCAGGCCTGTCTCATATCCACACTTGGCTATTTTAAACTGGTTGACACTGTTTGAAACATTCCTCAAAAATTTATTATTTTTTTTGGTTAAAAATTAATTTTTTTTATTTTGGATCGTTTTAATACACTGATTTCAAAAATAATTTTTTAAAAATATAAAAAAATCTTATTTCGATACATTTCGGCACGAAAAACACTTTAAAAAATAACCGCAACTATACTCTCAAACAAGCCCTTGTGGTAGACTCAACCCAATACAATTGAGTTGGTATCATGATTTTTTTCCCAATCAATTCCATTGCTTTTTAATAAATTTTATCATATTATTTAGTATTTGGCTGATTTTTTTATATAATATAATAAATTAAAAAACTAATTCCACTTGCTAGAGTCTATAACAAAGATTGTTGCTTTGGGAGCTGACTAGAGTAAACCTAGCCTCTCTTTTTTTCCTTTGACTCTTTTTTTAAATTTATCTAGTTTATAAGGTCACATGATATCAACTCCCACATAATTTAATTTAAAATTAAGATTAAATAAAGAATTGAATTAAAATTTTACCAGTTTAAGATGTTGTATCGAGTTTAATAATAATGCTGAAAAATTTTCTATTTTCTTGTGTCTCAATTTTTTTTTATCCAAACTGTAGCGATTGCGTGGAAAATAAACGAGTTATCAGTAGAAGCATTAAAGATCAAAATGTGTGCAATACTTTGTTGATATGAATTTTGATTCCTAAAGAATTTTGAAAATTATATTTATATCCTTATTTTCAAGTTTCTTACAAATAAATCCTTAATTGTGTTTTTAATCCTCGTATTTTATAATAAGTAAATGGAGTTAGAGTCCTTGAAAAATAAGATATAGGAACTGTAATAGAAATTCTAGGGACCAATTTGTATATTTTAACACCACATTAATTCCTTAGGGGATTGGAGTTCGGAGAAACCCTCTTATTTCACATTACAAGAAATTAAAATAAAATGTGCAAATTGAGAAAGAAAATAAATATGCTTCTTTTTCTCTATAAAATTGATTTTCCTATTGCTTAACCACGGAACTGTAATAAATATTATTTTGGTTTTTTTTTTCAATTATACGGATAAAAATGCATATGGGAGAAAATATGTAAATGTAAAGATCCAAGTGAAGATTTATCAAACAACGTGAGATAAAACTCCAAAGCATATAAAGATATCAGTAGAATAAAATGATTAATATAAATATATAAAATTATATCTTTGAATAAAGTATCTAAAAAAAGATAAAATAATATGATTTATATTCAATTAATAAGTTAAACACGTTGTACAAAATCAGGATTCGCATAAAATATAATTTTTTTTTTAATATTTTACATGGATCTCTTCAGAAATATTTTTTCAGCATAATAAAACCCTTGTACAATTCAAAAAACTTCTTATTGTAAAATAGAATTGAAAAAGAAAACTAATTATATTTGCATAAATACAGAGAGATATGTAATGGGGAGCCATTTCAACCTGTACTTAGGTTGCCTACTATTTTAAACCAAAAGCTTATAATTTTTAATTAACGTGGTGTCCAACATGGGTTATGAATAAAGGTTAGGTCGAATATAGTTGTTAAACCCACACTTTGTCTAATAAATTGTCCTAAAAAAACTTATGACTTAAGCCTAACCTAAGTTTGATTTTAAATTAAATCAGAAAAAGCATTGACTTATAAAACTATAGACCTAACTAGGTGTTTAGTGATTAGTTTACTTGATTAAATCCAATCCAAACTTGATCGGATTAAGTAAAAGAAAAAAATGAAACAATGCTATTTTAATAAAAATAATTGATCTAGGTTAACCTGATGATTTATAGGTTGACTCAATCATTTAACAGCCTAAGCCCTTTTTCCAGGTCAGTTCCTATACTAATAACAATTATGGGCACAAGCTTTTAGATGAGAAGGCTCTTGTAAGAGTGGTGAGCTCTTGATAGCACTGTAGTTTTTCAAGTGGTGACCATCACACTTAAATTGTGAAATGCTTCCGTTGAAGTGGGAGGCACTACTAAAAAAAAAGCATATTAGCAACTAACTAGTCCGTTCCATATAATTTAAAATTTGTTGCTGATAAAACTCAGCAACGAAATTAGCAATAGATAATTTCAAATGCAAATAATAGATACTAGTTTTTTAGTAATGGATTATCAATTGCTGATTGTTTAGTAACAAATTATCCGTTGCTGAAATTCGGTTGCTGATTGTATAAATCAACATCAGATATTCCATTGCTAATCACCATTGTTGATCCACAACGGATATTGTATTGTTGATCCGTTGCAGATCAGCAATGAAAACTTTGTTGCTGATCCGTTGCTGATTTGCCCGAATTTTTTAAATTATTTTTCTCATCTATTGAATTTTTTTTAATTGTTTGTAGATATTTCAAAAATTATAGATAAATATATAAAGAGCATAAATTAATACTAGAAATTATTTTATAAAAAATAATAACTCAAATAAAAATAAATTTCATAATAAATTTCTAAATCTCGTTAAACTTACATCAAAATAGATAAGTCATAATTTAATAAATATATTCTATCATAAAGGTGGTGATTGGGGTGGTGGTGGAAACAAACCAAAACAATGCTGACTATCATAAGGTGGGACCGGTATATGGTGGTCGAGGCTTAGGTCGATATACTGGATTAGACAGGGGATATATAGGTATCGTCATCTGTGAAGACACATGTGACGGCATAGATGAAGCCATAGGTGCCAACATACCTTGGTCCATATTTGATGCCCAAGCTTGGTATCCCATATTACTAAGAAATTTTTTGATTGAGGTCATCTCCTGTTGTAATGATAAAATATGGTCATCTCTTTTCTTTATTTGCTCTTTCAATGCCTGAATTGATGAGCTAGGAGGTGTTGACTCCATCGTATAGGATTGTGATGAAGCACTCGTACTAACCATGGATTTCGGCATACCAGGTGCACCATATATTCTACCCTTTGTAACTCATCCTATAGCCACACACCAAGCTGCTCCATCAAATGAAGGATGATTTTCCCGATTAGTTCCATATCTTGAAATCATCTTTTTTTTGTAATTCTCCTACAATAAAATTAAATATGATAATAAATTCATTTAAATTTTAAATAATAATTAAATTACATTAGAAAAATACTTACAACAATTTTTTTAGACTTGTTATCTATGAATGTTTCAGGCTGTTTGGCACTCTGATGCAACATCGAAAACACATCATCCTATAGAGGTTCTTTTCCACCTGCCTTTTCTTGCTATCAACAAACAAAAAATATTAGAAAATATAAATATAAAAATTTGAAGTCCATTATAACAAATATAAACAATCCTCACCATGCTAGCTCGATATGATGCAAATGACACTGTACCTCCAGAATGAGTGCTTAATTTACCATCTGTTTCAGTTAGCCGATTATTTCTTGCAGATTTTGATCTCCTTTAAAATTCTGGGGTGGACCAAATTTCTTTAATCATTTGATTCCAATCGTCATTGTGTATCCAAACTGGACCTTTATTAATGCAACCCAAAATGTTTGTGGTATTTCTGCCACACATGGCTCTTTTACGAGCTCGTGTCAACTGCTAGTTAAAAGAAATTCTAGTCTTATCTCCCCAAATCTTACGAACAATTGGTTTATCATCCTCAGAAAATATATATTTTTTCTATAAAAAAAAAAAAAAAACAAAGCTCAACATAGTTGTTAACTAGCCTATATAATTACAATCACACAATCAGTAGTAAAAAAGATGAACAAAAAATATTGATAAAATAAAAAACTTCTTAATTACATCATAAAATGGAATTTAATGTCTTATATTTTAATTATTATAATATTTTTTTTGGTATATACCTTACCATTTCTTAATATATTCCTAAAATAGAATTAATTTGTCTTATATTATAGTAACATGACATGTTTTAACCTAATTGAAGTCGTTAGAGATGCAAAAATAATTATATATTAATTTATGTTTTCAATCAATAAAAAACTATTATTTACATTAATTATATCTAAGAGGTTCGTACTTCATTTTGGTCTTCACTTCCATAAAAAACTATTTTTTACTATAATAATACTCCTTGCATCTAAGATATGGCGTGCATAAAAAAAAAGATGTAACATCCTCAAATATAATATCATGAAATCTCAAATATTTCTTTACTAATGTCAAGTATTGAATAATATGTCTAAGATTATGGAATTTCTTAAAAAACTTTTTAGCAGAGTCTCCTCTATTTTTATTGGTACCAAATTATCGACAACACTTCTATTATATGTAATTACAACTCTCATCTTGATCCAATCATCTTGGATCACATCCCATCCATCAAACAATCTCTCAATGCGTATATTTATTAATATATTCAAGTCTCATAATATTAATGAATAAGTCAACATAATTATGTGTAAAATAAAAATATATAATCTTATACCTTAAACTCTTTAAAGAGTTCATTTCTATAAGTTAAACCAATTGTTTTTCAATTGTGCCATGGTCCTTTAAAATTTGACCTCAAAATAAGTCTGATCTCACGCCTACACGATAAGTTATTGAAGTTTAAAAAAATGATAAAGATTCATTAAATTAATAAAGCTTAAAAAATAATTATAAAACATAATAACCTTATAAATTTCAACTTACTCTGTTGTTCCATATAAATGAAGCTCTTTTTTTTTTTTGTAATTGGATCCTTATGTGTGTCAAAACCCTTATTTTGAACTCGTTGCTCATGATGCAATGGAAAAGATGTTGAACCATGGATTGATGAGATGTTATCTCGATTCTCTGAATCTCTAACGTTACAATCATCTCCCTCATCACCTAATCCTCTTGCATTAACATCATCTCCCTCATCTTCATCATTATCACTATCTACTCTCTCATATTGTTCTTCTTTATCTTCCTCAACTCTCTCATCTCTCCTAACATCCTTGTCCCTCCAATGATAATAACCCCCATCAACATTATATCCTTCAAAAGTATATGGGTGATCTTGAGGGAAACCTTCTTGAGTTTGAAGTAAATCTTGAAAGCGAAAACCCTCGTACGATTGATAATCATCCCTCTGCCCATAATCTTATCGAGTATGATGTGCATTCCAAGTAGGATTATAGCAATCATGCAACTAATGATGAATAGGTTGATGAGAAATGGATGCTTGGCTATTCGGCCTAGATGAAGGGCCATTTGATCTAGATGAAGTTGTTTTATTACCCCTGGAACCTAATATAGAACCACGTCGAGGCATGCTAGATATCTGAAATAGAATAAAAAATTAACATCAATAAAAAACATTATAGAATAATTATAACTGAATTATTTTTAATTATTGAATATGAACTAATTAATACAATAAGAAAATAAAAAAGAACAAAATAATTTTTTTTTAATTAATACCATTAATACAAACATAACCTACATCACTTAAAAAAAGTCCAAATACAATAAATAAAAAATAAATTTTACAATATATCATCATCATGTTGCTCATCATTATCATCACTCATAACGACATCATCATCATCGTAATCACCATTATCATCATCATCAAATTTTTCATCTGAAGCCCTTTCAACTTCTACCGAATTTGCCTGTAACTGAAGCAATTAACAATGGTTGATTTCTGTATAATATGATGTTTCCACAATTATATTTGGATCATCAAGTGTTTGAGTAGGAAGGACACGACATGGTTGAGAAATCTCATCTGACTAAGCGATATCAAATGATCTCATATTGTTATCATCTTCAATAAATTCATCCATGTCAATGTTATAGCGACTTCTAGCAGTTGTCTTAATTACTGCCCACCATTCAGAAGATTTATTATCAGGTGGACATGTATAGTAGACTTGTTGACATTGTTGTGCTAGCACAAAATCTTCATTTCCATATAATCGAGAAGTATGCTTGATTTCAATCAAACCATTTGAACGATGCATTCTAATTTCTCTTCTTGTATCATACCAATGGCATTTAAACATGAATACTTTGCACTTACTCCCCAAATATTTTAGCCGAACAACTTCTTCAAGCATTCCATAATAGTCACATTCATTGTCATCATAGCAACTTCCTTTCACACAAACCCCGCTATTCATCGTCTTTTTAAATTGACCATAACTTTGAGTGTGAAATTTGAAACCATTCACATAATACCCATTATAACATTTAATTAAATTTGAAGGGCCTATAGCAAGTGCAAAGATTTGATTCCCAGTTCCATTTGATTGATATTCAACCTACTATAACATTTAACACCATAATAAATATTTTTTTCAAAAATAAAATAATTTCTTAAAAGAATAAAATTGCATTAAAAAAATCTTTATATAAAACTACTTACATTATTTTTTAACCAAATTGAAAAGATCTCCTCACATAATTTTTCTATTTTAGCATCGCTCGCATGTGGTTGTTGTGACTTTAGCTCTTGATGACATTGCCTAAATTATAAACAATTTATTTTTAAAATTAAATTATTAAGAATAAAGTATAAAAAAATATTTTATACTTAATCTAAATAGGACTTCAATTCTTCACAATTGAAACAAATATAGTCATGTGCAATTTTCATTTCAGCATATGACAATTGTCTTCTATACGATCTTCTAAACAATTTTTTCCCGGGTAAGAAAAAATTGAAAGTTGTCCATCAAGACTTTTAAGGCCACCATCATCATTCCTTGGAACTCGATTCCATATTGTTTGCACGTCATCATCAAAATAATAAAATGCAAAATTGGTAATTTCATCAATCAAATATGCTTCATATATAGAGCCCTCAACTTTAGCTGTTCATTTTTTTCTTCAAATAAAACATATACCTATATCATTGATATCAATTAGTTTGAGAAAAAAATGGAAAAGAATAAAAAATAATATGACATGAAAACATATCGTTCAAATGGATACATCCATCGATATTGAACGGGTCCTCCGACTTTTGCCTCATAAGGTAAATGTATTGTCAAGTGTTCTATAAAGTCAAAGAAGGATTGAGGAAAAATCCTTTCAAGTTTGCAAATAATTTCAATGATATTCATCTATAACAACTCTATGTGTTGGACATTTAAACTTGTAGCACTAATGTCCCGAAAAAATACTGACAATTTAGTTAATGACTCCCACAGTGGCTTAGGCAAGTAAGGTTGAAAAGCAATTTGAAGAACTCTTTGCATAAAAAATGATAATCATGACTTTTCATGCCTGAAACCTTACATTGTGTCTCTTATACACACCGTGAAATGTTTGAAGCATAACCATCAGGAAAGGACAATTCTTTCATCTATGACAACACTTCTTGTTGTTTCTTGAAGAGATAATAAATGCCTTTAGGTTTGTAAACCCGACCACTTGCATCATGTTGCAAATGTAAGTTTGGCTTCTTACAATACAACTGAATATCCAACCTAGCATTTATATTATCCTTGCTTCTATTAGGACAATCCATTACCATATAAAAAATATTGTCAAAGAAATTTTTTTCAATGTGTATGACATCAAGATTATGACGAATCAAATTTGTATGCCAATATGGAAGCTCCTAAAAAATGTTTTTCTTCACCCAATTGTGTTTAACACCAAAACCTGGAATTTTATCATTATGAGATGAACTTCTAATATGTCCCTCTCTAAAATTAGACACTTCAAATAACATTTCTGAACCAGATCGATGAGGTAAATGAGGGAGCCATTCTGTTACTCCTTTCAAAAACTTGTCTGATTGATATCTATATAGGTGATCCATAGGTAGGAATCGTCGATAACATTTAAAAAATGTTATTTTTCCCCCATGCTTTAATCTAAAGGCTTTATTATGCTCCATACAATAAGGACAAGACAACTTACCATGAGTACTCCAACCCGATAACATACCATAAGCTGGAAAATCATTAATGATCCATATCAAAGCTGCCCTTAATTAAAAAATTTCCTTCCTATATATATCATAGGTATTAACACCATCAAGCCGTAACTTTTTCAACTCATCAATTAATGGTCATAGGAAAACATCAAGCTTTTTCCCCGGATTCTTCGGCCTAGGAATAATCATTGACAAAAACATGAATGTCAGGTCATAACTTCCAAGGAGGTAAATTATAAACAGTCACAATTACTGGCCAATAAGAGTAGACATTTGAAGACATGTCAAATGGACTAAAACCATCAGTGCATAATTCTAACTGAATATTTCATGGATCTGATGCAAAGTCTTAATGGTCTTGATTAAATTTCTTTCATGCCTCCCCGTCAGATGGATGCACCATAACTCCATCATCTGATCTATGAAAATGATGGCATGTCATATCTTTAGCATGATATGGAGACATGAATAGCCTCTGAAGTCTTGGTGTCAAGGGAAAGTATCGGAGTTCTTTCTCTAACTTTTAGAACCTTTACTAGTGAGATTTCTAGGTTTGTATCGTAAACTTCCACAAAAGTCACAATTTCTTCTTTATATTTGTTGAAGGGTTTTTCTTGGTGTTTAATTTTATATAAGTAGCAAGATGAGAGCTAGTTGTTTTAGCTTTATTTATATTAAATCTATGAAATACTTTTTTAATAAAAAGCTCTTGTAACATATGTAACTTCTTCTCTTTTTTATATTCATAAATTCTAATACCAATAATTTGTTTTGTTAGAGCCAAGTCTTTCTTAGCGAAGGATTGATTTAATTGTCATTTCATATTATTAATTATTAAAGGATTCTTATAAATAGTCAACATATCATCAATATAGAGTAACAAGATAATAAAGTCATCACCATAGAAATTTTGCACAAATACACAATAATCAGAAGTGGTTTTCTCTTAACCTTACTTTGTAATAACTTACTCAAGTTTCTTATAGCATTGTTTAGGCGCCTACTTCAAATCATATAGACTTTCTTTTGGTAAACAAACATAATCTGTTTTTCTTTTCACCCTAAAAACCTCTAAATGTTCCATATAAATCTCTTTCTCTAAATTACTATAAAGGAGGATAGTTTTCTCGTCTATATATTCAATTTTTAATTCCAGGCTAGTTGTTAAGCTAGGAACTGCATAAATGAAACATATTTTCATAGCTAAAAAGAAAATCTCATCAAAATCAATAGATTTTATATGATCAAATCTATTAATAACAAGTTTAGCTTTGTATCATGGACATGAAGGGTTTCATCTTGCTTCACTATGTAAACCCATTTATTCTTTAAATTTTGTATAACCCTTCATAATTATTATTTTTTAAGAAAGTCTAATAAATAATTTATAATAAATAAAATTATATTTGAGATATTATTTCATTAAATATCAATCAACTCAACATTTATTTTTGAATGATATTTTTGTCATTTCTTTATGATGTTAGCAATCATTTCATTGATAATTTTAAACAAACATATACAACTTTTTTTTTCAGGTTTGTAGTCATGAATATTCTATGAAAATAAAGTTCAAGTCATTATAGTTTTTGTAAATATTTTTCATTGAATTTCTTTTTACTTTTTTCAATGAACTATGTTTTTTTTTTAAAAAAAAATTGGTTAAAAAAGAAACATTACACGAATCATTAAAAAAGGTCTGAAAAAAAAATACACTTTTCCTGTTTGATTTTATTTGTTGTTTTTCTACAAATATTTCTTTTATAATCACATAATTAATAAAAGAATAGATTTCAAAAAATTTCCCATTACAACACCACACCAAAGTAACATGTCATTCTTTTTTTTTTCTAATACATTCACATAAAAAAAATATTAAACTATATTTTTTTTATTAAAACTTTCATTTATAATTATGATAAGCTATTGTTTTAAAAACAATTATTCTAGTGAAAAAAATACAAAAAAAAGAAAGAAGTGTATTAATAAGATAACAATGTTTTGATTAAAGTAATTTTTTTTTAATCCTTATTCAAAATCATCTAGATTTTTATTATTGATTCTACTTGCTTTTGATTTTTATTATATTAAGAATGCAAGAAAAGAAATTCACATTGAAAATATATATTAATAAGAAAATAAAGAATTATACTAGAAAATTATTTTTTGAATGGAGTTGAAATTATTACTTTCCTTACCAGAAATAATTTTATTGATATATAATTAAAAAAAATGAATAGATCCTCATGTGACGCGATCAAATATCTTATTGTGCATTATTTTTTTTTAATTTACTGACTCGATCTTTGGTTACTATTAAAATCTATTTTAATATTTTTAGCTATGTAATTCTAGATTTATTTTATTAAATACATGCATCATCTTTTCAGTTTACAATTAATTTTGTTATGATGATGGAAAACATGTTGCAAATACCTGCATTTTATTAATTGAAAAATCTTTTGGTCTAAGTTGTAGTAGAGTGTGTGCACATGACTAGTGGGAACTAATTCGTGAATGCTCTTGAATCAACAACTTTGGGGTCTCATATCAAGTGTTGTTTTACATCTTGTAGTTTAGTTGTATTTTCACTTTTCCTTATTTTTTTAAAATTACAGTTTACATCATAGAATTTATAAATTCATAACATTTTATAATCTCACTCTAACACGTTAAAAAAGCCAACAAAAAACTTGAATTATTTACAATATCGCCATTATATTATATTTAATGATTAAAAAGTCATTGCAGTGTTAAAATTATAAAATTATCTTAAAGTTAAAAATAAAAAACTCAACCATTGAAACTTTCTCTCCCATCTTTATTTTCCCTTCATAAAGAAATATGGACATCATAGTGGCTAAACCACACTAGTTATTTTTTCTTTCCCTTCACTTGGTAATCCTTTTGATTCAAGTAATTGCATCTTATAAGGAAATATACTTAAGAATAATTGTAAGATGGGGAATAAAAATTACACAAACAAATCTGTTAACAAATCTTTTTTTCCACAACATCAAATGTTCTTTAAGATCTCACATGCATGCATCAATTTCAAACAATATTCTATTACAAGTTTGATTGCAAAAACAAACATGGTAAATACCACCACACATTACCAATCCTAGTCGCCAACCTCACAATCTTCATCTTTTCCTCTAACCTCCATTGGTGACCGCTATAATAGCCATGCCCTCTATTTTTAATCTCAATAAGCTTAAATCATTCAAATTTGGCCCAAAATAAATTTTTCGTTTTGTTCAATTTAATGTCATTTACAACTATGTCATTGTTCAATTTGACATATTAACAGGGCATGAATAGTCTAAATCTAACAAAACATCATTTGATCTTCATACATAGGCTTGATTGGGATTAAGCTAGATTAGATTTTAATCAGAGAACAATTGGATGTTACTATTGAAATTTTATGATTTTTTTTGGAAAGCAATAGAATCTTGGAGTTGCAAGGTCATCTTATACTTTTATCTTATTTTGTCACTAGGTGGGTTTATGTTGTATTTTCATTTCCTTGTTGAATTATAACAGGGTGAAATACCTAGTTTTGTACTTGTTAGCAAAAGTACAAAGTCATTTGGATGGGAAAATGGATATAAAATTTGGTCATTTGGTGTGGCTTGAAATGAGTACTGCATAGTTCTATTGGATTTGGATGAGTTAAATTCACTTGTAAAAGGTAAGTCTGAGAAATTCAATTAGTCTAAAAGAGCAATATAATAAAAAAATTACTAACAACTCTAAAAGATCTTGAATTCTTTATGGTGCTTTATTGTTTATATGAACAATGAATGACCTGTCTTTTTTTTTCTTCTCATTTTAAATTTTTCTTTCTTTCAATTACATTCTTTAGTTGCCTAATTAGATGGAATTAATATTGAAATTATGGAAGAAGTTCTAAATGAAAACCAAAAGGATTAAACCGTAAAACACAAAGAATAATAAGTCTGATCTAGAATTTTTGCCGACATTTATTTTGATTCACAAGTTTATTTTATTTGTTTTTGGGTCCTTCGAAGAGAGAAGAGAGAGACACATAAAAAGTAGATGGTAGAGAGAGAAAGTAGTAAGTTGTCGCGATTTCAACTATAAAAGTGATCAAGTTTGGTGAGTTGGATGGTATTGGTTGAAAAAGAAGATAAGAGTTTGAGAAAATTTAGGGACTTAGTTTGATTTTCATATTTTGATCAATTTTTTGAAACCTTAAGGGCACAAATGGGTTTTATTGAGTTGTGTATATTGTTTTTTATGTGTTTTCAAATCAGAAATTGATTGAAAAATGGGCCATTCGGTCCAAAAAATTAAATAAAAGTTTCTGCCAAGTTTACAACCACTTAGGATGCCAGAAACTAGGTAAGAAAACGATACATCATTTCCTCAACAGAAGACACGACACCAACATTAAATTTCTTTCAAGAAAAACAAGAGGTGTCTGCCTCTTAATAAAAAAAAAGTAAGGTCAAACGTTTTCTAAAAACAATTCCACCCTATAGCATAGCGAAGGAAATAAAGCAACTAATTAAATTTATAACAACTCGACATTTTAATCATGGTCCATCAATGGAGAAATCAAGTTATTAACAAATATAAAAATACTATATAGGGCCCATATTATGTCATGGTATGACTTGATTTTTTTATGTAAGAAAATGATGTTTTTCAAAGCAAAAAAAAAAAAAAAAGATGCCAAAACGATACAAGCATTCCTAAAAAACAAAAAACAAATCCAAGACTTAGGTTATTGACTAGACTGGGTTTAATAAGCTCATGTAATTTAAATAATATAGATAAAAAATGTAATGACAATAAATAAATTGAAAAAAAAATTAACGTAGAAAAAAACTACGAAGCTCGTCAAAAGCAATTTAAATAATACCATGAAACTTAATTATTAAACAACTCAATATTGAAGGGAAAAACTAAAAACAAATATTAATTAAAAAAAAAGATCTAAGTCAACCCACTAACCTCGCAACCTTGTGCACAAGATTGAAATAACTTTACAGAAAAAAAATAATAAAAACAGAAAGCATAAAGATTAATTTCAAATAAATAAAAAGTCAAAGGAAGAAATTGAAAAAAAAAATTAAAAAAAGGATCTAAAAGACACCAAAATTAACCCATGTCAACCTTTGAAACTTATGACCTTTGTCATGAGCCTGAGTCCAACCCCATTGAAGGTAAACCCTAAAAAAATAACCTAATAAAATTTTAAATTAATAAAATATTGAAGGATAAAATAAAAAAATGCAATAAAAAATCCAAAATAAAAAAATATTAATAAAAAGAATAGGGACTAGATTTAATATAAAAATAATATGAAATTAAATGTTAAAAATTGAGATTGAAAACAAAATTCAATTAGAAAAAGAAAAAAAATTAATAAAAAAAATTAAAGATGAAATTTGAAATCAAGATTAAATGAAAACAAATGATGAGAGGTGAAATTGAAGACAAGAACCAATAAAATATATATATATATATATATATATATGTATATATGTATATATATAAAATAAAAATCAAAAGAATAATGACCCAATTAGATATAAAAAAAATAAAAGGATTCCTTTATATTTTGACAAGAAGAAAATAGAGAAAAAAAGGAGGAGAAAAAAAAAAGTTCACTTGAACCCTACCATAGCTCCATTGTCTATACATTCGGCAACGACAAAAACAGGTTGGCAATGTACTTCAAATGTTGTCTTGAAATGTAGTGTTTGACCATGGTACGATGCCACACATGTCTCCAATTTGTTGGCATGTTCATCACACATGTTGACAGTTTTTTTTTTAAATAATAGTAATTATTGTTAACGAGTTGTTTGGAATCCTAAGAATTGAATTCAATTCTAAGGTTTACATCAATTTTTTTATTTGAAAGTTTTGAAGGGTATTGATTTGAATTTCAAATAAAATTTAATTTCTAAAAAAATTACCCACCCTCTTATTTGCTACAATAATTCTCCTTAGAATTGCTATAAAAACCAATATTTCAAAAATACCCTTAACAACAGAAACCCTATTATTTACAAAAGCCCTCCACTATTTTTTTTCAAATGCCCGTGCTCATGGTTCTACCTCCCCAAACGAAGATTTGGCTCTGTCTGAATTGATACGTCGCAGAATTATATCATGAGTAAGATTTATCTCATAATCTAATTTCCTGGGAATTTTCTGATGATGAACTAACAGAACCTACGTTTTGTGCTTGGATGAAAGTTGTTCCAGGTAATGGAGCTGGGGGGATTTTTCCGGGAGCTTCTGAGAGTCCAGAAACAATAAAACCTCCCATGGCAGTATAATTAAATTAAATTATATGATTTAGTATTTTATTTCAAATACAAGAATTGTAATAAATTATCAATTGAATTCAAATCATTTATAAAATTAAAATTGAATTCAATTCAATATGTAATTTTGTTCTAAATAGCATGTAAAAGACCAAATCACCCCAATAAAACTTCTTAATCATTAAAAATCTAATTGGAAAATACAATAAAAAAACCCTAGATATAAAGTTGACAATTTTTACTTTTAAAAATAATATAGTTAAATTTAATTTTTTTTATTTTTTTACTTCAAATTAATATTTTTTTAGTATTTTTTAATAATTTTAATATACTAATATTAAAAATATTTTTTTTTAAAAAATATTATTTTAATACTATTTAAAATAAAAAATATTTCAAAAAACAACTTCAGTTAAACCTTGTATCATAATTTCACCAAAAAAACTGTTCTTTTCCTTCGTCTTTTTAACCTCTTTATTTTTCAACCGAATATAAAATAATTTTCTTATTTAATAGTCACCAAAATTTTGAAATATAAAAACCAAAAGTTTTCATAAATTATCTCTCTTCCTGTTTATTTATTGGAAAATAATTTTCTTTTGAAAAATAAATTTTGAGAAAAGTGAATTCTGGAAAAGTATTTTCCGATATTTGGTAGTGTAATGAAAAATAAGGCCCCGTTTGTTTACTGGAAAGTAGTTTTTTTTTGGAAAGTGAATTTTGAGGAAAGTGAATTTCAGGAAAGTATTTCCCGATATTTGGTAGTGTAATGAAAAATAAGTTGGAAAACACTTTTCAATGTTTGGTTATATCATGAAAAATAAGCTGGAAAATAACTTATTAATATTTTATTTTTCTCAAGTTTATTAAAATAATGAGGAACAAATCTTACAAATTAAAAAGTTAACCGAGAATAACATTGAAAAAAAATATAATTTCATAAATTATCTCAAATAAAATAAATAATAATCAAAATAATAAAGATCAAATCTAAAAAATTAAAAAAAATAAAAGATGAAGAAATTAAAATAATAATAATTAACATTTCATAAATTATTTCAAATAAAATAATAACAATAAAAAGAATAAGGACCAAATTTGATAAGTAAAAAATTTCAATAAAACTATGATTAGGAAAAATTAAATAGTAATTATAAAAATAAAGAATAAAATTAATATAAAAATTAAATTTTAAGAGATGAAATTGAAAAATAAATATTCAAAACAAATTATATATAGCAATTAAAAGTTTGAGGATCAAATTTGATATAATTAGCAAATAATAACATTTCTAAATTTTTTATAATCTTCAGAAAGTGTTTTCCGCTCAAATTTTTTTAAAAAACACTTTCTTAAAAATCAAGCTAAATTTTTTTAATTAAAAAGTATTTTACATTAATTTATTTTTCTAATTAAAAACAAACACATAAAAAATTTAAAAAAACACTTCCCAAAAAAACAATAACAGCCTAAATCTTTTAAGCTCTCTCTCCGTCGATGCTCTCAATCAAAGCGAACAACCAAACCTCTTTTGAATCAAAACGACCAAGCAGCAGAAAGCAAAACGACAGCAATAATATGGTTGAAACCAGACGCAGCTCCTCCTCCTCCTCCAAACGCTCTCTTC
>Ga0325414_1003581_pt1 | contig 16177 bp, 8 predicted proteins | sample PopdelMetagenome_8_FD_206183 | JGI IMG/M metagenome (GOLD analysis project Ga0325414, IMG submission 206183) | Populus deltoides microbial communities from Bellville, Georgia, United States - Leaf-PdKOR-R3 | ecosystem: Host-associated > Plants > Phyllosphere > Phylloplane/Leaf | place: USA...
TACCAGGCGTACCTAACCGCCATACCCATCTGAATAGCATGCCTTGTTTTTCGCCAGTAGAGAGCCAACCCCAACATAAAATCCTTTCTTGGTTATGATTATGAGTATATATGTCGGTCATAAAAAAAAATCTTCTAAAGAAAAACGATTTGTCCTAAAAATCAAGAATTATATTAGTCGCATTTTAAATTATGATATTTGCTGAACATAATTTGCATCCTCAATCATTACATTCGTGATGATGAATCCTCATGACCAAATTAACGAAACCTCTAGGTTTCATGAAACACCTCCCTTTTTGTTTTTGTTTTTTTATTTCATTCTTAATTTTTTTTAATTTGATTTTTTTAAAACTAATTCCATGAAAGTTTTTAATTGAATTATATAACATTTAAAGTGAAAGGTTCACAATATAAAATACAAAAAAAAAAAAAACATTGCAATCTTCAAGTTTTTAGAATCTTTATTTTTGTTTAAAAGTTTATTTTATTCGTGTTTCAGTCCATTAATCAAAGAGAAAAAAGAGATATAATCGAAAAATAATCAAGTTGTTGTTTGGCCACAATTCGACCACAAAAAATAAGGATTTTATGTTAATAGTTTTCTTTTCTTGAGAGAAGTTCAATGTAAATGAATATTCTCTAAATTAAACATGGCAAGAAAGTAGATTGATTTCCGTTTTAAATTTTTTTGATTTGGTTGATTTTATTTGTTAACATTGATTCTGGATTGTTGTGAAGTTGTTGAGTGATTTATATAGTTTCCTTAGTGTTTTAGAGGTGCTTTTATATGAAAATTAGTTGAACAAAGGATTTTTAGGTAACCCCCTCCTCAAATCGTTATAGGTGTGATTATATTCTAGATAGCGTCTAATAGGTGACAAGTCAGTTACAATGACAAGCAACATATTGCTCGCTTAGTGAAAAAATAAAGCACACAATGAGCAAGCTTGGGCTTTTAGGCCCAAGCACAATTGAGTTTTTTGATTAAAACCAATTGCATGGGGTTTGACATATTTTTATTTTTCTTTTTTAATTTTAATTTATTCTTTTATAATTATTGAACTTAAAATAGTATAAATAAATTAATTTATTAAATTTTTAAATTAATTAAAAATATATTTAAATACTATTTTATTAAATAACATTCAATTTTTACTTTGTTTTCAAAAGTGTAATAGTTTTTTTATAATATTATCAAATTTTTTTATAGCCTATCATTATTTTTTATTATTTTATTCGGGTTGCTTTCTTGATAGCATATATTTTTATTGTTATGTAATAAATAAAGATTATTTTATAAAAACGATGTTATTAAACCTAATAAAATCCATGACTAGACTCGTTGGTTTGTTAGGTTAGCTGAGGCAAGCTCAAGTTAATTGAAGATATCATCATCTTAATAATTTAAAAAAAAAACATTGTTCACATTAAGTTTTGAGTTTATAATCAAAATTTTACTTGTAAATAAAAAATATATTAGAAAAGTTATTTTCATATTTTAAAAAAATATATTAACAATACCTACATATTTGTTTTACATTTAAAAAGTATTTTAGTCCAACCCACAACACAAAACTAAGTAAAGAACAACCACCTAATTTCTTCTTAAATATGTTGATGACATATATTATCCCTGACCAAACGATGTGCTTATCTCAAAAGAAAAAGAAATTAAAAGAAAAGAAAACAGAGAAAATAGTTCCTAATCTGAAAGGGTTTAAACTATCATTTTGTTCCTATGTTTTGTTAGTTATTGAGAATTATCTCTCTTTTAGCCTTGATTTATAGTTGTCTGCAATATGTATAGGTAAGTAGGGGAACATATATTTATTTTGTCACGACCTTTGGCAGCCATTCTTTATTGCATTCCATGGTCTATATTACCTTGTTAAGCCCACATGCCAGCCTAACTAGCAGCCATTGTTATGCAGGAAGCGGGATTGTTGACGACGTGAGGACTGAGGAATCAAGCCATGGAAAATTAGTTTTGACATAAGTCATGGGAAAATAAAAAATGAAAACCATTATTCTCATAAAAAAAAATGATGGGCCTAGATCAACGCTCCTACTTCTGGGCCTAGGTTAAGCATACGAACAAGCCGAGGATGAAATTAGGAGTTAGCCTATAAGACTGAGATGCCCAACTTATAAGATGGCCTAAAAAGTCTAGCATGCATGATCCCCTCAGAGGCCTAGCTTATCCAAGCATTTTGGTGGCTTCAAAATGGACTCGAGGAACAACCTCTTTTTGTCCATGAAGACTTGATCCCTGACTAACCTCCTTGGATCCCGCTTGAGCTCACTTGCACTATAAATGGGTCCACACAATTATTGTTGTCAAGTTGGACTCGTTTAAGTTTAATGAACAGTTGACATGACAAGGTTTATTCTCACTTTCCCATCTACTCCATACAAGTTAACTTAATTCTTGGGTAAATAAATGCCCATGGGTTCACCATGTAGAGCGAGGGATAACATAAATATAAACACTCGTAAACATTTTCCTTTTCCACACCTACTGCATTTATTTTTTTCATTTTCTATTTATACAATATATAACACATAATATTTAAGGCTACATTCCTCTTATATTAAAAAAGTTATAGGATTAGTTTGATGGTCTTAAAAAAGTTACCTAACAAGTAAAGATCCTTATTGATGGTCTTCTAGCTACACAAGATTAGTTTTAGCATGAACATTCTAACTAGCTCTTCCTCGTCACTCATCAGTAGGATGAAAGTACTAGGTCATATTTAAAGAGGTTTAACAAATAATTGCTCATAATAGAAGGCTTTCTTGATCTTATTTCCTTAGAGGCCTTGATTAGTAGTGTCCACAACCCTGCTTGATGGAAACAACTTACACTTTCCTAGAACAAACTCTTTTCAAGGTCAGGCAAGTCATAGAAAACCATGTGTATGTAGAGAAAACAAATATGGTTAAACAAAATCACCCTTGATTTTAAAAGCAAAAGAAGAAAGAAGAATCCTCTAAACATGGTTGATCCCTAACTAGTTCTCAAACATAAGAAAAAATAAAAACTTAAAAAGGTTAATCCAAGATTGCGTTGTCTTTCTCAAACTCCTACTGTATCTTTAAACAATACCCTACTCCTCTAAAAGGTGATGAAAAAACATATAACCTTAAAAAGTAATACTTATTTGACAAGGTAAAAGACACGATACTAAAGACTACTACGACCTCAAAAAGAAGATAGAAAGACCAATCACCAAAGGCTACCACTAAAAATTTGTAAATAAAAAGGTCTAACATATATTGAGAGGAGAAGAGGTTAGTATGTCATATGAGACATTGTTTAAGATAAATATTATCCTATATGGGCTTTAAATAAGTGGAAGCTCTAGTTTAGATAAAACAAAAAAAAGGTTGATGAAAAGCTAGTGCTTATTACCTTTTGATTCCTAAACTTGTGGCATAAGCCCATCATATTTAGTCTTAATGACAATAAATGAGTGGCCTTCCTCTATACAACTACTTTATTAACCTCCATTATCCTTTATAACCATATGGTGCACAATCTACTCATAAATAATAGGAGTATAATGAACATTCCCTCTTAGATAAAGATGACACAAATTGATATTGACTCTTCTTAGTTAACTTTGGTTAAAACTTCGTTGATTAAGATAAAAAGTACAAGTATGCTAATTGAGGGCATCAAAGATATACCAATCAATGTTGGTAACTTTACAAATGCCACTCTTCAACAAAACCTTCATGATTAACTAAATTCTATGTATAATTTTATCATTGAAAGACCTTTTATATATGAGATTAAAACGACAATCAATTCATGGTACCTAATCATAAAATTCCTTACTGAAAGTGGGATGACCATAGTAAAAAGAAACCAAATGGCTTTTAGCCTAAGTATCTTCACTTGTTTCAAGGGTAAAAAGGATTTATTGGTGAATTGGGCAAGGTTCTTAAATGTGAGACCAAAGATATAGAATGAAATTATGAATGATTTGAAAAAACTAAGTTTCTATAAATATAATGCATGCTTCATCTTTAAGTTTGGGTTTACTTTAGATGTTAAACAAGATAAAACCCTTATAAAGCTCTTTAATATCCAAGAAGACAAAAATTCCTTTGAGCCAGTAGACATGCCAACCATTAACATAGATATGGACTCTTATAGGTTGAACGTAAATCTTTTTTTATTTGTTAGAATAAGATAAATTTTAAATGAGGTGGAGAGATAGAAAGCTGTATTTAAAAAAAAATAGACAAATTATTGAATGTTGGCTTTATTCGGAAAATGATGTACCTTGATTGGCTCGCCAATAGGTCATGGTGAAGAAAGCTAATAGAAAATAATGGGTAAGTGTAGATTTTATTAACCTCAATAAAGCATGCTTTACAAATAGCTTTCCTTGTCTAAGATAGATAGACTAGCGGACTACACAATTAGGTTTGAATTTAAAAGCTATTTATGAACTTAGACTACCCTTAGATCTCTATGTGGCTCAATAATAAAGAAAAAACATATTTTATCATGAATATATAGATATTTTGTTATAGATCCATGCCATTCAAATGAAGAAATATTAGGGCCGCACATCAGAAGATGGTGAACAAGATATTCAGATGACAATTAAAGCCTGTAAAATGATATACTTATTAAGATCATGATTTTTTAGCAATATATTTACAACCTTTGCAGGATCTTCTCTATTCAAAGCCAATACAAGATACATTTAAATCTTATTAATTATGCCATTCTAGACCCTAGATACCTTCATTATGAAAGAGGACATAATTAAGTTTCCTAATTAGGAACATAGGATAGAACACAACTCCAAGAAAGTAAAAGTCATCCTAGACCCAAGTTCTTTTTTGTTGTTGAAGGATATTCATAGGCTAATATGAAGAGTCATCATCCTTAATAGGTTCATATCTTATCTAGGAGAGTGTTGTTTACCAATCTTTAAGAGATAAAACAATCTCTAACTTTGAGTGCACTCTAGAGTGTCAACAAGCTTTTGAGGAGTTTAAGGCTCATCTATCTTCACCAAATGTCTTGTCAAAACCTAGAGAAGGTGCAAATCTTTTTCTCTACTTAGGTATGACAAACCTATTTGTAAGCAACTATTTTTGTTCATGAAGAAGAGGGAGTATAGAAATTCACGTATTATATTAATAAGACTCTCTCTGATATAAAGACCAAATAATTGAAGATTGAAAGGATAACCCTCATCTAATTTAATAATAATAAAAAAATAAAACCTTATTTTTAGATGGACCAAATCATTATTTTAACAAACTATCTCTTTAAATTTTTTTTCATAAACAATACATATCTAGACACTAGGTGAAATAGGCCATCAAATTAGAATAATTCAATCTCTTATACCAACCAAGGTTAGTCATAAAGGCTTAGACTTTAACTAATTTTATTATAGAATGCTCATTCACTAAGTAAGTAACACTCGAACAAGATGCATCACTACCTAAGATGAGCCAACCACTTGTAAATTATATGTTTATGGTTCTTTTAATGTCCATAAATATGGGGCTGAGATTATACTAACGAGTCTAAATAGATAGATCCTTAAGTAAAAACTCCTTTTTGAGTTTTTCTTCTCTAATAATATGATCGAATATGAGGCTCTCATAACCAACCTAAATATGGTTTAGGCTTTAAATTCTCAACCTTTCCAAGTGAGTATCTGCATTGGGAAAGCCTATAAAAACAACCTCGTATGAGATAAAAAGCAAGAATATGGAATAAGGACTTAACAAAACATGTCACTTACTAAAAAACCATCATATGTGATTCACTTGTGATAATAAAAATAGGAAACCTTGGCTATTTAAGGAGAGATATATATAAAAAAAATGTTAGAAAGATTCAACAAGAGCAAGGGAAAACCATTTAATTCTCCACAAATAGGTCATTTTAAGTTAAGTTCCAAAAAGAAGTTCTATAATTGAAAAAGAAAATAAAGAGATAAAAAATATTCCTACACATTAGTAGTTGGAAGTTTGATGTGCACAAATGATATATACAAAGCCAAACATTGCTAATGTAGTTGGTGTTGTAAGTCAATTTCTCTCTAAACCATATTAGGAAGATTAAAATGTATAGAAAGGGATATTGAGATATCTCAAGGAAACATCTAAAGCATGCCTAAATTTTGGCGGTGGTAAACTTGTATTAGATGGATACATATATATAGATATGATAGGCGATATAGATTCCAAGAAGTCTACATCAGATACATGATACTCTTGTTGGGGGGTTGTGTCAACGTAATCAAAATTATTAAAATATGTTAATTTATGTAATATAGAAGTATAATATAATACAGTGGTAAAAAGATCCAATGTAACTCTTATGAATAAAAAAGTTCCTAAAAAAGCTAAGATTATAAGAAAAGCTCGTACTCATTCATATGAGGTATCAATAGATTCATGATGCTTTGGAGATGAAGGCATTCCAACTTGAGAAAACTTATATTGATAACAATAAATTAGATGTGATGATTGTAGTTTTTCTTAAAAAGAAGAAATTTGTTTTTAGAGAGGAAACTGACATAAAAGAGCCTTTAATATAAGCATAAAGAGGAGAATTATTGGATCCTACCCATGTAAATATGGCTAGCGTAGCCGTCAATCCTATACCAACTGTCTCAAGGTTAATTTCTCGTCAAAATGTTCCAACTCCTATGCTACAGCCCAGCCCCCTGCCAGACTTAGCCTTCCCTTTTATCGATTCATTAGTATTTGCCTAGCAACTAAGTGTTTCCCCTCGCTAAGAGGTTTCCCCACTCTCTTCCTTATTATGAGACAAGCAGAACATATAATTAGAAAAGATGCAATGTATATAAACACGCAAGTTATTACAGGAACCAATCTCAACCTTTATTTGTCTCAACAACAAATGAAATACATAAATCTGTATATATGTGATATACATAAAACTTGCATGCAATATGCTAAACTATCATCCCCTTTTCCTCTCTCTACATAGATAAGACTCTCTAGCCTATTTATATAGACAAGCATATGAAATGTTATGAAGCATACAACTACCATCCCTATATTTTAGGAAGTAGTTGAGCACTTTCTCCCCCATGTTCCTATGAATTTAATGGGTGGTTTTTGACCAATGATCTCATGATCTTAGTGTCTTGGGTAGCAATCCTAGCCATGTTTCCATGTTTAGCAGCCATGCCCCCATGATCTAGATAACCATTTCCCCATGAAGCCATAATCATAATTTCCGTAACAATCCACTAACACTGCTATGTAACCATCAGTCTATGCTGTTGAATCTGCTGTGTTTGCTGCCTGCCTTGGATTGTCCTTCATCAAAGCTCAAACTCGCATCAACCTACTACTTGTATAAGCCATTGAATTGATTTCTCCACTACTGTCAAACTTGACACTGTCCACGGACTACTATTATCCATTATGTCATTCTAGTAGTGTTTTTCGTCAGCGTATTAATGCTGGATTTTAACTTAATTACAAACTCTCATTGAGGTTGATGAATTAACATGTGAAATTGCTAATAAATAAGGACAGCTTGTGTGTGGCTTGGGATAGTCGCATAAGAATTTTGGAAGATATAACAATTATGTAACCATGGAGAGGTGCAACTTGCCTAACAAGATCGATAGGATTGGTCTCAATGCTTTGGGTTAGGACTCAAAGTGTGTTTTGACTTTGTGGGAAACAAATAGGACCATAGAGAAGACTTTAGTCGTAGCTTGGTTTGGAAACTAGTTGATGATGGAAATGTTAAAGTTTCCTAGGCATCGTAGATTCAGTGGACATAATTTTATTGAATGTGGGCAGAACCAAGAGGCTTTGTGTGTAGGACACAAATTTATGATAGTGGAAAGATGTGATGCAGGGGTATCATAAGTCTATCCAACGAGGGTGTCGGTTTCTTTTAGTAAGAGATGTTTATAACAGAGTCAAAATCCAACATGAATAATGCACTAATGAAAAACACTACTGGAATGACGTGGTGGATAATAGCAGTTCGTGGGACAATGTCAAGTTCGACATTAGTGGAGAAATCAATAGCATTGGCCTATGCGAGTAGTGGGCTGATGCGAGTTTGAATTTGGGCAAAGAACAATTCAAGGCATACAACAAACACAACCGATTCAGCAGCATAGACTGATGGTTACACAACAATGTTAGTGGGTTAGTTTTGTTATTTTTTCTAGATTTTTCAATATTTTTGTGTTAATTTTGGATTTTATGTTATTTTTACTTTGTGTTTTAGGATTTTAATGTAATTACTTTGTAAAGGTCAATTTTAGACTTATTTAAAGAGTTGTAAACCTATTAGACAAATAGAACAAATATCATATTTTATTTTTAAAATAAAACTATGAATTTAGGGTTTTTTTTTAGCAACCCTTTTCGGCTAATAACTTTGTCCTTCTCACTTATTGTCTTCTTATTTATGCTTTTTTCTGTATTAGTTTTATTGTTTGCTAACTTTTGGCAAGCAAAAGTTAGCCCCAAATATCATTACGGTTAAGTAAAAAAGCAATAACATAGCAAAATAATTAATAGTTTTTTGAAAAATAATATTGTAGCAATTTTCTCAATTACATTTGTTTAGATAAATCAGTCAAAAATAAAGAAACTTTAAGTGACAAATAATCTATTAAAGAAGCAAATATACTTTTGGGAGCTTCAGATCTACCAATAGAGATAATCGATTTCTTTTAATTTTTGTTGTCTTTTAAAAGTTATGTTTGGACAAGCTACAATGCTCAAGGGAAACCGTGAACACCACTATTATTTATTAAATGCTAAGAGGACTTGACATTTGTCACGACACAAAGAAGAAAAATGGACTACATTGTGGATATACATAACATATGTTTTTATTATAGCTGGTTTGTCAGTTGATCAAACTTTTGCAGCAACCAAATTACACTTCTGATTAAAACCTGTCATGAAAAGAAATTAAAGGATCACAAATAAAGGAAAAAGGGAAAAAAATCATCAATCATTTTCAGTGGTATATTATGCATGTCAATATTTCATTTTATCATAAAAAAATCATAATATTGCAAGTGATGAGAATACTAAGCAATTGTAAGAAGGGAATGACATGATCAATGAAGATTGTTTTTGTAGATAAATATCCATATAGGTATTATGTTTAGGGATATAGTCTAGTTTTATCATGATTAAGTTTAGAAAGCCAACTTAATCTAGGACTTTTATTATAAAAAAGTCCTAATAAGCTTATGACTCTACATTTACATAAGAATATTAATGGTTAATAGACAATGGTCTCTTTATTATCTTTTTTATCAGTTAGAAAAAAAAAACACTTTCTCACAATATCTCTTTTGTTCTATCTATAACACCATCAATTCTAGGGATTCGTAATGTGCTATTTATTTAGGTGACACAAGTAGTCATCTAAGGAATGAGATTGGTCCAATGTTTTTGGTTCATACAATATAAAAGAAGTTTGTAATTCAAGTGGAGATCCTGGTTCATAAATCTAAAATGTTACATTAACCCTTTTATTAAAATATACCAATAGTGGTAACCAAGCTTTTAATACTTGTTTTCGCTTTGATATGTGTTTGTATGAATTTTATGATCATGAACATTTATAAATATGAATGAAGTTGTAACTTTTAATTAATTCAAGTGGTAATATGATTTGTTATTAAAAAAAAAGGACAATGTGGCACCAAATTAAGGTTTGGTGCCTAAAAAACCAGGGTTCATGTTCTAGTTCTATCAAAACTCTTCTTTTTTTTTAATAATGCATCATATTTGCTCATTCAAGTGCATAAATAATATAGAGTCAAATTGCATGGAAATACATCATATATGTATATACATATTATTTTTTCAAGAGTTTTTCAAAGTCAACTACCGATCTCTCTCACACTCATCCTAAATCAAAGCACCCTGTCATTATATGTGTGGAGGTTTGAATTTGAGATTTTTTAAAGAAAAAAAAAAGATATTGATATTTGATGTCTAGTTTATTGGCACACTGAGTGTGCTTATTTGTAATTGAATACTGATTGAACATAGAATTTAATAGGGTATTTATGAAATGTAGTTATAGTTTGGAATCCTTGCATTATAAATGTTTAACAACTTTACTGCAACATATATATATATATATATATATATATATATATATATATGATAATAAAGAAATCATTGGTTTCAATTATTATTGTGCACGGTATAGCCAAATTAATTAACATATCTTTATATAATTGTTTAATTTTGATGCATGACATGTTATAAATAATAATTGGTTTATTTTTTTTATTTTTTTTCAAGAGTTGATATTTCATCGTACATAATTATTATGGGATTTGCTTGATATGTGAGTGCCATATGAGCATTAAATTATACCGTTTTAGGAAATGATTCATATTCCACTCTCTTAAGAGATAGGTGTGATTTTCTCCATTCTAATTGACCAACGTGTGTTATTTCTATAAGAGATGGAGAGATTAACACTAAATATTTGTTTACGTTCATGAGATTGTTTTATTTATTTATTTATTATCTTGATGTTTTAAAATAATTTATGAGCATAATATGAGTGTGGCATCCTTATTTATAAATTATTTTTTAATGTAGTGATGTTGTAATAGGAAATTATTATTGTAATTTTACCATTTTTATTTCTTTTAATTTTAATGAGGATGTAATAGGATGTGTTTTCACAATAATACTATTTGTCTTAAATTATTTTATCATATAACACCAAAATGTCAAAAGAGTCCACGAAGGATTCAAAATAAATGTATGTGATGCATGGAATATTATGGATAAAGGAAATAGTCTTGACATTTTAAATCTTGATCAATTAGATATAATGTTCTTACTTACATATTAGGAGATGATTTCTAGCTTCCGCTATGAGATTTTTGATCTTAATATGTAGGTAGGAATTTTATTATTTAATTGGATTGAGAATAAACTGATAGATATGTGCCTAATTTAAATTGTACAATGAATGTAAAAACATGACCTCCAAGAGCATAGTATTTGAATGGAATGAGGATGAAAAACTTGATGGAAAGAACTATGATATATGGTATAAGAAAGTTCGATATTTCTTAAATAAGAAAGAGGTACTAAGAGACCTTGACCAATAGTGTGATTCAAGTTGAGGAAGGAATAACTACACCTAACACCGACATGACTAACAAGCCTATAAGGCCTGAATCAATAAGGATAAGATTGAATGTTTTGCTAAGTTGAGATGCATGCAAGATGACCTAATTAAAACATTTGAGATTTATGAGAATGCCAAAGAAATATGGGATCAATTTAAGGCAAACTTTGGTGGCATGATAACAACTAGGTTGTGAGCCCTGATCTTTAAGTTTAACCAATACATGATGAACTCAAAGCACTCCATGGTGGAACCCATTAGTGTGATGTCTGCCATGATTAAAGAGTTATAAACAAGTAGTAATAATCTCATTGATGAGTTGTATGTTCAAGTTATAATTAAGTCCCTACTTGAATCCTCTTAGGGCCATATAAAGATGGTGCTAATACATAATAAGGGTGTTAGAACCTTTAGTGATATTGAGAAACATCTTAAACTAGAGGTAGAGCGTAGAGAGGTGAACCGTATTGTATTTTTTTCAGCTCAAGCTAGATAATATAGGGTATTTAAGCCTAAATTCAAGGGATAACAAAAGGGTGTTGCACAAGGTAATGCTGCAAATTTAAGACCAAGAGCTGGAGGAGTAACCAAGTGCCACAAAAACAAGTGTGGAAAGAAAAATATGACCAAGGTAAGAACATGACCAAGGTCAACTGCTATAACTATAGAAATATGTCACTTTGCTCAAAATTGTTTTGAGCTGAAGAAGGAAAAACCTTATCCAAACTCTTTTAATGTATATGTTTGTTCACATGTATTTATTGCTTATATTACCTTTGGTTGGATTGAGTTAAAGATCAAGTTTGATATATAGATTATTGGTGTTTGCCAGTAAGTTGCCATTATGTTACTATAGGTAATAGTGCCCACGTTGATGTCCTTAAAGTAGGCACATATCGTTTGAGGATACGCATTGGGCGTGACCTATTTTTATATGATGTGTTGTATAATCTAGATTTTCATTGTAATCTCTTATCAGTTCTAGCTTTATTTCATTTAGGTTTTCTTTTCATTTAGAAGATACTCAAATGAATATTTATTTAGGTAGAAAACTATTTGGATTTGGTCGGTCAGGTGAAGGTTTCTTTATATTGGATTATTTTAATATTGACATTGCTTTAATTACCTCTTTTATTTCTTATAATATTATATCTCATTATATAAAATAGCATGCAAGATTAGGAAAGACACATAGGACAAGATAAATTTGTCAGACTAGCTAGAGAAGGTCTATTATGCTCACTCGCTAAAGTAAACCTACCTATATGTGAACCTTGTTTAGAAGGAAATGCCTACAAAAAGCCTTTTGGTAAGGCTAAAAAGGCTAATTTCTCATTAGATCTAGTCCATTCAGATATTTATGGATCTATCAATGTGAAGGCACATTATGATGCTTCTTATTTTCTAATATAAATAACTACCCATAATACGGTGTTGTTTATCTATTATCTCACTGGTCAGAAACCTTGAACTATTTCAAATATTTTCTGACAGAGGTTGAAAATTAAAAAGACATAAGCTTAAAGGTTCTTCATTTTGATAGAGCTCGAGAGTATTTATCAGAACAATTCAAGAAACTATGTGAAAAAAGGGATACTTGGGCAATTGATGATTTTTTACACTTTGCAACAAAATGGTTTTACAGAAAGAAAGAATCATACACTTTTAGACATGATTAAGTCTATGATGGTGCAAACTAACCTTCTAATTAGTTTTTGGGAGGATGCACTATTGTCTACTGCCTACTTAACCAAGTATCCTCAAAAGTCTATTCATTCCACTCCTTATAAACTATGGAATGGAAAAAAGCCTAATTTTGAAGGCTTACGCCCATGAGGATCAGCAAATTAGGTCTTAAGCCAAGTAAAAAAAATATTTATTAGATACTCTAAGCATTCTAAAGGCTATATTATGTATGGTGAACATCCTGATGGAGGAATGACTGGGATAGAGTCCCTTGATGTAAATTTCTTACGAGAGGATTCTCCAAATATTGGTGAAGTTAAAAAGGATCTTTAATTTTATAAAGTTACAAGAACCTTATGAAGGTTTTATACATTGTTATAGCTAGAATGAGGTTTCTAACCCTTATCTTATAGTTGTTATAGATAATGGGAGTGGTCCTTTGCTTAGTGGGAGTATACCATTAAAAGTGTATCCTCAAAGTCCAGATGTACATAAATGTACATGTGGAACTATTCCTCTTCATCATTTTAAGATTGAAGGGGAATCTTTCATTTGTGTCTTTTTGGATAAGGATGAGCCATCTTTTTTTAAGGAAGCCATAACTTCACCTGCATTTAAAAAATGGATGGTATTTATGAGGGATGAGATGAGTTCAATGGTTGAGAATAATGTATAGGAGTTAGTTGATCTTCTACATGGGTGTAAATCTATAGGAAATAAATGTGTCTTTAAGATTAAACACAAGGAAAATGGATCAATAGACAAGTACAAGGCTTGTTTAGTAGTGGAAGGCTATGCCTAAAAAAAGGAACAAATTACGAGGAAATTTTCTCCCCTATAGTGAGATTTGCTTCCATTCACCTTATTCTAGCTATCGTTGCCAATTTGGAATGAAAGTTATTCCAAATGGATGTAAAGACTACATTCATCAATGGAGAACTAGAAAATGAGATCTATATGGATCAACCAAAATGTTTTATAGTAGAAGGAAAAAGGCACAAAGTCTACCATATTAAATGTTTTATCTATGGCTTGAAATAATCGTCTAAGCAATGGTATCATTATTTTCACCAAGCTATTATTTTGATTGTTTTTGTGATGATCAAGGAAAATCATTGTGTGTATGTTAAGAAAGTTGAGAAGAAAGTTCTTATCCTTTATACGTGAATGATATTTTATTAGCTGGAAATGATTTGGAGTTGCATATAGCCACTCAAAAGTGGTTGTCCTCTACATTTGAGATAAAGGACATGGGTCATGTAAATTATATATTAGAAGTTAAGATCTAAAGGGATTGATCTAATAGACTTTTAAGTTTATCTAAAGATATTCATAGTAAAAGAATTTTAAAATGCTTTGTATGTATAATTCTAAAAATACTGATACTTCAATGGTAAAGAATCATATTCTTAATGTTGAACAATGTCCTAATTCATAGAAAAAGAAGAAGCAAATGGAAAATGTTCCTTATTCAAGTGTAATTAGTAGTCGCATATATGCAATGATATGTAATTAACCTAATATATGTTTTGTTATTAGCATTGTCAGTAGATATCAAAGTAGTCTTGCTATTACTTACTGGAAAGTAGTTAAAAGGATTTTTAAATATCTAAAAGGAACATTATTTTTTTTATGTTACCACGATGACAATCTTAGATTGATCAAATACAATGATGTTGATGGATCTACTAATAAAGATGAGAGGAAATCCATCTCAGGATATGCTTTTATTTTAGGAGGTGGGGCCATTTCATGGTGTAGTAAAAGATAGTCTTGAGTCTCCCTATCTATGATGGAGTCAGAATACATTACTTGTACAATTGTTGTGCAAGAGGCAATCTGGCTTAGGCTATTCTTGCAGAGCTTGAATGTTTATAGTACATGCAGATGATGTTATCATTACTTATTGTGAGAACGGTTCATGAAAGATGAAAGCATTTTGATACCATATACCATTTTATTCGAGACATCATTGCATAGGTCCAAATTGTCCTTAAACATATCTCCACTAATAAAATGGTTGTTGATCCATTTACCAAACCTTTCCCAAGAGACATCTTTCTTAGGCATGTTAGAGGTTTATGATTATGTAGGATCTAATATGCTTGTATTTTATATGAATTGACATTGTGGACCTTTTAAACATTAATGAATTATGAGTATTCTTCTTAGATAATTAATGTTATTTAAATTAGTGCACAATATCATATTAAATATAAATGTCACCAAGAAATGATTGTTTGTCTCATACAGGAAATCGTCTTGTCATTAAGAATGCGAGTAGGATGAGACATATTCCTATCATAAGATGCATTTTTGTAATGCTCATGATATGCTTATTACTTAGAAAGCTAGCAAGGAAATATTTTTTTTGTTATTTTATATCACCTTAGTTAAAGCTAATATGAGATTTATAAGTTGAAAATGAAGAGGTCTATGTCTCCATAAAATCTATTAGATAGCTAGATGTGAGAATTTCAAGAAGGCACTAGAAAAGTGATTGTCTTGAGATACTCAAGGTAGGAACTTTTTATAGTATTTAAACCAAGGTTTGAATAGTGTATGAGCATGACACTCTTTATAGTGGGAGCTCCACTATAGCATACAATTCATATTGCATGTGCTAAATCAAACATAAAAGAAAGTTATAAAATTGATCATTTTTTCATCATTGTGTGAGTCCTTTGGTTCTTTTGTGAATCCATAATTGTACCATTTAGGATTTAGAATAATGCCATGATGTGGAGATTTGATGTTGCTACTTTAACATCTTATCAAAGGATTATGAATCATACAATCCTACGAAGCATGTTTAGAAAAGTAATTAACTCAAAATAAATTAACATAAGGGGCTAAGAAAAAACTATTTGAATCATACTAATGATTTATGAGTTATTGCCCAGGTGATTATGTTAGATAAATGTATTTAATATAATTACAAGTACAAATGCATATAGTGAGAGATCATGTATAACTCTTCATATTATCTAAAGAGAAATCATAGATGTTTGATCTAATGTGATTATTTAGTTTGGGGTATAAATGAGATATCAAGTTGTAATGTTATGTTAGTTTTGATAATGACTTAATATAACATATACCTTTCTTGTTTGGTCGCATGTTCCATTTCCGTATGAAGAGGAGAACAAAAGAGTACCTTATTATAAGAATAAGGTTATGGCTATATAGATAAATGTCTATATAAATATTTTATTTGGGGAGTTTGGAAAGCTAACTTAATCTCAAAATCTTATTTGAAAAAGTCCTAATAAGCTTATGACTTTATTTATATAAGGATGCTAATGATTAATAGGCAATGATCCTT
>Ga0325414_1003585_pt1 | contig 16168 bp, 9 predicted proteins | sample PopdelMetagenome_8_FD_206183 | JGI IMG/M metagenome (GOLD analysis project Ga0325414, IMG submission 206183) | Populus deltoides microbial communities from Bellville, Georgia, United States - Leaf-PdKOR-R3 | ecosystem: Host-associated > Plants > Phyllosphere > Phylloplane/Leaf | place: USA...
TACAGTTAAAATTCCAAGCCTTTTAGATTTTTACTCAGTAGGTGCTTATTCATCAACGTCATGCAGTGCTCATTAATACGTTTCCACAATATTACTTGAAAGGGCAATACATCCTTCGAAGGTTTCAAACGACCTCCTCGGCGGCCTGGAGAAAAATAAATAACATTTATTTTTATTTAACTGGTTAGATTTTAAATTTATTTTTTAAAAATTATTAATTCAAGTATTATAAATTTTAAAATTATTAAAAATTTAAATAATTATTAATTTTAAAATTTTAAAAAATTAAACGAGATATATTCAAGATAGTCTGGAGTCCAACAAAAAAAAAATCTGTATTAAACAATTGCATACATGTTACTTAAAATTACTTTGTTTCCAAGCCTCTACTATAACGGCTCATTACACAATCGTGTAAATTAATTTTTTAAAATAATATTATTTTAATTTAAATTAAATTTAAATCAATTTAATTAATCTAACTTAACTGGTGACGTGTATTTTAAACTTTATCGTGGCCATAGCATTGCATGTAATTCAAAACATAGAGGATTGCTCGTTGTATTTAGCAAATTCCTTGAACATGCCATTAAGGCACAGCACACACATTTAATCTTCCAAATCACTCCTAATCATGATGAAATCAATAATCCCATTCAAATCATGTTGAAATCAAGAGTTCTTCTGATTTTAGTATCCTGCCACGTCACCCACTTATTCTAAAAGACAAAAAAATAAAAATAAAATAAAATGCAGGCCGCAGGAATGCTCTGAATCTCCAACCAGCCGCCACAAAATGATAAAACGTGCGACCACCTCATGACCAAGTCACGTGCCGCGCATGCTCTTCTCTCAGTGCTAAGTGCCAGGTGCTGAAGCTTAAAGTCAGATACCATTTGTACCAAACATCACATGATTGCACAAACCAAAACAAAAGGCGAAACTTCAATTTCCCCCCCTACATTCTTCAATGTTCTAATTCTGCCTCTGTATTTTTATATTTCTCAAATATTATTCTCTCCCCTACTAGCAATCAAATGCCCTACTCTTTTATATTATTGTGTTTTTTTTTTTAAATATATTATAGCATAAATGGAGATTTAAAAGTAAGGAGTGATAAAGAGTATGAAAAAAATAAAAATAAAAAATACCAAATTTTTATTAGTTAATTAGAAAGATTATTTGGGAACAAAACTTATTAGAAATAAAATTATATATATAAAAAAATTATTTTGATTTTTTTTATATTTAATTATTATCTCAAAATCTTAAAAGCCAGAAAATTCTTAATTTCTTATAAAATATAAAAAAGAAATTGATTTTTTTAGCTTGTTTGGTTTTGAAAATGAAACAAAAACTATAGAATTAAACCAAACCTAAAATATAATCAAATGAGCTAAATTTCTTTTGTTCGGTTTAAAGAACGAGGGCACACCCTAAGATATCTTATTCGGTAGTAAAAGACAAAATCGAAACTTCTTAAAGACTTGAGGGGGTGAAATTAGAAAACCTTGAACTATAGGAGCAGAAATGAAATGTTGATGGATTTATAGTAAGTTTTCCCCAAAATAAAAACTATGATTTAAAAATAAAATAGAAAGTAAAAGTAAGTAAGGCTCTGTTTGTTAGTCAGTGAGAGAGAGAGAGAGAGAGAGAGAGAGAGAGAAAGAAGGGAAGCCCAAAGAAATGGGTAAGAGTAAGATAGTAGAGAAGATGAAGAAGAAGAAAGGAAGACCTTCTTTATTAGATCTCCAAAAACGCTCCTTAAAAGAACAGCAGAACCACCAGCAGCAGCAGCAGCAAAAGAAACGCATACATCATCATCGTCATCGAAACGTTTCGCCCTCTCATTCTAGTTCAAGCATTTCAACAACAACCACCCCTAATTCTTCTCAAAATCACAAATCTGCCACCACCACTACAGCTCCTCCACGTCGATCCGCTCGCCGCAACCCTACCAACGACGACAGCTGCCGCGACTCCTCTGATGATGAGGACATCGCAGAATCAAACGGAAAGCGCCGCCGCGAGAAGAAGCTGAAGCTGGTTCTCAAATTGCCCAAATCAGACACTAATTCGACGTCGTTTAACTCGTCTGGAGAGGAATCGAACGGTGAAGAAGAGAAAAATACGGCTTCAAATAAAAAGAAGAGGAAGATCAATGGATCTGAGAGTGAAAAGGTAAGTGAAAAATCCAAACTTTTTGATAAAACAAAGAAAGTAACGTTGGGAAATTAACGTAAGAAAGCTCCTTGAAAAGCGGGCTTGTGTAAGTATTTGACTTGGTTCTGAATATTTCTATTTTCGAAAAATAATAATAATAATGTTGTCTAGTATAAATCTTTTTAAACAACTCGAAAAAAAAAGTCTTTTTTTTTTCTTTTCCGAATGGAATTTAATTTGTCTTTTATGAGAAAAATAAATAACAGAAATAACAGTAAGAGTCATAATTGTTTTTATGGTAACTGTAGTTTCCTTTTTTGGCGGCTTGCAAGTCCCTTTTAACACTTACTCATCGATTACAGCATAAAGTTTTGATAGTAGTTTGTTATTTCTGTTGATTTATTGTTGGGTTTTTTATTTTTTATTTTTAATTTCAGGGAGATCAGAAGTCTACAGCTGGAACAAACCCTACAAGCAATGTCAAAGGTTGGTGTAGTTAATGATTTTGAAGACCCATTTGTCTAAAAGGGCTGAATTTGGGAACTTTTGTTTGATTCATGTCTTACTTGTTTTGCAGATTCTGGACCCTCAACACCTTTACCTGATAAAAAGCTATTGCTGTTCATCCTGGACAGGCTTCAAAAGTGTGTTTTTTTTTTCAGCAGCTTTCGAAGTTTTTGCATTTTTGTTCTTTTGATGTTTGCTTTTAAGGTTTTTAGTGAAGTGGGTGAGATTTATTTCTTTTCAATTTAAAATTGCAGGAAGGACACGTATGGCGTGTTCTCCGAGCCAGTGGACCTAAATGAGGTTAGTGTTTTGATGATGCATTTAGCCTTTTGGACTTGTTTATATGCTTTTGTTATCTGATTTCTGGTCGATGACATCCGACTTGTTATGCAGCTTCCAGATTACCTTGAAGTCATTGAGCATCCCATGGATTTTGGAACTGTCAGAAAGAAACTCTTGAATGGAGCTTATGCCAGTTTGGAACAATTTGAGGTTCGTTTATCATTTTTGTAATGTGATTACGTTTTTCCAACTTTCCCTTTTTTCTTTTATTTAGGTTGCTTTGTGTTTTTAGGTACCTACACATGTCCATAAAAAAACAGAAGAGTCCATAGAATTAAATGTAGACTAGGTTCTGTTGATTGTGCCTGCATTTGTTTTATGGAAAGAACACATAGGTATAAATAGATAAGGAATGAACATCCTTTGATTTCATTTGGTTTCTATGAGACATGGGCATGACACCAGAAATTAATACATTCACATGAGCAGATTTTGTTTTCAACTGCTTGGTTTTTGTTCTTTTAGTATGCAGATAGATCTATAGAGTGTTCTACTAGTTGAGACATTGTGTTTCCATATTAGAGTTTAAAATACTTAAAAGAGTCCCTGTTCCTTCCATTAAGACTGTTAAATTGGTCTTCAATTCTAATCTATCATTTCCATTTCATGCATCGACAGATCATTGTGGTAGCTACCTTTAATTAGATTTCACATTAACAAAAAAGAACTGGTTTCTTTAAGTGAGTCATTGCCCCATAGAAATCGGTGAGCAATTTGTGATCCCTGCTTGTGCCAAGCTATTAGAATTAAATGTCCATGACGGAGGTGCCAATGTAATGCAAATAGCTCCATGCTTGGTCTGATTAAATGGATAAGTGCAAGAATTATTTCAGTAGGTGGTGTGTTTTTAATGGTTGCAAGCTAGGAATGATTTCTTGCATTTATGGATCTCCTACTAGTAACTGGGAGACTAAAAAGGCAGGAGTACTAGTTCTGTGTTCATGTCCATTGGGGGTGTTCACGATCCAGTTCGGTTCGGGCCAAAAAATCTAACCAAACCAAAATTTTTAATTTCTAGTAATTTTAACCCGGACCCAACTGAAAACCGGTTCAAACCGAACCGTTTCAGGTCGGTTCGGTTTGGGTCAGTTGTTTTGCTTTGAAAATCAGGAAACCCAATGTCTTTCACAGCCTTCCAGCGAAAGATCTTTCGCAGCCTTCCATAAACTGAGAGTTCCTCATATGTCATTCCTATGTCCACTTCATCAAGCTGTTTCATGCAGAATGGGCATTGAAATTAATTTATCTCTTGGATAGAAGTATACATAATAGAGGCAGAAGCATCAGTTTGAGACATGCACAATCATGCGATTAAGATCTATAAGATCAATCCCTGTTATATATAAAGTGACAAGTGAATATGGTTAATGAAAGTATGTATTTATACTGTTTTTTTCTTTCTCTATTTAAATTAGGTTGAACTGGTTTGGTCCAGTTCCATTTGGTTTCAACTTTCTGAAACTGAAATCGAACCAGACCAAATAATTTTTCTAGCTTTTCATCTGGTTTCTTTGGTTTTTTTTTTCCTCTGGGTTCGGTATTTTTGGTTATTGTTTTTCAGTTTAATCGGTTGGTTGTTTTTTTTTAACACCCCTAATGTCCATCATATATTGGTTGATATACTCTGCCACTTATTGCAATTCTTCATTTTTGTTGGCCAATTGATTGTGGATCCACTTGCAAGAGGTTTGTCCTAGACAAACCTTCACAGTACTCCAATTCCTGCCTCATGCATGTGCATGTTGACACGTGAAGTTTGCCTTCCTTGCTGCCTCTTATAAGGAAAAAGAAGATTTAATTGGATTCTGAGTTAGGACAATATCCCAATCTAATGATATTCTAAAATCCTTCATTTTCTTTTATTTGATTTTGAAAGAAATTCTTTGGATTTTGATCTTATTGCATGCAGAAAGATGTTTTCTTAATATGTACGAACGCAATGCAATATAATGCCCCAGATACCATATATTTTCGACAGGTAAAGCCATTCTTTTACCTTTGAATTTGAAATTTTCAGGCTTACATTTTTATTTTTTTGAGATTTCCTACTATTGTCAGGCACGATCCATACAAGAGTTGGCAAGAAAGAACTTTGAAAATTTAAGGCAAGATACTGATGATAACGAAGCAGAACATAAAGTAGTAAAAAGAGGGAGGCCACCTTCAGAGAATTTTAAAAAATCACCGGGCAGGCCTTCACTAGACCCTGCTGGTTCTGAGTTTCCCTCAGGTGCGACTCTTGCTACAGGTGGAGAGAATAGACCTTCAGAGAAGCCTGGTTTTGCAGATTCTTCAGAACAATTTCATGGTTCTCGCAATGAAGCTTATTCGCTGACTGACAACAGATTTGAGAGGCATGACGAAACTGCAGGTACAGAACTTCAATAGTAGTTTGTTTTTTTCTCGTTTTCAACTTCATTTGTCGCACTCTTCCAATTCTGTACTTAACATAATGACAAGACATTTTCACATTTATTACAGGTTCTGTACTTAAAGGTAAGCATAGTAAGAAGCCTTTGGCAATTGATGAGAACAGGCGTAACACTTATAAGCAATTCCATCCTTCTGCTGGTGGACGAGTGCCATCTGTGCTGACTACTTTTGACGCAGAAAGGAAGCAGCTAGTCGCTGTATGTATCCCATTGATGTCCATTTTCTATTTAATTCCTTGGAGTGAAAAATAAAGCCTCATTCATGCAAGGGGCTCATACAGATAGTGGGTGGGTCAAGGGTAATTAGAATAGAAATGAAAAAAATAAATAATAATTCCTACATCTCTTGGCTATTTAATTTGGTATAGGTAGTCACTTAGTTTTGCTTTGCAAAATAATAATCATAAAAGATCCTAACAATGATAAGAAGTGGTAGTAATGCTGCAGTTAAATTGTATCAGGTGTTTGGAATGGAATTTTTACTGGCCCTTATCATGGTTGGTTGATTGTCTTTTGTTTTTTTTTTTTAACATGAATTAGGTGGGACTTCTGACAGAGCATGGTTATGCAAGGAGCATAGCACGATTTGCTGCGAACATTGGACCTTTTTCCTGGACAATCGCAGTTAAGAAAATAGAGAGGTCTTTAGCACCTGGAATTAAGTTTGGTCCTGGATGGGTTGGAGAAAACGACATCACACCACAAAGGCCGTTATTTTCTTCACCCCCTCCAAGTCAGCCGGCACTGCCACCACTACCACAAAGGCCCTTCTCTGTTCTTGAAAGTTCAGCTGCTAATGCCACCCGTTGCAATGTTAAATCAAAAGAAGAAAAATTGTCAGTGAAACTTGAGAAAGATGTTTTATCAGAGAAGCAGGCGCCTTCTACTCACTTGTCAGATACACGTTTAACTCCTGTTCCTCCATCCACCTCGATGACTACCTCCTCTGCTGCCAATAAATCTGAACCTTGCACAGAAAGAGCAGAAGCACTTGCGAAATTGAATTCCCATTCTGCATTTAATGTGCTGAACAGTAGTACGGGTGTGGCAAGGCAGAGACCTCCATTTCAGCTTCATCAGAACCCAGCCATTCACCCTGGCATGATTGGATTCAATGCCACATATGGGTTTAACCTAGCAGCAGCCCAAATGGGAAAACTAGTTGGAGTTTCTAGGCCTGCTGGGTTAAACATTCATTCATCTCAGATGGCCGACATGGTCTCTAGAACTAGTTCGAACCTGGTCCATTCAGCAAATGCAAACAGCCTAAACTCAGAGAAAACGAAGTTCCCTGAGAATTCAAGTTCAATAAATTTCAATGGTGCATTGCCAAATTCTGTGAGCGAGGCAGTGGAGGCCCCAAGACCTGTAGACCAACCTCAACCAACTTGGCAAGGGTTATATCCAAAATCAAAACCAGATTCAGGCTCATCACCACATCAGAAATCGGATGCTGTCCCACCTGACTTGAATGTCAGATACCAGTCTCCAGGTTCTCCTAGTTCTGGTCGCATTGATTCAGCACAGCCAGATTTAGCTTTGCAGCTCTAAGAAATAGTAGAGCTATTTTTTTTTGCTTCTCGGATGATTAAGTTAACCATAGAGTGGTGCCAATGCTCCTTGACTGTGGTTTGGTATTGAATCCCAAACCACTCAATTAGGATTCAAGCTTTGGCACCAACACAGAACACTAGAGTGGTGAGCTTGGCATTTGTGCTCCTAGGGATTAGACCAAGTCAAGGTCTCCTCAATAAGGATCCATCTGAGCCACACCTAACTGTACTGTAAAATTGCAGGTTGTTTCTGTACAGATTAATGTATCCTGATTCATAGATTCCTAAGCTTAAAAAAGGATTTCACTTGTGACCTTGGAAACCAAAGAAACCATGATGTTCCTAGAATTTGGTTTCAAGATGTTAGATGTTTATTTCGTATTAACTGTTTTCAACTTTGGAAAGCAATATCCGTTTGGAATTCAACGCTTTCTGGAACGCAATATGCAAGGTAGAGATAGAGACTTCTTATCTCTATCTAGTTCTTACACCAAATGGATTCTGCTTATTGGCGAATTGTAAAACATGGACTTGGCCATCAAATGTCATTGTTGCTGTCATCCAGAAGTCTTCTCATCTTTAGAAAAAAAACTTGTACTAAGTCAGCCTTAATCCTAACCAAATTCAGACAACGTAAGAAGAAGAAGAAGACAGGTCACAAGGCACAGAGAAGAAAATGTTAGATGATTTTACTGTATATTACTTCTCTATTCACATAAAATTTGAGATCCATCATGGTATCTGTATTCTTAGATTCTATTTGTAAGTGAATTAAAAAACACCAGCTCTTGAGTAGCTAATAATACATAGAACAGAGTACTTGAATGGGAACAGGGGACTTTGTCATTGTTTATTGTCCACCATCAGCCGCAGCCGCAGCTGCAGCCGCAACAGTAGTTACCCGACATTGTTTAACAACATGCAATTTCTATGAAAATCCATTATTATAGGAAAGTATTATAAGTATAAAAATACCATGAAATGGGCACAAGGAAATTGTCTCCTTTGACAATATTATATTGTTTGAAGATGGTGGAGTTTGGCAGACTGATCGAGTGGTGGCCCATGTAAGCTCGGAGGTCAAAATGGGACTCGGTCAAACTTGCTTGCTTTTATTTGAGAAATGGAAAACAGGCTGTCTCTAATAAACATAGCTAGGGTTTTCTTCAACGCAGTTTGGTTTAGCGATACCCCTTTTCCCAAGGGTCCACCTCCAAGACAAAGCAGAAGACGTTTAACGCTAAGCACTGACTAAATCCTTCTTTGTTTTGCGTACGATTTTTTTGTTTTATTAAAGTGGCTATCGGCTAGTTTCTATCTATCTAACTAATTTTATGAATTTTAAAATTAATAATTATATAAATTTTAAATAATTATTATATTAGCAACTACAGGATTATAAAAAAAACAAGTTTTTTAATAAATCAAGCCTTGCATTATTTTTCATTGAAAAAATATTTTTAAACTTTTAATTAATTTTATATATAACCTAACGTTTAAAATAAATTTTTAAAAATAAAAATATTATTTAAACATATTTCTAAATAAAAAAACATTATTAAAAGTAATTGCTACTATAATAAATAATAAATGAAACTAATATCAAAACTACTGTATTTGTTTTTATTGTTTTAGGGTATAAAAAATATTTTTGAGATATTTTTCTATAATTTTAATATAATATAAAAAATAAAAATAAATTATTTTCAGTGCAACACCGTATATAAACTACGAGTAACTTGATTAATTCCACGAGTTTTAAAATTAATAATTATATATATCTTTAGTGATTATCATATTAACAATTATAAAACTCGAACTTAAAATCATATAAAAAAATAAATTTTTTGATCTTAAATTTTTATACCGGAGAATATTATTACTCGACGACATGCTTAGATGGTTAGGAACACGTAACTCTTCTGTCGCTGAATCTAGGTGCATCTTGGACATATATTTGCCTTTTCAATTATAACCCAAAGCAAGATAGTATGAAAAACAAATACAGTTCCAGCCTTCCCTATTTTTTTTTTTTTTATCAATCAACGTCAATGAAAGAAAAAATATGAATAAATAATTTAATAAAAACTAATTAAAAATAAATTAATTAAAACATATAATTTAATTAATTAGATTTTAAGTTTAATTTTTAAAAATTATAGTTCAAGTGTTATAAATATCAAAACTATTAAAAATCTGTATAATAGTTAATTTTAGGATTTTCACGGATTAATTGATAGAAAATCCATTCTTTTGACTGAGAAAATTTCCCTGACACGGCAGTTGACTTGGACTAACGTTCTTCTGTCTTAATTACCCGCGAAACCACTTGCCTTCTTACAAAACCACAGAAAGACTCAGTCTATCTCCTCTCTCTCTCTCAATATTAAATAAACTGTCTTGTTCACTGAAAAAAAAAAATTCCCATTCTCTTATATCCGATTATTAGACTCGCACACAAAAAGAGAGTCTCAGACTTTAGTGGATAGAGAGGGTGGAAATTCTAGTCAAGAAAAGAGATTTTAGCCCATTAATTTGGTTGTTGAAGAACAAGAAAGATTTTGATTAAGGGAAAAGGAAAAAAAGGGTAACCCTTTTGAAGAATCTAGATAATCAAGATCAAAGTTGTTTCCTTTCTCCTTTATCCATCTTTGAGTTCTTGAAATTAAGCTGGATACTCCTGCAAGGTTATATCTTTTGCATCTTGATAGAATCCAGCTGGTTTTTTTTAGATGGGGAATTGCTGGCGTTCTTCTGCTCATGGTCCTACTACACCTTCAACCACTGGTCAACTAAGCTCAGGTAAAACAAAACCCTCTTACCTTTATGTAATTTTTTTTTTCTTTTCATTAAATGTTTAATCTAGTTAATCCAATTTATAATCTGGGTTTTGCTGTTTTTGTTCTAACTTTTAAGGAATAGAATTTGATGTGATTCAGTGTCAAGTTTGTTTAGTACCAAGACAACTGGTTTTCTCTTTCCCCTTTTGCTTTTGAGCTAGTTTGATATGTCAATCCTTTCGCTAGGAGATTGCCCTGATGCTCTACAGTATCGGTGTGGATTCCTTTTGTATTGTATTTGGAATTTGTTTCTTTCATTCCGAAACAAGGTTGGACTTTATCTCGACTTCTGTCTGATCAATAGTGGAAATTCTTTTTTCTTAAAGTTGTTAACTTTTTTCTTTTGGATTTCCACAAATTTGTTCATTTTAATTGAAATAGAAAATCATTTGATGTGTTTCTAACTTTCCTAAAACTCGTTGTTTTTTACTTTCTTAAATATGTTACCTAACTTAAATTTTGTAACTGCAGCTGGGATATCTCATACAACTAGCAATACCACTTCTTTTGGGGTCAGCAATGCAACATCATCTAGGGGCAGCAACATCTCTGCTCACAGCCGGTTTTCAGCTGGGAGTGGTGACGAGGAGTTTCCAAATGGGCAGATTTTGCCTACCCCCAACTTGCGGGTATTCTCCTTTGCAGAACTAAAGGTTGCCACCAGGAATTTTAAATCTGATACATTGCTTGGCGAGGGAGGTTTTGGTCAAGTCTACAAAGGATGGCTTGATGAGAAGGCGCCAGGGAGAAATGGAAGTGGAACTGTAATTGCTGTTAAAAGATTGAATTCTGAGAGCTTGCAAGGATTTGAAGAATGGCAGGTATTCAACCCAACTTGAGAAAGAACTAATCATTGGTAGACTGTTTTATAGAAAATCATCATTTAATTTTCACACGATTGTTCAATATCTTGAAATGTCGGGATTTCTGATCATTTGGAGAGTAGGAGACTTTTGATGGTTAATAATGGTATTTCAGGAAGTGAAATCGGATCAGCTCAAATGTTCTTTATGATTTTTCTCTTATAGTTGCTGGGAAGAGGCTAGGCTCTAGAGGATTTTCTCTGTTTGTTAGGCATATATATCATGCTTGACCTATAGCTTTGAAACAATGCTTCTTTGGATCCAAATGTTTTTGTGGTTCTACTCTAGATGCACATTTATGCATATAGCACTTGAAAATTGAGTGGCCATGTTTGAGAAGTCAACCTCAGGTTGGTGTGCAAATTTCAATTGGATAGGTTTCTTCCATTGAGCTTCAATTTTACAGGTGGTGGTTGAGGTTCCTCTTATTTTACAATCAGAGTACCTTCTCTTTTCTTGGAGGAGAAGGCATGAAAACTAATGAAAAAATCAATTAGTAACTTTGTACAATCAAACTGCAGAGTACATTGAGATAGTTCTCATGTAATCATTGTCTTTTCATCTGATTTTTGACAATTTCATTAAATCAAAGATCACACCTTCAACCTCATGCTCTTTAGGTTATAGAGAGAATGGGGTGATGGTAATAACTGGTAAAAAAGCAAACACTATGTTGTCTCCTATTTTCTGATCAACTTAGTTTATCGCTAGTGCGTTATTCTAAAAATGTACTTCCTAATTTCTTCATTTGTTGGTGCAGGCAGAGGTAAATTTCTTAGGAAGGCTTTCTCATCCTCACCTTGTAAGGTTGATAGGATACTGTTGGGAGGACAAGGAACTTCTTCTTGTTTATGAATTCATGCAGAAGGGAAGCTTGGAGAACCATTTATTTGGAAGTAAGAGCTAATAGTTAATGTTGATTTAACTAATACATTTGCCCACCTTTCAAGCTCTTAGTTAGGCGCAAAAAGGATTTTTTACTGATTTTTTGCTAGACAGTGAAACAAGATCATTTGATTAATCAAACAATATATATTTTTTTAATGGCGCAGGAGGTTCAGCTGTTCAGCCACTTCCATGGGATACACGGCTCAAGATTGCCATAGGAGCAGCTAGAGGCCTCTCTTTCTTGCACGCATCAGATAAGCAAGTGATCTACCGAGATTTTAAAGCCTCAAATATACTTATTGATGGGGTACTGTTCTCATTGAATTTAATGATTCTGATCTGAAAGATATCACTTTAGACTTTTTCTTATTTGTGGTTTTAATGCAGTCTTACACAGCAAAGTTATCAGACTTTGGCTTGGCAAAGTTAGGCCCTTCAGCTAGTCAATCACACGTGACAACAAGGGTGATGGGAACATATGGTTATGCAGCTCCTGAATATGTTGCAACAGGTAATCAAGCCCCCTGGATCTTTTGTTGGTTTTGGTTGAGTGATTGATGGTCTGGCTAGGCTAAAAATTTGCACTTAGATTTTATATGTTTCGAAACCGCTGCTTTAAAACCTTACATGACACTTAATATTTTGCTAAAAACAGGGCATTTGTATGTTAAAAGCGATGTGTATGGTTTTGGTGTTGTTCTGGTCGAGATTTTGACTGGCTTAAGGGCACTTGACACAAACCGTCCAAGTGGGAGACATACTCTGGTGGATTGGATCAAGCCATTTTTATCTGATAAAAGAAAGTTGAAAAGCATCATGGATATTCGGTTAGAGGGGAGATATCCTGCCAAAGCAGCTCTGCGAATAGCACAGCTTGCTCTAAATTGTCTTGAACCAGAACACAGGCACCGTCCGCATATGAGAGAAGTTGTGGCAACTTTAGAACGAATAGAAGCAGCCAAGGATAAACCAGTAGAGCCTAGAGCTCGTCCAAAACGTTCTGTGCCTCACCAGAACGTCCAGCAACCCTTGCAATATCGCTCTCCGCATCATCCAGTTCTGACAGATGGAAGTCGAGGCCACCAATACTCTCCACACGTAAGGTAAAAATAGCCATTGCTAATGAACATGTCCTACAAATTACGATCATTGTTTCTTCATTAAAAATTTTCATTTGTTTGTTTATGTAATTCATAAAATCTATAGCTAGTTTTGCTGTTGTAACGGGCTACTGAGCATGAGCATGTCAGCCATGAAAATGTAATTATTTTAGCAGAGATGTGGAGTGGTGGTAAGAAGAAGCATGTAAACAATGTAATCCTACTATCTAGGAGGGGAGTTCAATGCTGTCTGACCAAAATCCCTTCTGTAGTCAGTTTTAAATAGTCAGACAAATCTCGGATTCTAATGTTGTCTTGCGGTGCAAAAGTCATTTGTTTCACTTTTTTCCCGGTCTCCTCCTATTTAATTCATCTGAAGACAGAAGATTATGAACCTTCTGCAGAACAAGATAACTCTCATGCTGTCTTAAATTGTTCCAACTAGCTCGACTTCCCCTCGTTACTAAGAACTCAACCTGTTCAGGAAGGCCGATCAACGATGTATAGTGGGAGGAATGGCCTTGTGAGTACTGAGTTGGTCATGCATTCAAGTTCAACTGAGTTAGCCCCACCTCCTTCCTTTACTGGACTTGTATTTATACTTGAGACAGAATAACGAAACCCATGCACGTTTCTACTGATCTTTTCACTGTAGTTTTAAAACATGATTCCGAGACAAGTACCAAGTCATTGGTAGTATCGATCAATCAATCTAATGTTATATATTAACTCGAGTCAATTAAAATTTTTATTTAAAAAATGAATTCCGATGTTTTGTCTAATTATCCATTGGTTTAAGTTGGATTTTTGACCGGGTTAATTAAATTTTTTTTTATTTTTACTTTTTTAATTATGATTGATCCGGGTTCTGAGTTTGCCAGGTCTCGGGTAGACCTCCTTTCGGGTTGTAAAACAAAGCTTTGCACAGTATAAATAACTGTGTTATAACTGTGCTATAAACAGTAAGCGTTTCTCTACCAATGAAACAATTGGACAATCATAGAAAAACTAGGCCCAGACCAGCCCACTAGGCAAAAGCAAGACCAAATCTAAATTAGCAGGCTTCGTTGAATTTCTAAAGCCCATCAAGACAGCCCAAACCTGGCTGTCATTCATTCCGGCACGAAAACAAAATCACCACGTGGCAAACAACCATCTCTCCTTGTCTACCGACCCGTTGTTTAGATGATTTCCACACTAATCGTCGGTTTAATGCATTTATTTTACTCCTAAACTATTACGGATATGACAAAATAAGGTCTTAACTATCAATTTATTCTATTATAGCCTTAAACCATTGTTTTATAGGCAAATTAAGTCCTTCAAGATAGGAAAATCTAAAGTATAATTTTAAAATATTATCATGGAAGGACGCATTGTTTAGTATAGTTTTATGCGTCATAAAATAAATAAAAACTACTTAGCTCTTGCAAAACCATGTATTTTAAGTTTGACGGTCAAAGTTTTACCATTAATGTTAACAATTCAATCTAAAAGTAAATTTAATAAAAATTATAAAATATAGTTTATTTTATAAATAAAATGTTAAGAGAGAGTTTTCAGCATAGTTTTTAAACCCAACTCGGTCCAAGACCCGGGTTCCGAGTTTTAACCGGGTCACCGAGTCAATTTTTTTTTAAAAAAATCAAAACGATGTCGTTTTAGTAAAAAAACAAAAGTCAACGGGTTGCAATCGAGTTTTTAACCAGGTCTTGCCGGGTCAACCCGCGCGGGGTCAGCTGGGTTACACTGAGTTTTTTCTTTCTCTGTTTTTTCTTCAGTCCCGGGTCGGCCAGGTTCTAAATCGACCTACCGTTCTGGGTTTCAAAACTATGGTTTTCAGTATGATTCATGTAAAACTATGATGTGTGTTAATTAACCAAATATTTTCAAAACTGTAATTAAAACAAAATATAATTTCAACCATTTCTAATTACACTATCGACCAGATTCTAAAAGTTGCAAAACCATATTGTATAAAGTATTTTAAGAACTTGTTTGATATTATGATAGTTGTTGTTTGCTAAAGTGTTTTTTATTCAGAAATATAACTAAATAATATATATTTTTTATTTTTTAAAATTAATTATTGATATTAGTATATTAAAACTATAAAAAATATATATAATTTTTTTTTACAAGCGGTAAGTTGATGGTCAAAGTTTGACCTTTAATTTTAACGGCTCAAGCTAACAAAAGACTTGATTTGTTTAAATAATAACAGTTTGGGGATATAATTGAGCAAAATTGATAGCTCAAGCCTTAATTTCCCATAACCCGAGTAAAAGATGCCATCAAACCGTCTTGCTATCGTGCCGGTAATGCAAGCCGAGTGAAGAGGGTAGGGAGAGATACAGTGCGTGGAAGAGAAGGAAACTAACTAACTGCACAAAAAAAGAGAAATTCTGATTTCAATGGAAGCACAGAGAAGGAGGAGAAGAAGAAGATTCTGGACTTCAAGCTCTCTAGCTCTTCTTCTGATCTTCTTCATGGTATTTTTCATTTTTAATTATCTTATAATAATCATACTCTCTAATATCCGTTTTTTTTTTCAATCTTAATTAGCTAATTAATTAAATCCTTCCTTCCTTGGTGCAGGTTGTTCGTGCAGATTTATCAGATTATAATCCAACTCTGTAAGATCTCTCGCTTCCTCATTCTGACTTAATCATTCCTTAATCCGTCATCTCCCTTTGGTTAATCTATTTATTGATTTATTCTTTTTTTTTTGGTTTTAGTCAAAGAGAGCCCAAAGCGCATCATCGGCGATTACATCAGGTTATTTCTCTTCTCATTGATTCAAAATTCCCATCTTTGTGTGTGAAATTGACTAATTTAGCTTGCATCTATCTTTGGTGATTTTTCCTTCTTTTAAAAATATTTATTTATGGGCATTAAATGAGAAATTTATAATCTTTCCATGAGCTGTGAAGATAGTGAAGACAGTGACTTGGGTTTTTGAGACATTGATGGTAATAATAGTGATCGATTGATGTGTTTCTTAATCAGGGGGTTCACTGCTTCGACTATATTATGTGTAACTGTCATTTAGAGGGTGCTCAGCTTTCTTGAAAAAGGTTAGATTGGAAAATAACTTTGCCCCCCTATCATAGTTTTTCCTTTTCCTTTGTTTTGAGCGGGAAACTTAAACTTTTTGGTGAAGTAAATGTGGCCTTTTCTTAAAAAGTTTCCATACTTTTCAGTTCCAGATGAGCTCGATTTTTGTTGTTTATGGAGGTCATATAGTCTTACTTCTATGTTTGAAGATTGCGTGGTTTTCAGTGGGGGTAGAGTAATTAGGTGTTTTGATGAACTTGCGGAAAAGGATTTTCTGTGTTTGTTTCCTTGAGTTCTTAATTGCAACAAGGATGCGGGGGGGGGGGGGGGGGGGGGGGGGGGGGGGGGGGGGGGGGGGGGGGGGGGGGGGGGGGGGGGGGGGGGGGGGGGGGGGGGGGGGGGGGGGGGGGGGGGGGGGGTAGC
>Ga0325414_1003586_pt1 | contig 16168 bp, 8 predicted proteins | sample PopdelMetagenome_8_FD_206183 | JGI IMG/M metagenome (GOLD analysis project Ga0325414, IMG submission 206183) | Populus deltoides microbial communities from Bellville, Georgia, United States - Leaf-PdKOR-R3 | ecosystem: Host-associated > Plants > Phyllosphere > Phylloplane/Leaf | place: USA...
TTAATATATATATAATATGTTAAATTAGATTAAAATTCAAAATCGATCAAACTTGTTAAAATCTTACTGATTTTGACCGATTTCGAGTTTTAACCCACAAAAGTTAAAAAATTTACTGCCTTCATGTCCGAGTCCCCTGACACTCCAAGTCTCCCCTTTCTCCGTTACCCAAATCTCAAATTTTCAATCTTAGCATACTAACACCAACATTAAAAGATCTTGGGTATGGGAAAGCCTTATACTATATTTTAGGCCGGGAAGGCATGATTGGAGAATCGAAACCATGGGAAGACAAAGGTAAATGGTGAGGAATCAAATGAGTAAAATAAGAGATGAGAATACTTATATAGAGAGAAATACTGTGTTTTAGACTAACAATTTGTTAACTACAAAGAGAGACGACAAAGACTTATAGAGAACTTGAAATACATGTCTTGCTTGGTGGGATATTTGGACATTATTTCTAGGACTTGTTACTAACATAAAAAAGGTGGAAGGTGAGGTGGCATGGGATTAAATTGATGTCATTTTGTATGTTTTTGTTCTCGTTATCACGGGTTCACTATATTGGTCTCTGTTAATTTTTTTTTTAAGTTGGTGACATACCTTAAAATGTTGTATTATCTCACTAGTTATCTGTAGTGTGTTTCAAGACCTGTCCTCTAGAAAATGTTCTGAAACTCTATCAATAAAACATAGTTGTTCAATCTTATTTTTTTTCTTTTCGTATTTTTAAGTTATTTAAACCATATATGAATTTTTATTTGAATTATGTATTTTAAGGTGTTTGGACATTTGTATTGTTTATTTCACTTTTATTTTAATTGTGTTATACTATTATTTACTACTTGACTGAAATTGTCAATATATAATTAGTTAAAATATTTTTTTTGTGATTTTACGATCCGAGTTTATATTGTATATTTTATGTCGTGTTAGAAAAATATTTTTGACAACCTTGTTCTAAATCATTCCTGATGATTTTTTTTCATATTCATTTATTTTTCTTAAATTCAGGGTCTCTCCTTTTTTTTTTCTTTTTTAAGAAAAAGAAATTTTTCTGATAATCTAACTACATCAGGAACACTTTGAATTCTGGACTTAACTATAAGCAAAGTTCCCAAAGATTGATATATAATTTCTCACCAAAGAAAAGTCCACGAACAATTTGCAATTTTCAAATACTATATTATGATGGCCCGCTCTCACATGGTGAACCCGTCGCCTTTCGTTCTGCAAGTCTTCGTCAACGTTTTATTTATCCTTATGTAGCCCGTGATATTAATTTGCATCCACCACCAGTTTATTGTTGACTTCTCTCTCCTATTGTACAACAAGCTCGTATATTCAGGTCTCTGCTGCTGGTGCTAATGGTGGATAATTTTGGCAAGCAGGAAAGTGACCTCCTTGAGAGTGAGAAGGTAATGTATAGGAGCTGCACGTAGTTCAACCTTTTCACATGTTCAATATTTGTTTCTGATCTTAACTTTCTGTCCTTCCCTTGATTTACATGTACGCAGTAAGGGCAAGAAAACAAGAGAGCAGCGAAAGATCCTGCAGATTTCGGAGGAGAAGCTTAATTTGTGGCGGTTTAAAACACACGATCCAGGCTTGGAAACGATAGCAAGTTATGCTTCAAGGTTGCTTATATGATCGGTGATTAATAATTATGTCGATTACGATGACAAGCTGCAAGAAAATAGACAAGGTTCCGGACAACACTCCATCTGGTAATTATAATTAAGGTACGGCCGGGAAGTTTATCCTCCAGGTACTGAAGAAAAAAACGTTGTTGTTCAAGGTTTTCAAAGGGAAGTTACTGGCTAGGTAGCAGTGAAATGAGGAAGTTAATTTATCCTAGTATTTCGTTTGCCTTTTAAAAGAAAAAAAGCTATTTTCTTAAATAAATAAAAAAAACTTTTGGTGAGTTGTGTTGTGATCAGTAGTTTAATGGTGGTGTGAGTTTTTTTTTTGGCTTTATTTTTATTTTATGATCTTCTCATATATCAAACAAACGGATCAATTGATTAAAGTTTTAGGGAGATTCCCATATGAGAACAGGACCGTCATAAGAGATAAATGAGTGCAATGATGAATGTGACTTGTGGTGGGTTTTTAATTGGTATAAAAAATGTGTGTGTGTATATATATATCGCAGTTTGTACACCACTAAAATAGTTTTTTTAATTAATATTTTGAAATAAAAAAGATAATTAATGTACACCACCAGCAGTCCCATAGTCACCACCAAAACATTTGACTTGATTACTGAGTCGTATTTAACAACTATGTTAAAGATTTTCATCAATTAAAAAAAAAGAAAAGAAAAAAATAGCTTCCTTGCTGCGGCATGTCTTAACATTTCGATGCCTTAGGGTCCGATCTCGAACGATATCTGAATATGTCTCCTCTATGCTTTCATCTTTATTATCCATAACATGTTTATCTCCCTCTTTCTTTCTCTCTCACTCTCTCATCAGTCCCTCTATCCAAAGTATTTCTTGTTTCTTTTCTCTTAATACTGGTTCGCCATTAATTTGGAGTGTTCAAGTACTCGTCCGATACTTGATTTCCCATTCTATAGATGGCAACCGATCCAACCGAGAACCCATCTGATCATCAACGACTCGAAGGTATAATTTAGAGATCCATCGTCTGCAGGTTTTAGTTTTGACTAAAAAATTAAGGATACATGGTTGTACTTGACTATGCTCATCATTTCTTATTCTCCACCAAACTTAGAAGTTGCTTAACTTCCGTGTCGAGTAATTAATTAATCAGAGTGATTCATGGGACTGTTCTTGATCCGATTTCGATCTTTGATTTCTCTCATGCTAGCTGCAGATGCAAAAAGGAAAAGGAAACAGGAAATCGACAAGAAGTCTCGTGAAAAGAAAAAGGTATATCTTGAGGAATTGATATGCAATGAATCCCTCAAAAACTTTCTATCCCTTCTTTCCTTGTTACCTTATTCTTTGTAACGCGCGTGATCTTCCACTTTTTCAAAAACAAAATTTAATTTACCTACTTATATAAGTTTTCTGATATCTAATCATGATGCTGTCGTTCTTATTACAGTTTTGCGGTTGCTTGGTTTTGTAGTGCCTGTTGTTTAGCACCGTCGCTCCTTTTGTTTCCTTTTCTTGTTTCTTGGTCTGCGCATCTTTGCTTTTATACTTGTATTTATGTGTCCTCTCCAAGTTTGTGCTTTGCCTCTTTGTCTTTTAATCAATCATTGGCTTATGTAATTATTGAATTTGCTGGAATGAATGTATTTTAATCAATCATTGGCTTATGTAAATATTGAATTTGCTGGAATGAATGTATTATTGATCACATCATATATTTATACAAGAGATTTACAGTCATTCTCACAGCTTAGGAATCAATTACTTCCTTATAGTTTATCATCCTGTAAGTTAGGCTTTACAATAGGAAAGTCAATGTATATAGATTATCTATTCCTAATATATAGCTTGTGAGATTCCTAACAGCTTATACCTGCTGGAAAAGAAAATTACTATCTCAAACTCGTTCAGCCTTTATTTGCTAATCTATATCTCTAATGCAGAAAAAGCTGGAAAACAATGAGGCGCTGTTGAAAGCTCTTCAAGATGAGTGCAACTACAACAAAGGACAATTAGATCTTTTTAAGAAGTCAATGATGAAACCTTCATTGGATGAAGCATGTCAGATCGGAAAATTTGTTCAGGAGCTTGGAGAAAGTAGAGGGCACACCAGAGACACTGTCGAGAAACAAACTGATATGGTGAATCAGTTTTGGGATATAATAAAGGTGCTTCATTTTCTCTTTATCCTGTTATTTTTTGCACAAAACTAATGCACAAATCAAAATAAAACGTTCCTGTAAAAAAAATTCACTATCGATTACAAGCAATATCCAGTGCATTCTGGGAGAAGCTCTCAACCTTATTTCTTTATATCACCGAGTACTGATATCACGGGTGCAATGCATATATAGATGCATGCCCCATTTCATTTGTTTTATCCCATGCATTTGCTTCCAGCTCCCTCTTTATGTACTTGAGGAGATCTGTAAAAGCTCAATCAATGCAACTTCAATTTCTATTATCTTGAACATCAAAGTTCATTTATGGATATGTTACGGAATCTTGCATGCAATAAGTTTGTCAATAGAGCCCCTTTATTCTCACTCCTTGTTTCCGCTTATAGCAATTGTTTTCTTGGTTCAATGGGGATCTAGCGAGTTTTGTGCTACGTGCACAAGTGGGATAGTTCTTCTGTGATTTCGAATCCTCACTTGAGACTTCCTAATAAAAAGCTCAAGTGCATCTATCAAGATCACAGGCTACCATGCATATACCCTTTCATTAAATGGGCTATGATGGTGGGACTGTGCACCCTGCAACTTCAGGAAACATGCGAGTTCGTTTGAATGAAGATATGTTATTGCAGGCATGCACACACTCATACATGGATGCAGTTAGAATCTCCATCAACATCACATATGTCAACGGATAATATCTCAGGCTAGAAGGTTATTCTTTTTGATTAATATGGTAAATAAATTCTCAGAGATGCATGCATGGACACCTTTCTTCTCTTCCAAGAAAGTCAAGAGATCCTTAATTTTGGATGTCAAGATCATATACATGGCTCCCATACACTTAATCGATCATACAGATCAGGAAAACACTGTTTACAAAGTATTAGTAATTTCTTTACTTCTCCCTTGATTGTACATCAGATTTCATCTAATTACTTTTGTTGCGCAAGAAAATTATGCAGCCACTCCCTGGTGGAAGCGGCAGCATATCTGCCTCCACAGACAAGGATGCTTACCCACCACTAGAGCTATCTGTTGCAGCCATTAAGTCAGATGGATCAGTAACGACAGAGTCATTCAAACCATGCCAATCACTCCCCGAGGAGTGGACGCGGCTGCAGGTACTTCTCCATTTTCTTTTCTTTCCCTCTCTCTTATCACTAACGATATATTTGGCAAGGGGGTAAAGAGGTTGTAATTTTTCATCTTCTTTACTAATTTTTGGTAATTGTTTTGAGAGAGGGGTAGATCATTTTAAAAGAGTTAACATTTAAATGATAATCTTGGAAATGGAGGGGAAAAGGTTTTTAAGGGAGAAAAATGTGCATTTTTCCTTTTTTTTTTTAATTTAACTTTTTTTTTATTCCAGCTCCCACCTTTTGATTCACAAATATAAATTATTTAATATTTTATAATTACATAAATTTGATTTGATTTGATTTATTATAGGATTCACTAACCATCATTATATTTGTTTTTTCAATTTCTATCACACATTTTTAACTCCTCACCTCTTCTAAGATATTTTCCATCCTTAATACTCCATCACTGGATTTTACCTTCTTAATATTTCCTCTCTAAATTTTTAACGAGATCTTAAAATTAATTGCTCGTGATTTTATATGGTTTCAGGCAATGGGCGGACAAGAGCGGCTGATACGGGCCTTCTTTGGGCTCAGGGAGCATTATACGGCCACAACAGCACGCCATGCACGGGAGATAGCAGACCGTGACCAAGAGCTGGTAATATATTGATTCCCTCATCCTGTACTTAAAATCATTAAATAGGAGTATTCTAGTACTTCTAAGCATAGTTATCCTACTTGTTTTGGTTTGACGGGTTAATCTGGAATTTAAATGATTTGAGATTTTAATCGGGTTTGTTTCATCAAAATCAGGTTAATAATTGGCCCAAAAAAAATCATTCAACTTGCCAAGTAAATTGCGAAACCTAGGTAACTGAGCAAACCCCGATAAATATATATTTTTTTTTCTAGCCAGGATTTTTTTCTTTTTATTTTTCAGTTGATTCTTAATTAATTTCAAAGTTTATTATATAAATACTAAAAAAATATTTTATATTTTTAATATAAGACTTGAAGTCCTTTAATATATATATTTTATATTCATAAAAAAAATTATATTTTTCAATATGAAATAATTTTTTTTAAATAATAATTTAAAATTTATTAATTATAACATATATATCTTATATTTACATGGATTATTTTTTAATTTTTTTATATAAAATATTAAAATTTTAAATTTTTTTTAAATCTTTTCAGATTAACCAAATTAACTCATATAATTAGAGACTAGTTTCTTAACTGAGTCAACCTCAGGCCGGATTAACCTCCCGGCCAAGTTTAATAATTATGTTCCTAAGTCGTATGAGACTAGTAGGACTATAGCTGCTTAAAGCTTCACTCTTTCTTAGAAGATAACTGAATGAAATAGAAATTACTTGATAGCTTTACGAGGGTTCACTGCAGGCTGGATTGACTTTTTAAAAAATACATATAAAAAAACAATGTTTAAGTGTTGTAAATAAATTCTAAAAAAGAAAAAAAATACGACTTATTGTTATAAAAAAAAATTGAAAAAAATAACAAATGTCAATTCATAAAAATCAAAATGTTAAATAATAAAATTAAAAAAAAATATCAATACAAACTCGGCGATGAAATTAAAAAAAATAAAAACAGGGGTTTTAAAATCAATTTGATACTTATATTCATAGTTTTAAAACCCGGCCCGGCCCGGCGAGTCTACTCGGGGTTGGAACTGGACCGAGTTGAAGAAAAAACAGGGAAAGGAAAAACCTGATGTGACCTGGCTGACCCGGCGGGTTGACCCGGTAAGACCAGGTCAAAAACCCGATTACAACCTGTTGTCTTTTTTTTTTTTTTTTACTAAAACGACGTTGTTTTAATTTAAAAAAAATAATTGACCTGGACGATCCGGTAACCCGGTCAAAACCCGAAACTCGAACCTTAGACCGGACCGGATCTAAAAACTATTCTTATATTTAATCAATCGAGTGAACCTCTTGGAAAAGATAAAAATCATTAAACTTTGTAAAAAAAACGTGAAGATCAATCTTCCCTTAATTAATTCAGCAATGCCAAATGAACTCCTTGGAAAAGAAAAAAGATACCCTCAAAAGCAACCTCATGGTTTTTAGTTCCTACTCTCATCAGGATACTTAATTTGCTGATGAACTACTGAGATCTCTATGGAAATTGAGATCTCAAGTTTATTGATCGTGTTTCTCTATTCCTATATTATAATAATATCTTAATTTTATACAGATAAACTTGAAGGAGGAGCTTGCAAGGGCTCATGCCATGCCTTATTCGATCTTATTCGACGAAAAAGAGCCACCAGTATTATAGAAGAGAGGTGCTGTCTTAGATGCTGGAGGAGCTAGAAGGAAACGCCAAGAAGCTTTATGGGAAGTAATCAAAAGCATGAGGTTGCTTATGCTTTTCTTGGGTTTAAATTGTTTATACCACTTATGCTTTTCTGTTTATGAATCTACACCATCAAGATTCTCTACAAACTATTTTTTTCTCCTGCCTTGATCTAGTAATCTCTTCGACTCCTAATTTTATTAGTGATGAAGTGATGAAAAAACTTCACATAAAAATATAAACTTTTCATGGCTGATGAGTTATAAGCGTTAGTTGTGCCTATTAAAGAAGTCCATCATGGAACGAGATGGTTTTTTGTCCTGTTGAGTGTGTTCTTTGTGCAGTGAAAATGTGCTATAATGTTGTTAAAAAGTATTCTCTTTTCTTTCTCAAAACTTAAGAATATATAGCATTGAAAAAAATCTAGAAAAATATTTAGACAAAAAAACTTCTAGAGAAAAACTACTATTCATGAATAATATCATGAATATTACAATTTTCCTTTATTTAAGCCATTTGTTTTTGTTTTTGTCATTCAACTTTTATTTAATTGGATTAGATTAAATCCCTTTCTTTTTATTAATTTGTTTTATGTAGAATATTTTGTTGATCTTGAAAATGACCTTAGTTATCTCGGGTCTTTTTATTTCTAATTTTTTATTGGATTTTTTTGGATAATTATTTAAATTGGTTTTTTTATTGGATCCTTAAATATTAGAAATTCTTTTAAAACAATTTATAAAATTAGAACTTCTTTTTAATGTCACCCCTTTAATATTTATTTTTTTAATTTAGTCTCTATTCTTTTAATCGCTATTTTTGAAGATAATTTTTAAAATCTACTTCTTTTTACAATTTCATTATTTTCAAGTTTTTTTTCCTGTCAAATTTGATTCGCGTTCTTTCTATTACTATTAATTTTTTTTCTTTAGCAGATTTTCTTAATTGATATTAGATTGGTTGAGAATTGAACCTCTTGACTAAGCTCGGATTTATGATTTCACAGGCTTTATATTTTAGAGATTAACCCAGATTTGGGAGGTTTGCTGTATTTACTTGATTTTTCTCTTTCTTTAAGCTCATATTGAAGTTTCATCATTTAATATTTATTCAATTATAGACTGAGCTCTGTTATTTTTATTAATTTGCTTTCTGTAAGATTTTTTTATTGATTTTTAAAATGACCTATGTTTTCTTGGGCTTTTTTATTTGTTGTTCATTATTGAATTTTCTTTGGCTAATAAATATTAAATTAGTTGGGAATTGAGGTTCTTGATTCAGCCAAGATCTAAGACTTAATAGGTTGTAAGTTTGAGATCATAACCTAGGTTTAGAGGGTTCGTCCGAGTTGCTTGGTTTACTCTTTTTTTTTTTTAAAATTGATTCTGTTTTTAATTTTATCATTCATCATTTATATTATTAGAGATCAAGCTTTTTTCTTTATTTGACTTCTATATGATTTTCTTATGAATTTTCAAAATGACATGAGTTGTCTTAGGTCTTTTTATTTATCATTTTTGGTTGGATTTTCTTTGACAAGTTTTCTAAATTAATATTTTCTCTAATTTCATCCTTCTGTATTGGTTGTAAATTAATTTTTCTTTGTTCCATCCTTCAATGTTGAGTTTATATATATATATATATATATATTAGGCTTCGTGATTTTCTCTGCTCTTATTTCTATTCATCTATCTTGTTCCCATCACTTAGACCAGTTTTGCGGGTTGGCTTGATTTTCTTAGGGTTTCTCTTCTTAAATTTAATATTTTTTTTGCTCTACCCTTTAAAATTAGGTTGTTTTGGAATTGAGTTACGTGATGTTTTCCAATTTGCCATTTATTCAATTGCCTTATTCGCATAATTCAGATCTCAAAGTTTTGTTTGCTTGGTTTTTTTGTTTTTCTTAATTGATATTTTTTTTTTCTTTTCAATTTCATCATTTGACATTGAATTTGTTTGAGATTTGACATTGACTTTTTTATTTGCTTTCTATTTATTTATCTAGGTCTCATGACACAACTTGCATATTTGGCATGCTAGGTCAGGTTGACCTAAGTAACTTTTTTCTTTTCTTCTTACACACTTGATTTTCTAGAATCTTAACTTCGTCTTCATTCTTTAACCATTCTTTTTTTTGTGTGGTTTCCTGTGATTTTTTTAAATGGTTCATATGTCAACCTTTTTTTCTCAGTCTAGTTTATGCCCCAAATCTTATTTTTAAAAAACCTTTTCGAAACACTCTTGCATCACCTGAGTTTTTTTTTTTTTGTCTACTGATGCAAAAAATATTTTGGCCCATGGCATGGCGTGGGCATACAAATCTGGTTTTTATGTATAATAAAATTTTTTAACTATTTGTTAATATGCTCTTACTTCTCTTTTCTATTAGAAGGAAGAAATACATCATATGATGCAATTATTTTCTAGCTTTTGATATTTTGTTGATCTAATGAAGCATGACCACACATCAGTGTGTTTCTTTAAAGGAGAAGAAAAAAAAAGAAATTCTTTTTTAAAATATTGAAGTGCCTAAGGTAATTTGAACTTGCGATAATTTTTCATGTATTACTACTACTACTACTACAATTGATATGTGTTAGTGAGTGGACGATGCATGCAACCCACTGTTAGTGATCTTTCAAAGTATGGTTGGAAATATATATATATATATATATATATATATATATTAGAAGGCCATTTCTAGCCATTTGGGTGTGATCTAAATATTGACTAGGTTTCTTCCCCTCTCCCTTACACACTTTTCTCCTTTTTTTTTCTTAGCACACGAGCTATCACACACCTTCATATTTGTTTAAAACTTTAAGGAGTCAAAATGTGATGTTGTATATCATCCATACACATAAAATTTTTTTATGTTTATTGATAAATTCTCTACAAGTATACACTTTTATGCAAGGTTGATACTATGTTTATAAACAATGGTTGTAGTGCAAACACACACCATATTCAAATTAGCCTACGATACATCATGCATCTATTTCCTTGCTAATGGTTATGTCATGCCAAAATGTCACTAACAATCATCAATCTCTTCACTAATGGAAGGACTGGACACTACAACTAATAGAGGCACCAATATTTCTATCAATCAATTATCATATATCTCTTTATGTTTTGAGGTGAGCTAACATGCCCAAGGTTTCAAACACAATACTATGAGTCACTAAATAAACAAAATAATTTCTTAGATGGAATATTTTCAAACACAATACATATTCTCTCTTAATCTTGACAGTAATTTTCTTATACATTACAGTTCTTTTTATATTTAATGAATTAAACATTGAAGAGTCCCTTGTTCTATAAGAAATTTGTTTTTTCAAGAATAATCAAGCCCAGGCACAAAACACATATCTAAACCCACACATCTCGATCCAAGATCTTAGCCCATGAAAAGCCTAGTTTTTGTATGAATTGTTTTAATGACTTCATCATATCTATATAAGGGATAATGGTAGAGGGAAAATATTTTTGTCAATTTAAGGAAGAGTGATTGTTAGAGCTAGCTTTTGATTGTGCAAACAAGAACAATAATCATCAAAAAGACGTGTTCGATATTGTAGATGACAAAAATAACAAGACTTTATAAGAGATGGTTCATCATGACAAGCTCAAACCCATGTTTAAAAAGATTGTATACCAACAAAAAGATACTAGTCTAGACAAATCTTTTAGCTTGGATTTGTAGTAAATGCAATAAATACTATCAAAATTTTATTGCAACATCCTCATCATTAAAGCTAAAAGGTGCGTAACAATATGTTTCATTCTATTATTATTTTAAGTTTTAAATATTTCTTTCTTGACTCATGTGAATCATTTTGAAACATATCATTTGTTGCAGGGGGCGCGACGTCATCTAGTGACGGCGGAGGCTCCTGTCGTGCCTCCTGATGTGAGGTGTTGTGTTTTGAAAAGGGTTTTTAATCATAGAATTATGATTAATGTTTAGGAGTTGCCACCTAATATTATGGTCACTAGGAACCTATGGTCTGCGAGAGTCTAAGTAAGGGACTGGTTGTGCAAAGAGAAGACGCATCACCCCCAGTGCACCCGACCTAAGGTAAGTTGCATTGTTGTTTAATTGTTTTTTCTAAGTCAGATTTCTATTCGTTGGTCTTTTCTAAGGTTCAAGGTAGGTCTCTCTTCATGAGAAAGTCTCTACCTTATTGGGTTAAATCCTAACCGTTATAAAGTCTAAATATTAGCATCGTATTTTTTACACTTGTATTTTTAATACCCGAGGATATACTTTATCGTGTAATTTTACATCCCACAAATATTAAAGTCTACATCTTGATCTAAAAAAATTGAGAAAATATTTTTGACATGTTGGTCAAATCCTAATGGATAATCATAAACTGGTTACGATATCCATTTTTGGATTTTTTTTAACATGAAAAAGATGCAATTTTTGTTTTTTTTATATAGAAAATATTCTTGGAAAAATTTTAGGATTTGGCCGTAGCAACACAATATTTTTTTTCTTTTCGAAAATGTTTTGAAATTTTTTTTGAAATATTTTGGAGAAAACCGGGTATTTTAATACTGATTTTGTATTTTACAGTATAAATATACAACCCGATATCATACAAAAGTGGTAGAAAAATATTTGAGAAAATTACAATTTTTTAAAAATGATTTTTGAATTTTTTTGATTCTTTTTTTCAAAAAAATAGGGGCCGGGCCAGACCCAGCCACTTGGGCCTGGCCAAAACTGGCCCTGCCCAAAGGCAACTTAATTATTCTGCCGCTGCATGCAAAAATAAATTTTGCATGCAGCGGCCTCAACGAAGAAGGAGGCAACGCAAGGGGGAGAAAGTTGCCTGTCTTGGGGTCTCTGGCGTGCTGAGGATGTCAGGCCAGTGGCTCTGGAGGCTTTGGCTGAGGTGACGGTGGTCGGAGTCGGCTGTGAGAGGAAGAAGAAAATGTTGCATAGGAGAGAGAAAGGCTAGAAGGAGAAGAGGGAGAGAGTCGCGGTGGCTACTTGGTGGCCGGTTGGTGGTTGTAATGGCTTCCTGTGGTGGAGCTGGTGTTCGGGGTAGGAATGGTGGAAGAAATGGTGGCAGTGTTGGCTGCTTGTGGCGGAGGAAGAAAGAAAAGGATGCAGAAGAAGAGAATCTGCAGAGACGAGAGGGAAGACCTCGCGGTGGCTGCGCCTATCGGCGGTGAGGATTTGAGCTCGTGGGGAGGCTGAGACATCGTCTGTTGGTGGAGGAGGAATGTTTCTGTGGGGTCTCCAAGGGCTGAAGAAGCAGCGGGAGAGAGAGAGAGAGAGAGAGAGAGAGAGAGAGAGAGAGAGAGAGAGAGAGAACGTTGGTTGGAAGAAAAAACAGGGGAGAAGTTGACTTTTTGGCTTATTTTGGACCTAATTTTCTCCTCCTTCAGGCCATAACATCAGCCTCTATTTATAGGCAGTGGAAGAGGGTAATTTTTTCTGCACTGGATAAAATTTCAGTTCTTGATTCTATTGGGAAGGATCTCAACCGTTGGCTCAAAGTAGGCATGGTGCACTGACAAATCTGCAGAAAAAGCTGCCTGAGTTGGCATGTTTAGGCTGGATTCTGCGCCGATGGGTTGTCATTCCGACTGAAATATTCACACCATGATGTAGAGAAACTGCAGAGGATCATTTTCGTGCAAGTTTGGTTAAATTTGGTAGACATTAGGGGCATTAAATGCATTTGCAAAGTAGATAACCGAACCAGCTGTTTCAGAGATTTAAAGAAGAAGATGAATAGTACCAAAGTTCTGATTTTGGCCAAAGTTCATTTCAGTCCTTCCTTTTTAAATTGCTTTCAATTGAACCTCTAATTGACCCTAAATTTTTTCAATTAAGCCCATAATAAACTTCAATTGGAGCCCCGAAGTTACGCGCCTATTGTGATATGGTCCTTGGTCTCGGATTTCTTCAATTTAGCCCCTAATTGATCTCAAAACTTCAATTTTCTTGCAATTTGGCTCCTAATTTCAATCAATTAACTTGGTAAAAATTAAATTTGGTCTCTTAAAATTCCAATCTTCTCAATTAAGCCTAAATTAGGCTCCCGAACTTAATTTTTCACCAATTAAGTCCCAAATAAAATTAATTTGACCCATTTAAAGTATAATTAAGTCCTTGCACTTAATTAAATCCTTCAATTAGACCCAAATTAATTCTTAAACATAATTAAAATTTAATTTGACCCATGATTAAATCAAATTGGCCTATTAAAAATTTAATTATGTCATTGGACTTAATTTTTATGCAAATTCATCCAATAATCATTTAATTTGACCTTGAATTTGTATTTTTTTTCATTTTTGGGCATAATGGGGTACAATTAGACCTTGAATTTCCTCCAAAATTACAGCTTGATTTCCCAGTTTGCTTTCTCCACGTTGCCAACCTTAATTTTATTTTTTTATTTTTATTTTAAAAAAGGTGATTTTTTGGGAATAACCCAGAATTGGGTTATGACATCATTGATTTAACACCAATTACGATGTTACATTTAGATATATTTTTTTTTATTAAAGGTAAAGCTTAGGAACCTTTATGTTGTTTGATAACTCTTAAAGCTTCTACAATTGAATGATAAGCCATTACCTACTTGCATATCTTATGCTAACTTTGTTATTGATAAGAGTGTTATAGTTTACACCATTTTAAAAAAAAATAATGCTAAGTCTATTTTGATGTTGTTTCCATTTAACTTGAGCATAAAATCTCTCAGATTATATTTTTCTTTTATTGAGTAGGATTTTAAAATCCTAGACCTCTATAAGATATCCCTCCCTTATTAAATGTGCATAATTATCCTAAAAAATATAAATTTTACATAGTCAACCAGATTTTATAGACAAATCCAACAACTAGAGAAGAAGCAAAAAGATTCAACAACCAGGTTGATAATTTGATCTAATGGCCAAGAAAAAAAGGGAAGATCCAACTGTAGAGAAAAAAAGAAGAAGAAATAGGTTGCACAATAACCAAACTAGAAATGAGAAAGAGAGAGGGGAATAGGATATTAAAGATACACTGAAATCTGATTATGACACACTCGATATTATCAGAAATTTCTCGACAAGACAAACTCATAGACACCAAGGAAGGCTGCTATGCAAATTTAGAATGAGTCATTCACGTCGCTCAAAGATGATGGGTTGCTCACTCGTCTAACGTGTGTATTACCTGCACCGAGAAATTACCTTCTAGTTGTTTGAGCCAGACTTGAATAACTAAGTTTTCTTCTTTTTTTTTCCTCGTATTTTCTCCATTTTCTTTCTTACTAAGCCATACTATCCCTACCCCAGCGTACATCTCTATGTGTTTTTTTAGTTTTCAAGACTATGCAACACACAAATTCTTTGTGCAGGCTCTATATTTTCTTATGTTAAATAAGTATCACATTTATACATCAATGGTTATTTCAAGGCACTGCAATCACCAACTTCTATACCAAGCATAAAAAACATAATGATATTAACTTATTATACAACATGCAAGTACGTACCTACAAGTGCACCATAACTCTCCACACTTTATAAGGTAAACAAACGTGATTAAAGTCCATAAATACATTTGTCACTCGATAAGAAAATAAGGGAAATCAACCATTCAACAAGTTTTACGTAAAGAAGCACTTCCTACAACTTTATTATATTTTCTCTTCATATATATTATTCTCTAATCTTATGTTTACTAACCCAAGTATCAAAGTGTCTCATGTTTCTATAAGGGACGTGTTTCACATAAAACATTGCCTTTAAAGAGTAAATTCCACATTCAAACTCGTCCAAGACACAACTTGAAAAGCCATTTTTGTTTGTTTTTTTTTTGTTCATGACTTCATCACATAGCAAGAATGAGATAAATTTGATTTCTTTTATTTTTATTTTTTTTATTACAAATTTGATCCCTTAACTAGCTGAGGAATAATGCATTTTTATAGAGCTTAACTTTTAGTCAAGGAGAATCCGTTCAATACACAACCAACACGGGAGCATCCTAGGCCAATTATTTTTGTTGATGGGCTTTGGTAGTTCTACAAATAATTAATGTGGACCAAGGCCTAAGAGTCTTGGCAGCACGTATCACTTATTTTTTTTTATAATACTAGTTTACTTTCCGAATTATATTGCATGTTAGACTTAAATTTTTTAAACATAATATATATATATATATCCAAGTTGCGGGAAACTCTTTAACATTGTCATTAAACCTAGTCCAATGACTTAAATCTGAAAACTCCCAACTTGACTCCTTTCCAAGTCCAAGTATGAAATTATATTATATGAGTGTTACTTTGATGTGACCTAATTGATTTGGTTCAAAGATTAAAAAAAAAAAAAACAAAGACCAAACATGCAGGTTCAAAGGCAACTTGGACGGCTGAGATTAAGAGGCCATTTGTTTGTATGGTTGCTTCTACGTTTGAAGCAACCACAGCAAACATTATGTTTGGTTACGTAAAAAACACAATTTATTTATGGTGGGACCTATGATAATTCACGTTTTGCATGCGATTTTGGCGAAGCAGCTCCTAGCTGTTTTTCTCCATCAGTGCAAGTGAATTGCACTGTTCATTGTTTAGAGTGAACAGTTTTTTTTTTCCAGTGTGTTTATTTTTTGTATAATTTTTTTTTAAAAAAAACTAGTTTAGATTGAATTAAATTTACTCGCATTGTCATGTAAACAATATTTTTTTCCCTGAAAAACTAGTGTAGAGTGAATTAAATTCACTCGCACTGTAATATCAAATCAATTTTATTCATGATAATATTTTATCTAATTTTATTGCACGCTCAAAAAATTATGGAAACTGTAGTTCTTGCCGGATGAATTTTGTACGTAATGGAATTGTAGATGGTTTAATGGAATAATAAAAAATATTTTATATAAAGTATTATTTATTTCATGATGTAATAGCAATAGTTAAATCTA
>Ga0325414_1003587_pt1 | contig 16167 bp, 7 predicted proteins | sample PopdelMetagenome_8_FD_206183 | JGI IMG/M metagenome (GOLD analysis project Ga0325414, IMG submission 206183) | Populus deltoides microbial communities from Bellville, Georgia, United States - Leaf-PdKOR-R3 | ecosystem: Host-associated > Plants > Phyllosphere > Phylloplane/Leaf | place: USA...
TGACTTTGCAGGATGTGATTTCCATGATCTTTCTCTTTTTATTTTTCTTGCATTGCATTTCCAGAAAGGTATGGATGTTAGCTTTTTAGTGCCACTGGAATCACTTCATTTTGATCTCTAGAACTCACGCTCTGCACAAAACATCGACTAAACATCAAATCTGCCAATTACTTCCAATTTACTCCTTTTTGCATCTTTCATCCAAAAGTGCCTTCAAAACATAAAACAAAGAATATCAAGGCATTTTATATATAAAACATAGGCAAATACTAGTTAAATGGGGGTGAAACTATCAAATAATATGGTTGCATCAAACAGCGAACACTAACAAACCTGAAACACACTTACACAAATATAAGAAATAACAAAACAAAATAAAATGCTATTAATAAAACCAAAGGACACAACGTTTCACAAATGAATGCTCAAATCCAATCTAAACTTTTTATGGCTTTTCATAGGTGACCAATTTATGCGACTCATGGAGGGATCAAGTACAGGGATGAAAGATTATAGTTGGTCAATCAATTGTTCAGCAGTAGCATGAACGTGTCATCATTCGTTATCCAAACGCTCTGAAACTCAAGTTATTGGCATATTGGATTTTGGAGCATCATCACTTCTCCTTTTTTTTTTTTAATACCAAAACATTATAATCAATTATTATAAAAGCAAATGGGATGTTACGTTGATTAACCAAAACAAAAACTAATCAAAGTGAAAAAGAAGATTAAATATTAACCTTCAATGCACTAAATAAGAAGAACTATAACAAAAGCAGACCAAATGAAGAAAAGTTAGGAATACTAAAATATTTTTTTTTCTTATAATGATAGTAGATGATTGAGTTTCTCAACATATATACATGCAACAAAAATAATAAATTTAAAATTTTTCAAGAGTTTAAAGGATCCTATTAGACAGATCTAGAGGTATTTGAGGTTTATACAAAGATTACCTAAAGATTTGATGTTCTTTTTGGCTTTTAATAATTATTTCAAGGCTAGGTTGTCATAAACTACAAGCCATTCAAGTATACAAACTTTAACAGTAATCCACACAAACCACCAATAAGAAGTCTTCTAAACTCTTTTGGGAGAGAGAGATTGTCATACTTTTGAGTGCTAGCTTTTTTATTTTGTATTTAGGTGTTTCTATATACTGTCATATAATGTACTATTAAAAAAAAGGCATAGTATATTATTTATAGAAAAACCTAAAAACCCTATAAATAACAAAAATATCAATTTGCCCCTTAAATAATATCACATATATTATTTTAAGATAATTTTAGAAATTTATTTAATCAAGTCTCTATTTGATTTTTTTTTCTAAGTCTAGAATTGTAATACCTTGTATTAATTATATTTTGGTCTCAATTTCTAAAATTTATTTACAATCAAGTCACACTTGATTAATCATTTCATTTTAGCTTCTAACCAATGGTTCTTATATGTGCTACTCATTAGGTTCCCTAATAAGTTGGCTCAAATATAAATCATAATCCTAAATAAAATAGGATTAAATAAATTAAATTAAATAATTTAATTTATTATCAATTCAACAATTAATTGATTTATATTTGAAGATCAAGTGCACTGTGTAGCAACCTGTCATGATTCTTTAAATATTAGAAAAGTCATAACTTGTTTAATTTAACTTTTTAATAACCAGTTTCTTAGTGTAATTATTATCTTTTCATCAAGAATGTTCCAATTTAGACAATATATCATGAAGAATGTTATATCATGAAGAATGTATGCTTTGTTAAATCATTTTAGTTCTCAACACTATAGTCATTTATTGTTTAAATAAGATTTGAAACTCTTTTCAAATCTTATTCCACATTGGCTAATATTATATAATTAAAAAAAATAAAAAATTCCAAAAACCTTCCAAAAGTTATTTCAAAATATTTGTGATCTTCTCCCATATTTTTTCAATAATTTTGTATAATATCAGGTTGTATATTTACACTATAAGATACAAATCCGGTATTAAAATACTCGGTTTTCTCCGAAATGTTTCTTAATTTTTTTTAATATTAAAAAACAAATCTCAATTTTTTAAAATTAATTTCCTTTTTCACAAAAACAAAAAAAAACAAAAAAACAATTTTTTTTCATGCATACAACCAAATCTTAAAAGTTTTCTAAGCATACTTTTAATATAAAAAAATAAAACAACGTCTTTCTCATGTTTTGAAATACAAAATTGAATATTGTAATTAGTTTATGATTATTCGTTAGGATTTGGTCAAAATATCAAAAACCCTTCACCAATCATTTTATTCACTTTATATTTAAAGTTTTAGGGTTTAGCTGTAGACTTTAATATTTGGGGTATAAAATTACGTTATAAAGTATATTCTTAGGTATTAAAGATACAAAGTGCAAAATAAATGCGATGCTAAAATTTAGACTTTAAAATGGTTAGGATTTAATTTCATAAGGTAGAGACTTTCTCATGAAAGGAGATCTACCTTGAACATTAGACAAGACCAATGGATAGAAAAGCGACCTAGAAAAACATTCAAATAACAATGCAATTTACCTCAGGTAGGGTGCACTAAGGGTGATGTATATTTCCCTTGCACAACTAGTCCCTTACCCGGACTCTAGCATGCCATAGGTTTCCTAGTAACCATAATATTAGGTGGCGACTCATGAACCTTATAATCATAATTTTATGGTTAAATCCAAAACTCTTTCCTTTCCTAACACCATCTTAGGAGGCTTAATCCACCATTTGGCGTCACCCCGCGACAAGGGGCGGAATAAATTAGTTCTGACAATGGGAATAAAGTTCGATAGCGGACATAAGAAATTAATCTTTCCCGATACTGAGGTTAATGTTCAATACTAAGGAATGAAAATTGTATTCTCGGATGTAGGAGTTTTACCCGATAATGGGTAGAGAATTTAGATTATTTGTAAATAGGAATAACGCCTGCACTTAGGCAAACCGAGAACTACCTAGTATTGGATATAGGTTAAAAAGAGATTAATATGAAGATTATAGTTTAGGAAAGACAATGTGTATTAGAAATAATGATAAATGAGAAATATTGACATAGAAAATAAATCGTGTAAGTTAGAAGTAGATTGTGTGAATGGTAATTGAATAAGACCTTATGATGAATTGTGTTCAAACATGTCACTGTATTTATTTTAATTGTTTAGGTAAATTATTGTTACATACTTAATTGTTGCTAGTATATTAATTTACAAGTACCTCTCAACGTCAAGTAACATAATAGATATTTAGGGATCTTTGTTAATTTTATAAAGGATTGTAATAATTTTTTTAGCTCAATGTTAATTTACCTTAAATTATATAATTATAAATTCAACTTAATTGTGCTAGTGCATGATGTTATACTTATGCTTTTGTTGTAGATTATACTAATAGTATCAAATAATTTATAATTATATATTTTGATTTGAGTCTTGAATATTATAATTACATACATGATGTTACATTAAAATGAATTATAATGATTGTGATGAGATGTGTTGCGAAATGATGAGTCCATTGGACAATAATTGGGCTTTGTTTGATGGGTATATTGAAGTGTTGCAGGTATTTGTCGATAAATTAAGATCTCTTGGTATAGAGATACTATACTGAAATTTTTACAGATTCCTGTAAAGCTAAGTTTTTTTTATATACAAAAAAATCACCCAAAAAATAGTAATTATTTACAAGAAATAAAGCTTAAAGTGTATGAAAATACTAGGGTGTTACATCATACATGCACATGGGAGATGTAATGCTCACTGATCCTTTCTTTCATAAGGGGTAATTGAGCCATATAAACCCTAGGTTGACGACCATTGGCAAAGGTCGCCTCCTCAACACTCAAAGTACTAGAAGCATCATCCTCGTGGGTTTGAGGTAGCCTTTTCCTCCCCTGATGATCTCTTGAGGCACTACAAGGAGAGATTCCTCGATAGAGAGAACTATCTCCTCCCCTACGAGGAGAGGACGTTGAAGGTCTACCTCTAGACCCATTGTTAAGGGTTTATACAAATATTACCTAAAGATTTGATGTTCTTTTTTGTTTTAATAATTGTTTCAAAGCTAGGTTGTCACAAATCACAAGTCGTCTAAGTATCCACCATCTAATAGTAATCCTCATGAACCACCAATAAAAGTCTTCTAAACCTTTTTGGGAGAGAGGGATTGTCATACCTTTAAATGCTAGCTCTTTTCTTATGTGTTTAGGTGTTTCTATATATTGTTATATAATGTACTATTATAAGAGGCATCACATTTTATTTATAGGAAAACCTAAAAATCCTATAAATAACAAAAATATCAATTTTCTCTTAAATAATATAACATATATTATTTTAAGATAATTTTATAATTTATTCAATCAAGTCTCTATTTAGTTTTTTTTTCTAAATCTAGAATTGTAAACCCCTGTATTAATTATATTTTAGTCCTCAATTTCTAAAATTAATTTACAATCAAATTACACATGATTAATCATTTCATTTTAACTTTTGACAAGTGGTTCTTATATGTGTTACCCATTATGTTCCCTAATAAGTTGATATAAATGTAAATCATAATCCTGAATCAAATATGATTAAATAAATTAAACAATTTAATTTATTATCAATTTAATAATTGATTGATTTATATTTAAAGATCAAGTACAATTTCTAATAATATGACATGATCCCCTAAATATTATGAAAGTCATAAGTTGTTTGATTTAACATTTCAGTTTCTCAGTTTCTCAGTGTAATTATTATTTCTTCATCAAGAATGTTTGAATTTAGACAATATAAGATGAAATATATTTGCTTTGTCAAAATAATTTTAGTTATCAACACTATAGTAATTGATTCTTTAAATATGATTTGAAACTCTTTTCAAATGTTATTCCACATTGATTAAGGATTTCACAATCAATATTATTTGAAAACAGATGAAACATTTTTCTTAATTCACTTAGGGTGATGAATTATCTTTTGATTACTCAAATACCTTCATATAGTTTATGGTATTTATAATATATACCTGTTTGTTACCCTTGATTAAAATAACTTGTGGTCAAGATCAAAACATAACACTCCCCATATATGATAAGTTAGTGATCTCCAATTTAAAGATCACCTACACAACTATCATGAGAACCTTTGCATAGATATATGTAATTTCTCCATATATAATTCTTTTGCAGGTTAGTTCATTGTATATGTCATTTGACAAACATCAATATATTAGTTCCACATATCTCTCATACCTCATTTTATGAAAGCAACTACTTCATCTCATTAAAGAAAGAACATAATGTGTCGCTCTCAACAACTCTAATTAATATTCAGACTTAATAAAATATTGATCATGAACATTAATGAACTATTTTGATACAATAAGAATCTTATAATTATAAAAAAAAAATTGTATTTTTTACTGCAAAATATTTTAGTTCTACAAATTTTACTTTTACTCTAGATTCATTAATCAAATATAATTAAATATTATATATAAAAAACATTTTTATTAATAATTAATATATTTTACATGAATAAAATTAGTGTTATATATAATTAATCAATTAACTATAAAGTATATTTACTAACAATTAAAGAATGCAAAGATATAAAATCATGTGTATTACTCTTTTAACTTATAGAGTTTGTATAATAATAGAGTTTGATTTATTTTTAAAATCTAAATTTTAAAATTGCTTTTAAAGTTTTTTTAAAAGAATTGCATATATCATTTATAACTTGCTAAATTATACTATTTTTATAATTAAATTTTAAATTTATGCTACGTTTTTCAAAAAAATTACAGTACTATTTTGAAAAAAAAAACTATTGGGAAATGCAAAAGCTAGCAATTGATTGTTTTGTATAGTGATATGTGAAAATGTCATATGCAGACAAAAATGTCATTGTCTGTTTAAGTTGAGTAGTTAATTATAAAACTTGGTTGTTGCGTCACTTGTGGCCACGTGAGCCTCTCTAATAGAAAGTATGTTTAGAGGTCTCTTAATCTCTTTAGAATCCAATCTGACTTGAATATAAAACTAATGGTGGGGTTGCAGGATATATATATATATATATATATATATAAGTTTTGATTTTTTTTAAATAAGTGAATTAAAGGTCATTTTTATTTTTTATTTTTCAATTCTAACTAGTATTATTATTTTTCAACTCTAACTAGATTTTAAATTTACATACGAAGATAGTCAGAATTTTATAACTATAAAGACTCTTAATTAATTTTAAGAGACGGTCTGATTTTTACAATTATAAATATCTTTAACTAACTTTAAGTCGGTAAGATAAAGAGATTCTTTATCATGTTTTTAGAATTTTAAATTAAAGGAAAGGGATAGGTACCCATCACCATGCCATTATTACCCATCAATTTGTTTTTTATGATTTTTAATTTTTTTAATATTCTGATGTTCAAAATAAATTTAAAAAATTAAAAAAATATATTTTAATGTATTTCTAAGTAAAGAATACATTGAAAAATAATCTTTACCACTGTTTCAAATAACCCCAGAGTTATATATTATATATTAACAAAAAACTAAATGAGTATGGGTTTTTACTACACCCCTTCTCACATATTACTATTCATAGGAAAAACAATTTTTTTTACCTTCATTTCTTTGTCGTTGTTTTTTTCTCTATAATCTATGATTTTTTTAAAAAAATTTCAATTGCATCTTTGTTTATTGAAGATTGAGTTTCATATTTTTTTTTCAATTAATATTTTATAAAGTTATTAGAATAACTATAGTTTTTTTTTTCTATTTGTCTAATTGACTTTTTTTTTCCAAATTCATCATTCAATATTGGATTGATCGGGAACTATACTTCATGATTTTTTTTGTTTGTTTTCTATGAGGATATCCTCATTCCATGATAATGATAATGAGTATGGCGGGTTAACCCTGATTGAATCGAGTCTTTTTTTGTGTTCTTTTTTTTAATCATTTTTTTAATTTCATATTTTAAAATTGAGTTGATTGAGAAATGAGCTCATAATTTGTTTTAATTTGCTTTTTATTAAGTTATCCCGGTCTCATGACCTGGATTACAATCTAATAGATTGACTTGGGTCATTTGTTTTCCTCCCTTTTTTAATTAATTTTTTTTCCAATTTTATTTTTTAACATTGCATTTATTAGAAATTGAGTCTTGTAATTTGTTTTAATTTTCTTTCTACAAGGTTATTATGATCTCATGGTTTAGTATGCAGATTGAAATGTTAACCGGGTTTCTAAAATCAATAAAATATGTTGTTGTCTCAATGTTTATTAAAAATATCTAATTTTAAATATTTATTTTGAGTAAAACTATGTTTTTACCAGTCATCTGGGTTGCATTTGAAATTGTCAAGAGAACCGAGTCATATTACATCAATTCCCGCATGATTTATTTATTTTTACTAGAAAAAATATTAATAATATCTAAATATTTTTTATATTTAAAAAATATTGATCTCACTATAGCAGAGTACAAGTCAATGATATTAGCGAATGTGTGTGTATATATCAAAAATCACTTTTGTGAATTTTAGTTTTTTCATAACCCTTGCACTGAATGTCCTTGCAAATAGTTACAATTCTTTCAACATCATCCATTGCTTTAACAACTATTTACCGTGTTATTTATTTAGGGTTATTTGAGATTTAATTTGATGTTATTTTTTTAAATATTTTTTTATTTTAAAATGTATTAATATATGTATCATGTTTTTTTTTAAATTAATTTTGATATTAATATATCAAAATGATCCAATAATAAAAAAAAATTCAAATTAAAATTTTTTTTCAAAAAGTTTTAAAAACACTACCCCAATCATATTCCCATATATATTTTCTTTTCACAGCATACTGTACTAGATTCTCTTCTTAGTCTTACAAGCAAATTGGTAATATATAGAAATGAGGCCTCTTTCTAGAACAACAACAGTACAATTTGTCATCAACTCACTGCACAAATATTAATATTGTGTTACTAATATAGTACTATGTTACGTGGTACATAGATCTAGGTTACAAATCTAAAAGGATTGGCCTTGTGATTAAAGAGATTTATTATATTCTTTTATTTTTAAAATTAAGTTAATACTTTTGTGATGTGGAGTGGTGTAATTAAGATTCTAAAGAAGGGGTAAAAGAAAAATGAATGGACATGCATGGATTGCATATCTGAAGCCCTAAAAGTAAGGCAGGAAGGAATAATATTTGAACAACCGTGTGTTGTCTCTGTGGAGATGGAATAGGAAGTACGTACAAGTGTGTTAAAATATACAATGGTTTTGAGCATGGAGATCTCTTGAAGAAAGGGAAAAACAAAAACAAGAAGGTATCTTTTTGCTTTTACTGCTGCTGCAATCAAATCCCAAAGACTGAAAAGATTAGCAATTATCTCTGACTCATGATTTTATTAGGATTTGTTTACTATTCTTCTCTGATAATGATAATAATGAGCTTACCTCACCCTTTTATTCTTTATTTTTTCTTATTATCCTTCATATTTTACTATAAATTCATTATCTGCTAAGTTAGGATATCGATATATAAGTATCCCCATTCATAACTTGTATTGACTTCACAAGGATATATTATCACATTACATTACGTTACCCTTGCTGCCTTGTTTTTCTTCTTGTCTTGTTTGTTTTCCTTTTGGCATTCTTTTCTTGCTAGCTAGTTTTTTCTTTTTTTCCTCAAAGTTTCCTTTTCTTTTTGTGTTTTGTTGAGGAGATTAGACATTGTGGTGTGTTCTTTGAAGGTAGATATGGCCAGCTCTTCTTCTTCCTTACCATCAATGGAGTTTGATTTTGATGAGAAACCACATGTGTTAGCTGTTGATGATAGTTTGATAGATCGCAAAGTCATTGAAAGATTACTTATCAACTCTACATGCAGAGGTATGAAAAGAACAAAAAAGTCTTGGCCTCTTTTTATTTATTATTCTCTTTGTTCATAGAAACTTTGCTCATTTGGTATAATTTGTTAATCAAAGAAAAGTTTCTAGCTATAACATGTTTTGGCGTACTTTTATCTTTGTTTTCATGGGGTTTTGGTGAACATTATTTCTTAATTCTCTAGTTTCTATCCATGGTTTTGTATGATTAAGATTAAAGAGAACTATGATTTCTGATAAAATGGTGTTCTTTATAATATGTTGTCTAATTAGAGTAAATATCATCATTTGCAAAAGGAAACAAACATAGAACACATGAAGGTATAAAAAAACGTTTACTACCTGGTTAGGCTCTCATTCATAGGCTAGGCTAGGGCTAATTTAATGGAGAACATGATTGTCACTGCCATAAGTTGGCTATGGCATCATGGAAATTACCACAGTGACAAATGTATGAGAACTCATGATCAAAGTGGAGATTAACAAGGACTAGACCCCACATCTTGTGCTTTTATTTTTAACACTTTGAGGAAATTGAAAAGGAAAAGAATATCATGTCATTTCTGGTATTTGTTTTTTGTTAGGAATCCATTTGTTTGGATGCTAGAGGTGGCAAAAGGTTAGACTACTCTAGAAAATAACTCAGAACATTGCAAATCCATGGTTTTTTAATTAATCCCAATTAATTAGCAAGGAGAGAAAGAAGTCTTGAGTTTTAGAGACTTGACTAAAGTTTTTATGATTCACAATTTGGTTCCTATGATTGCAGTGACCACAGCAGAAAACGGAAAGAGAGCATTGGAGTATTTGGGCTTAGCTGATGGACAACATCCCAGTCATAGTGTAAGTAACCATACACTGAATGTCTGATTCTAGCTTTTATGAATTCAACTCCATCATTTGTTGTTCATGGGTATTTCTCTTAGCAGGATTTGAAGGTGAATATGATCATCACCGATTATAGTATGCCAGGAATGACAGGTTATGAGCTGTTGAAAAGAATTAAGGTAAATATTACTCATCTTCAATGATTTAGTTACTACCATAACTTTCCTTAGTATTTTCTGATCTAACGGTTCGGTTTTTTAAATATTATACACGGTGAAAACTATAAAAAAAATAAAATTTGGAAGTCCTTAAGATTCTATTAGGCAGATCCAAAATTATTTACGAATTTATTACTTGAAGATCTAATTTTTTTCGGTTTTAAATAATTCTTTAAAGGTTGAGTTGTCATAAATCACAAGTCATTCAATTATTAGGCCTCAAACGGTAACCTATAACTTTCACGTGAACCTTTCCATAGACATAAGTGTTTTTTTCTTATGAAATTTTTATACGAGTCAGTTCAGTGGACATGTCTAATGACAAGCACCTACATATTAGTTTTAGGTATCATTTATCCCTCAATTTATGAGAACAATTGTTTCCTTCCATAAAAGAAAAAAAACATAATATGTACCAGTCTTTACAACTTTAATTAATGTCCAGTATTTAAGAGAGCATCAACTAAGAACGCTTCAGAAACAATACTTTGATGCAATGAGAATTTCATAATTATAACAACTTTATAATTTTCTTTGCAAAATATTTTTATCCCATGGATTTTATTTTCACTCTAGATTTATTAATATAATATTATATGAATATTAAAGATAAATTAAACTTTTAATAATAATAAATATGTATTTATATATATATATAATAATGTCATATATAATTAGAGTATATTAAACTAACTATAACATTGTATGGTTTCTCTCAAATAGGAATCACCTACCATGAAGGAGATACCGGTGGTTGTAGTGTCATCTGAGAACATCCCTACACGAATTAATCAGTAATTACCTGCTCAGCAATTTCAGTCTTGTTTAATCTCAGTTGATTTTTTGTCTTTTGTCTATTTATTTGCATAGAGGAAAAGAAATCATTGATTTGTTAAATATTTTCCACCTAAACAGGTGCATGGAGGGAGGAGCTCAAGAATTCTTGCTGAAGCCTCTTCAGCTATCAGATGCGACAAAGCTGAGGTGCCATATAAAAAAGCTGAATAATCAATCGATATTACAAGGGGGCTTTGCAGGAGAAGACGAACATGCATAAAAGATATCAGAAAGAGAGACAAGAAGGGGAAAATGTTGAATTGGAGGCGTAATTCTAGGGCTACTGCAATCAATAGAAGTTGTTTAACTTATGTGGGTTATGCATTTCACTGTTTCATCCCTTTTGTAGATCTTATGTGGTTATCTATTGGAAACTTCTAATGTAAGAACAAAGTTGTTTAACTTCCACTTCTGCTTAATAGGCATTTGCAGATAATTTCTTGTTTGGAATAAGGTCATGTTTGATATAATTTTTATAAATTAATTTAAGTCGATTTTTGAAATTTTGACTATAAAAAAGTAAAAATAACTTTTGACTTGAATAGCAAATTTGTTATGAAATTCAGTGAAAGTTGAATTTTTAACAAACTTATTTGAAAGAGTCGTTTTGAGTTATTTTTAAATGAAATCATTTTAAGTTATTTTTGTCTCAAGTTATATATATATATATATATATATATATATATATATAAAATTACTTTAAACTTACTATGATTTGATTAAATTTCAATAAAAAAGACAATATATATATACTGGTTACGGAGGGACCATTTTGTTTTTGTGGGTTGGTCCGGTCTATTGCTCTTTCCTTGTGTTTATTTTGCTTTAGGGGGTTGGTTCCCATGTACAATCTTTATAACCTCATGCTATATCAATGGATTAGCCAATTCCTATTTGGAAGTTGCAACTTCTTAACCGCCGCAGTTTTTACTTCTGCTAATAGTTTAGTTCATTTTTTATTATTACTATGAGATCCTGAAGCACAAAGAAATTTTACTTGTCGGTGTCAACCAGGTAGCTTGTGAACTTTTGTTGCTCTTCACAGAGCTTTCAGACTAATAGATTTTATGTTACTTTTATTTGAACTTCCGTGCAATATATACATATAAAATCAATCCAGGACAGCTTGAATTTAGAAAAGCTTATAGCTGCGACCGGGAATTTCGATACTGCCAGTGGTTTTGGCCCAGTGTACAAGGTACTGTTTGAGCTCTTGCGAATTTCTTATCATCGTTGAATTGAATAGTTGTCAAAAGATTATGGAGATTTTGCAGGGGAAATTGCCAGATGGACAGGACATAGATGTGAAAAGACTCTCGAGAGCAGCTGCGCAAGGCCTTGAAGAAATTATGAATAAGGTTGAGGTGATTTTTAAACGGCTCTTTTTAGTTAGAGCTATTGCCCTGTCTTTTCAGTAAATACCCCACAATTTTACCGAATTATTGTCACTTGTGGTTTATAACTTACAAGAAGCAGAATCTTCCCAGGAAACAACTTCTAAATTGGAGACATTAATTTTTTTAAATATTTTCTAATAAATCTAAACAATATAAAATTGATTTATAAATACTTTGCCTCATATAATTTTTTTATACCCTATATATATCTTATATTAAAAAATTATAAAATATTTCATGTAGATTTAATAAGCTATATATATAACTATCCTGCAACCCCACCATTAGTTTTAAATTCATGTCAGATTGGATTCTGAAAAGAATAAGAGACCTCTAAACATACTTTCTACTAGAGAGGCCAACGTGTCCACAAGTGACGCAACAACCAAGCTTTATAATTCACTATTCAGCTTATACAGACAATAACATTGTTGTCCGCATCTGACATTTTCACACATCACTATACAAAACAATCAATTGCTAGCTTTTGCATTTCCCAATAGTTTTTTCTTTCCAAAATAGTACTGTAATTTTTTTGAAAAAGTAGCATAAATTTAAAATTTAATTATAAAAATAGTATAATTTAGCAAGTTATAAATGATACATGCAATTCTTTTAAAAAAACGTCAAAAGCAATTTTAAAATTTAGATTTAAAAATAAATCAAACTCTATTATTATACAAACTTTATAACATAAAAATAAATGCTCTATTATTAATAAAAGTGTTTTTTATATGTAATATTCAATTATATTTTATTAATGAATTTATAGTGAAGGTAAAGTTTGTAGAAGAAAAATATTTTGCACTGAAAATTACAAAAACTTTTATAATTATAAAATTATTACTGCATCAAAGCATTGTTCATAAATGTTTCTGATCAATATTTTATTAAGTCTAGATATTAATTAGAGTTGTTGAGATTGATATATTATGTTCTTTCTTTTATGAGATGAAGTAGTTGCTCTTATAAAATGAGGTATGAGAGATATATGAAACTAACATGTCGGTGTTTGTCAAATGATATGCACACTGAACTAACTTGCAAGATAATTCTATACGGAGAAATCACATATATCTATGAAAAGGTTCTTATGATAATTGTGTAAGAGATCCTTAAACTTGAGATCACTAACTTATCATATATAGGGAGTGTTATGTTTTGATCCTGACCACATGTTATCTTAATCAAGTGTAACAAACAAGTATATACTAGATATATTATAAACTATATGAAAGTATTTGAGTAATCAAGAGATAATTCATCACCCTAGGTGAATTAAGAAAAATATTTCATCTGTTTTCAAATAATATTGAATGTGAAATCTTTAATGACTTTCATAATATTTAGGGGATCATGCCAGATTGTTAGAAATTGTATTTGATCTTCAAACATAATGGGTAACACACATAAGAACCATTTGTCAAAAGTTAAAATAAAATGATTAATCAAGTGTGACTTGATTGTAAATGAATTTTAGAAATTAAGGACTAAAATGTACTTAATACAGGGGGTTACAATTCTAGACCTAGGAAAAAACTAAATAGAGAATTGATTGAATAAATTTCTAAAATTATCTTAAAATAATACATGTTATATTATTTAAGAGGAAAATTAATATTTTTGTTATTTATAGGGTTTTTAGGTTTTCTTGTAAATAAAATGTGATGCCTCTTATAATAGTACATTATAAGACAATATATAGAAACACCTAAACATATAAGAAAAAAGTTAGTACTTAAAGGTATGACAATCCCTCTTTCCCAAAAGGGTTTAAAAGACTTCTTATTGGTGGTTTGTGATGATTACTGTTAGATGGTGGACACTTGAACGACTTGTGGTTTGTGACAACATAACTTTGAAACAATTATTAAAAGCAAAAAAAAAAAATTCAAATCTTTAGATAATCTCTGTATAAACCTTAAACAATGGGTCTAGAGGTAGACCTTCAATGTCCTCTCCTTGTAGGGGAGGAGATAGTTCTCCCTATCAAGGAATCTCTCCTTATAGTGCCTCAAGAGATCCTCAAGGGAGGAAAGGCTACCTCAAACCCATGAGGATGATGCTTCTAGTACTTTGAGTGTTGAGGGGGCGACCTTTGGCAATGGTCGGCAACTTGGGGCCTATATGGCTTAATTACCCTTTATGAAAAAAAGGATCAGTAAGGATTACATCCCCCATGTGCATGTATGATGTAACACCCTAGTATTTTCATACACTTTAAGCTTTATTTATTGTAAATATTTACTATTTTTAGGGTGACTGTTTTGTATATAAAAAAAACTTAGCTTTACAGGAACTACCAAAGTTTCAGAAGAGTATCCCCTATACCAAGAGATCCAAATTTATCGATAAATACCAGCAACACTTCAATATACCATCCAACAAAGCCCAATTATTGTCCAATGAACTCATCATTTCACAACACATCTCATTACAATCATTATAATTCATTTTAATGTCACATCTTGTATGTAATTATAATATTCAAGATTCAAATCAAAATCTATAATCATAAATTATCTAATACTATTAGTATAAGCTACAACAAAAGCATACGTATAACATCATATACTAGCACAATTAAGTTGAATTTATAATTATATAATTTAAGGTAAATTAACATTCAATTACAAAAAGTATAATTATTACAATCCTTTAATTTATAAAATTAACAAAGATCCCTAAATATCTATTACGCTGCTTGAGGTTGAGAGGTACCTGTAAATTAATATACGAGCAACAATTAAGTACGTAGCAATAATTTAGCCAAACAATTAAAATAAATACAGTGGCATGTTTGAACACAATTCATCATAAGGTCTTATTCAATTACCATTCACATAATCTACTTTTAACTTACACGATTTATTTTCTATGTTAATATTTCTCAATTATCATTATTTCTAATACACCTTCTCTTTCTTAAACTATAATCTTCATATTATGCTCTTTTTAACCTATATTCAAAACTAGGTAGTTCTCGGTTCGCCTAAGTTCAGGCGTTATTTTCATTTACAAACAATATAAATTCTCTACCCATTATTGGATAAAACTCCTACATCCAAGAATACAATTTTCATTTCTTAGTATTGAACATTAATCCCAGTATCGGGAAAGATTAATTCCTCATGTTCGTTATCAGACTTTATTCCTATCATCAGAACTAATTTATTATGCCCTTTGTCGCGGGACGACGCCGAATGGTGGATTAAGCCTCCTAAAACGGTGTTAGGAAAGCAAAAGAGTTTTGGATTTAATCATAAAATTATGATTATAAGGTTCAGGAGTCGCCACTTAGTATTATGGTTATTAGGAAACCTATGATCTACAAGATTTCGGGTAAGGGACTAGTTGTGCAAAGGGAGGATGCAACACCCCTAATGCACCCTATCTAAGGTAAACTGCATTGTTGTTTGATTGTTTTTCTAGGTCGCTTTTATGTTCATTGGTCTTGTCTAAGGTTCAAGGTAAATCTCCCTTCGTAAGGAAGTCTCTACCTTATCGAGTAAATCCTAACTGTTCTAAAGTCTAAATTTTAGCATCGCATTTATTTTGCACTTTGTATCTTTAATAGTTGAGGGTATACTTTACAAAGTAATTTTATACCCCAAATATTAAAGTCTATAGCTAAACCCTAACACTTTAAATATAAAGTGAACAAAATGATTGATAAAAGTTTTTTGATATATTGGCCAAACCCTAACGAATATCCATTTTTGCATTTCAAACCATGAGAAAGATGCATTTTTTATTTTTTTGTTTTTATAAAAAGTATGCTTAGAAAACCTTTAGGATTTGGTTGTATATATGAAATCAATTTGTCTTTTTTTTTTTGTTTTCGTGAAAGAGAAAATTAATTTAAAAATTTTAAGATTTTTTTAAATTTTAAATTTTTTTAAGAAACATTTCGAAGAAAATCAAGTATTTTAATACCACATCCATATATTACAATGTAAATATACAGCC
>Ga0325414_1003591_pt1 | contig 16163 bp, 10 predicted proteins | sample PopdelMetagenome_8_FD_206183 | JGI IMG/M metagenome (GOLD analysis project Ga0325414, IMG submission 206183) | Populus deltoides microbial communities from Bellville, Georgia, United States - Leaf-PdKOR-R3 | ecosystem: Host-associated > Plants > Phyllosphere > Phylloplane/Leaf | place: USA...
CATTGGCTTCTCCATGAACAAGAATAATGTTAGGAGGCATGAGCTCTTTCAAAAATGTACTTGTCTGAGCATAATCTGCATGGGCAGAGAACGAGATGTAATGGACCTGCATGTTGAGTGGTGCAGTTAGTCCATTCATGAGCTGTACCTCCTTCGGTTCATTAATGATTGTCTTAGCTAGGGTCCCTTCAACAACATATCCAGGTAAAACACAAGCATTTTTCTTATCAGAGCACCACATATCAAACAACTGCCTTGACAACCCGCTCTGCAGTCCTCCAGGACTTGCCATAACCACAGATGGCCCTACATCAGTAAAATCTTCAATGCTATTTAATGGTGATATATGCTTGAATTTGAAGGGGTTTGAATTCGCAAACTGATTGCGGATCCTTTCATTCATAGAAAGGATGTATGTCTGGTAAACAGTCATACACTTTTTTGCAAGGGGAGAAGCATAATATATGGGAATGTTATGAAGCTCGGGATGGTTTGCCCAATACTCATCGAGGATCAAAAGAAGTTCTTGAGCTCGGCCAAGAGCAAATGCTGGAATTAGAACACGACCACCTAGAGAGATGGTGGAGTGGATAACATCAGTGAAGCGCTTCTCCCGAAGGTGTCGAGGTTGATGGAGTTGGACACCATAGGTAGATTCAATTATGCATATGTCTGGAGAGAATTGTGGCATCTCAGCAGCACGAAGATGCCGATCTTCTTCACGTGAATAGTCTCCAGTATACAGCACTCGAACACCAGCGATATCTACCATGAACATGGCAGCACCAAGGACATGGCCAGCAGTGTAGCACCAAAATTTAATGCCATTAACATCCACAGTCTGATGGAAGTCAATAACCTGCAATTACAAAAATCATCAATGAAATGAAGGAATCTTAAGTTAAACAGAGGATGACAAAGGAACATTATAAGTAACCCCATAATAAGGAAAATAAGACCTAGCAAACACCAGCAGATCTGCTTACACAGAATGACAAAAGTGCAAACACATGCACCCAACCTTGACAAAAGTGTCAGGTCAGGTATTAGGATCGTGATTTTGCTACAAGGAAGGATGGAAAAAAATCAAAAGAAATCCTCACTTTGAATTGGCCCCATAATAAGGAAAATAAGACCTAGCAAACACCAGCAGATCTGCTTACACAGAATGACAAAAATGCAAACACATGCACCCAACCTTGACAAAAGTGTCAGGTCAGGTATTAGGATCGTGATTTTGCTACAAGGAAGGATGGAAAAAAATCAAAAGAAATCCTCACTTTGAATTGGCTCCATAGGATTGTATTTTCAGAATGCTACCAAAAATTAAATACCTACTTATTTTTCTTATTTCATAATTGCGAAAACACCTTTTAATCAGCCCAAACATTACCTAACATGGATCGGTCACAGACAGATTTATCAACTTAAAATGCCAAGCATAATGCTTACCAAAAAGAGATGCTATATTGAGAAAAAGATAAGCAACTCCCATTTTGGAAGAAGCACCCTTTCTTCAAAGAAACAAGGGAATAAAATATATAGATTCTTCTTCTTCTTCTTCTTCTTCTTCTTCTTCTTCTTCTTTAGAATTACTGTTATCTTATTACTAATCACGTAGATCTTACATGCACAGGACGAGAAAGAGTTAAATGGCACTCGCTATAATATGACCCAAACTGTCATAGTTCAACAAAGATGCATGGCAGTCAACCACAACTACTTGAATATGCTTTTTGATTTTATCAGGCAATAGAGTATTCCAAATGCAACTTAAGTGTGGAATCAACTTAGATTGATCAGTTCTGGAAAACGAAAGGCATAACTTAATTATCAGATGCACATAAATTGGTCCTCAGTTTACATGCGAAACATACAAGCCTCAAATGAGAAGCCAACAACTAACAATGCCAAACTCAAACAGACTGAAAGCTAAGAAATCCATAGAAAGCAAAATTCACAACACCAAATGCAAGATTGAAACACTTTAAATTCCAGAAGACAATAGCAGACCTTTCATCTAGAGCAATTAACTCAACATGGATAGGAGGTGATAAAGAAGAATAACCAATAAGCTGAATTCCTGAGCCCCTGACTTTGGGACCACAACATAATGCCAAGCCAAATATAATAAACAAAAATATTTCCAAGCTATTGCTTAGAAGGAAGGTAAACGAAGGGGATCAAGTTTCTGGAAGAACAAAAAGGATGCGGATAGATGTAAACAAGAGAATGCAAAAATTCATAAACACAAACCTCGATTTTATCCATTGAGCGGTTTATGTCTTTCTCATCAAACAACATATCTTCCACTGAAACTTTGCTCACTTTTACATAATCAGTCAAAAGCAACTTGTAGATAGCCTTTGTCGCATGAGTCATGAAAACTCGACCTCTGAATGTGGTCTGATAAAGAGTGAACATGTTAGATTGATCCTAGTGAAAGATACGCACAATGACTTTGTAGAAATCAGTAGAAAAAACAAACCTTCTCAAGAAAATAAGGCAGGGATGCAGCATGATCCAAGTGAAAGCTGCAAGCAGAAAACATCACTCCCAATGAATGATGAGAAAATACCAGAGAGGCCTAAAAATTTGGTTGAAAAAGTAATGATAGATAACAAAAACTAAATTGAACAAATATAGAAAACAAGGTATTGCTTCTATTTGTTTAAAAAAAATCCAAGACGCCCTTATGACTTCATGAATGTATCAGAAAGAATTCTCAATCATTATGAACAATTAGAAAGGAAAAAAAAAACAATAGAAACTAAGTAGAGTTTCCTGACACCTTAAATGAAATTTCAGCAAATGGAGCATATTTATCACCCAACCAATGTGATCAAATGATTTTCAATATTTTCATTTTTTGAATAATTGCATGATATGCAATCACAATAATATTCAATATAATTAATTAGTAGAAATAATCAATATTCTTTTATTGTTTTCCTTTCTTGTTGAACAGTATGATATTTAATCACATTAAAAAAATTATTATAACATAGTATAGATAATCAAGATTTTCCTAAATGATTTCACCTGGAAAATGGATTGCTTTAACTCCCCAATCACAAGCACTCTCAGCACTGTTCTATTGTGGTTCCCATCATAAGCAAATAAACCTCACGAGCACAAACCTATTTCTTAGAAGATCACTAGTCTTCTTGCAACAAGGAACATGAGAATAATTAAAATATAGATATTACAAGTCTATGACACTTCAAATTCCATCAACACTTTAGCAGAAATCTCACTGCATCTCATTACATCTATACTTCTCTAAAGCTGCATAGATCCAGTTAAGAGTAAAAAAGTTCCCAGCGCACATCAAGAATACTACTGATAACTTTTCATAGAGGTAAGAAAGTTCAGCCTGCCCTCTCATTGGCAAAGCATCAAGTTTAAGTTTCACTGTTTCAGTTTATATTATTGTCAAGTGCCACAATATAACAGACTTGCTAACTTCTACTGATGAGGGAACTAAGAATAGAACCTAGCCACTGCCTATCAAATGACCCTAATAATGCAAGTTCAAGCACCTAAGGAACTGCATCATGTGGTTTTTCTCAAAATATTAAAACTCCTTCCCAACTTGTATTGTCACACAATAAAATCTTCCCAAATATTAGACCAAAATACCCTAACACTAACTTTCTCAATAATTGTATATCTGACTTCTGAGCTGAGTGTTCTCTAATTCTGAAACAATTTCATATTCTTCCTCGGACAAGTTGATCTCTTGCAGCTGAAGTTTCATGCAATCTTACTACATCATCATAGGAGATATATCTTTTGACAAGAAAATGAACAAACAAGAAAGCAAGCAAGGTCAAATCAAAGGAGCATTCAGTGAGAGAAAAGGCTCGCATTTAAGAAACTAATAGTGAGAAACAAAATATTGCCTCATGGAATGGAAAATCAATATACACATACACAATAGCCAAGCAAGGAGAATTAGCAAGAGAAGGAGAAGAAATACATACTGTGTAACGAGAAGTACATCAATAGTGGAAGGGTCAATCTCATCGAAGTAAGGTAAAGCAGCCATACCCGAATAAGCCGGATGAATTCCACAATCAAACTAACATTGGCATAATTCGACAAAAAAAACATAAATCAATAAACAAAATACATTCATTGAATTTGATCCAGCAAAATCAAGAATTACCAATAGTAATTAGTATAAAATGGCATAATTGAAAAACAACAAAATGCATAGAGGGAAGGAGGGAGGGAAGCAATACCAATACAGTCTTGCCTTTAAATGACATGTAAACACAGGATCGACCCACTTCATTTCCAGCACCTAAAGGGGTTAGAGTTAGCTGATCCCCTCCTTCTCTTGTTACTGGTGCATCCCTTCTTTTTAGTGACTGTGATTGCACTGTTGATGCCATTCTTGTGTTCTTCAGCTGCCCAAAAACCAAACTGTATTTATGTCTCTGTAGAAAAACTCCTATACAGCTAAACCCACTCAGCTTCTGATTTGTAATGATTATATAAAATAAAAGAATACAACTTACAAAAGTTGACATAAAGCTTAAATGTTTATAGCAATTATGCTTCAAGCTCGAACTTTTAAAATTATAAGGTGGAAATGGGAGTTCCGCTACATCAGAGACATTGTTTCAAGGGGTTTTCTTTGCTTTTACTTGAAGATTTAATTAATGGATCAAATTAAAATACACAAATCATGGTTAGCATGGCATATGTTCCAGTCCTAAGTAGTCACATGACTCAAAACTCGCATTTGTATTCTTCAATCCACTTTTCAAGTAATGCAAGGTGAATTCGACAGCTATGATTCCAAGGCGAACCGAATTTGTGTTGTCTGAATGCTCTCTCAAATGCTCTTCCATTTATATTGGCACTTTGATGGACATGAACAGGACAAATAAATCTCAAGATTGACAAAGCATTTCGCTTTTGCTAATTTGAGATTGTCTATTCAGGTGCTAGATTAGAACCATTGATTTTTCACTGACTCAACAAACAAAACAGAAGATTGTCTTGTTAGGGTTTTGATGACTTGTGTGCTTTCTGAGGTAAGCTGTTTTGCATTTGTCACCAGAGATAAGACACGGTTGACTCAAATAGACAAGATGGCTGACTCAAATAGACAAGATGGCTTCAAAAGCCAACTCGGGCCTGGAAAGCAACCCATGCCCGTTCTTTCCAAGTTTCTACCAATTAAATCTACATTAATAGTATATGACCGCACCAACTCCACTTAATATCTGTTCTTCCCATTGATACTTGACCTAACACATTTAACCCACCCTTCTCGTGTACAGTTCCGGTGACCCTTTCTGGTCATGTTGGTGCCAGGCCATATGCAGTCTTGCAAAATCTAATTCACCACATCTCTCAACTAAAGTTAACATAAAACACAGCGTTCTGTTTGGTTACTATATATATATAAAGACAATTATGTACTAATTAGTGATTCAGTTAATACGCCTGTAAATGCTTTGTGCATTATACTTGTTTGTAAGATTCAGAAAAAGAAGAGCAATCCTTAATTTCTCCTAAATAAACAAAGAGATGGAGCAGCAGCAGGCAAAGAGAGATAATATACGTATACATATACCTATATTAGTATTGTTAGACGACAAGAATGCTCCAAACTCCTACGTTTATGACCTTGGACTCCTCTCCTTTGCGTCTTTCAAACCCATTATAGCTCCACCGTCACGCTGGCGTGCTTGAGCAGCCAAAATCATTTATCTACCCATACCCTCCTCATCCAACAAGACAAAAACATTCCCTCAGTTTTTCAAATTGAGAAATATTGTATTTGAACAAAAAAAACTTAATTTTTCCGTTTCTAACTAAAAATTAAAGTATTACTATCTTTAAAGAAATTAAAGTATCAGTTGCGAAACTTTTTTCGGTTTTGCTTTAACCATCAAAAACACAAGAAAGAAAAAGGTTCCTTTTGAAATACCTAACCTCATTGAGTTAATAACTAAGAACTATTGATTCTTTTTAATTTATGCTAAGCAGACTCTATTTTACATGCACAATCTCAACATGAAAGTTCAAGCCACGCAAAATAAATGATCACAGAGCGAAGGATCGCTATTTACCTGCAAGCAGCGTCGACGACTCGAGTGGGAGTATCGGGCTCGCTGAGTTACGCGTTTTTTTATCACAGAACAAAGGAGGTGGGATGGAAGAACAAACAGGGGGAGAAGGTGAAGAGGAATGGGGAAGAAGGGGAAATAGGGATTGGTACTGTGTCTGAAGCTCAGGAGGCTATTGTTGATGGTGAGCTCAAACACTTTTGTATCTCTACCACAAAACTACGCCGTTTTATTCATTTAAGAAAAAATTAATAAGTTAGGTCTGAAGTTCCGGGATGACCGGCCGGGTCATCCAAGTTTAAAAAGAATAAGATTGCGTTTGTTTTTTTTATTGGTTTTTAGGTTTCTGGTGAATCAAATACAGCGAGATGATTAGTAACACATTAAATTAAGTTTTATGTTGCAAAGCTCATTAAAATTAAATTTAAAATATAGTTTTTATATATTTTATTAATCGAGTTTCATAAAATCCGGTTTTTTTTTTTAAAATACTTTTAAAAAAATATTAAATTTTTTTATTTTTTTTCTCTACTTTAAATTAATATTTTTTTGTGTTTTCTGATTATTTTGATGCGCTGATATCATAAATAATTTTTAAAAAATAAAAGATATTATTTTAATACATCTCTAAGTAAAAAAACTTTGAAAAGTAACTGCAACCACACTCTCAAACATAACAACCAAACATTTTATATATATTTTTTCCTACACATAAACTTTAATCATAATTTTTACCAAACACATAACTAAATCCAGCCAACCATAGCTAACCATATATTTGAAAAACTTACTTTTTTTCAAACTATAATCACAAAAGTTATCTAAAAAACAAATACATTATAATTATAAATTAGATTTTTTTAATAAAAAAAAACCTAGTCAAAGCTCCAGATAGCCCGAGTCCAAGTAAATCCACTTGGCCATGTAAGGTTTTACAACGATATTATGTCTAAATATGTCTATTTTTTTCATCCAGATTAAATAATTATATTTTTTTTTATTATGAATATTCTCTTGACCTATACAATAATATAATTTTGATTTAAAAAAAACAAAAAAAAATTCTTTAAGATTTTAATGGTTGTGTAATTTTAATTTTTCTTTGGTTTTTTTTTTTATCAAATTTGAACAAAATTTGTATCATATCCTTATATTATAGAAACCAAGGAAGTTTTTAGAATGAAAAATATAATGCTTTTAATTTAAATGGAAAAACTTGAACGGTATTGAAGAACACTTAAAAACATAGGGATATATTAGAAACTATTCCATTTATATAACTACATATGGAGACATGTACTGATTTTTATAAACTCGCCTATTTATTTAGTTTTGTTGATTATATTTTTTTTGTTATTTTTTTTAATTTTCTGATAGGAAATAACAATTTTAAATATTAGCAAAATAATGGTAATTTCGAACACATGAGTTGAGTAGTTATCTGAGATAACTCATTTAGAAACTGTTTGGGAATTTTCTAAAAGAAATCAATTTTTTTTTTGTTAAAATCTGATTATTAATTTTTTTGTATATTTTAGATCCTTTTGATACGTTGATTTCAAAAATAATTTTTAAAAAATAAAAAAAATATTATTTTGATGCATTTTAACATGTAAAACACTTTAAAAAACAACCACAATCACATTCTCAAACAAGAGTATTAGTTATTTTATAATATAAATTCATGAAACCACTTGATTGATTAAAAGTACTTAAAATAAAATAAAATTAGTACAAGTATTTAAATAAAAAAATCATAAAATACAAGTACTTTATATATTATTATCCCCTAAAAATAAAATAAAAAATCAACGCAGGCTCACGTGACATGGAGTTAATTGTCAAGTTAGCATTCCAACAACAAAGCTAACAAAGCTACTTGATTGATTAAATTTTAAATGTACAGGTGCTTAAATTTAAAAAAAAAAAAAACAATGAAGTTGATACTCAAATAGAAAAAACCACAAAATACAAGTTTTTCGTAATACCATTATCTATATCTAAAAAATCATTTTCACGCAAATATACGGAATGCTATTTCTGTTGTGTTGTTCTATGACTATTTTATTATATTGTATTGTATATATCATGAGATTCAACTATGAATTGTTGTGTTTGTTGTTGTATAAATCTAAAAATCCACAATTAAATTGACTATTTAATTAAATTTATTTTTATAATTTAACTCGACATGATGATAACATGTAATAAAAAATCAAAACTATAGAAACAGAACATTTACCTAATATTTATGAAGAAATGTGAAATTTAATTAAAAAAATCAAAATATAAGATATAAAATATAAATCTTGTTTGGCTTAAATTGAAAATATTAAAATAAATTATAATAAAATATTATATGAATCAAATAAGATCCTTATTGAAGAATTTGAAACTATTCATTTTAGTGTTTTCCAATTATTTAAATAAGATAATTTAAAAACATGTGTTCTTATATATTTATATATAAAAACACACATATAAAGAATTTCATTTGTAGTTAGTAAACATGTTCTTTGTTTTTTTTTATTTTTGTTTTAAAAAACTGAATTTTTTTCACAAGTAAACCCAATCTAAGATTTTTGAGTCATTCTTATTGTTGTGGCATGGATGACATTGTGTGACAAGTTTTCTTCCTTTATTTTAAAGGAGTTGTCATCTAATATCACAGCCATAAAAATATCTAATGATATGTAAAAGTCTGTGTAAGCGAACTAGTTGTACAATAGAAAGACACATCACTATCAATATGCCTTTCTCATAGTAAACTACATTGTTGATTGATTATTTTTCTAGTTTATATTTTTATTTATTGGTCATATCCAAGATTCAAGGCAGATCTTCCATCGCAAGGAAGTCTTTGTATTATCAGGCTAAATTCTAGTCGTTCTAGAATCCAAGTTTTAACATCAAATTTATTTTCTATTATGTATTTTTTTAATAGATGATGATATACTTTACAATGTAATTTCAAATAATAAAATCTACAGCTAATTTCTAATTTTTATTGTAATTAATTTATTTAATTTAATACTAAGAGTATGCATTATATTGTAAAATCCATACCACGAATATTAAACAAATTATTTTTATGATATTTCTGAAATTTTAGTCAAATCCTAATGGATAATCATAAACTAATTATGATATCTATTTTTTTTATTTTTTAAAACATGATAAAAATGTAATTTTTTAATAAAATTTGCATGGAAAAATTTTTGAATTTGGCCGTATGCACTAAAATAAAAATATTTTTTTTTATTTTTAAAATGAGGAACTTGTTTTGATTCTTTTTTGAATTTTTTGAAATTTTAAAGAAAAACATGTATTTTTAATAACAAGTTCGTATCTTATAATGTAAGTTTACAATTCGATATTAAGTGAAATTATTGAAAAAAACACATGATGGACCCATATTTTTTTAAAAAATGATTCTTGAATTTTTTTAGATTTTAAAAAAAAATTTAAAGCGTATTTGACAAAACAAAAAAAAAACAGTAAAATAAAACTATCAAAAATCTGTTAGGACACGTTTGTTAAACAAGCTCTAGAAACTCAAAAATACCATTTTATCTTTGTAAATCATACACAACAAAACGCTGCCTTAAGAAATAAAAGGGCTCAGCCCAAACGCGACCCAAAATTGATGGCAGCCTCTTGCAAAAAAAAGCATGGGCCATCTATCTTTAAAATAAAACTTAACCCAGGAAAAGAAAAAGACCCATGCCAAGCCTTGACCCACAAACAACAATTAATACTCTCTTTTGGCTTTTGAAAGATCAAAGCAGTAGATATAATGAACTTGCAGTGACTTGTGCCCAGAATCCATGCATAGAGAAAAAAAAAGAGAAAAGAACAACAACCATAGCTGACTTAGAAATCTTACACCCAAATCCAACACTGCCTAAAAATCAAAACAAAGCAAGCTTTCTTTCCTTTTTTTTTTTATTCAATCAAAAAACAAATGGGGAAAGATTTTTCTTCTTCTTTTCTTTAGCACACCAAAAACATAGCAGATACACAGAAAATCATGTAAAAACGGAACCCATAAGTTTTCTAAAAATTTTCCTCACAAAAGTTGAAGTGATGATACCTGCCACTGTGATATTGTGCTCTCCCGCCTCATGATGCTGGTGCAGAGGAGGAGGACACCAACTGTTGTTGCTGGACCACTGCTACTGGAAGAAAATAGACTGCTGTTGATGGATATGTCACCGTTGACAGGTTGTGCTCACGGTGCTGGTGCAGAGGCGAGGAAGTGCAGCTGCCGCTGGACGGCTGCTCGAGCACGGTGCTGAGCTGAAGACTTGCTGCTCACAGTGCTAATGCAGAGCTCATTCCACAAGATGCCACTGCTGGAAGCGTACCTGGAGGCTCACGGCTGCATTGATGAGGAGGCATCTGCTGAGGATGACGTTAAAGGCTATTGGAAAATCCTCCAAGAATGCTCTCGGTTGAAAATGTTGAAATATTATGATTCTTTTCTCCTTTATAGGATTCTTTATGATTCTTTTCTGTTATGCAGATTTCATTTTCTGCTGGATTCTTTCCTCCAGTGATGCTCCTTGTCTTACCTTTTTTAATATTACTCTGTATGGTAGGATAGATTGATTATAGGAACAATACTATTTCTTTTCTAATTATAAGAGTAATACTATAGGCATAATAACTTGATTGTAGGATCCAAGTACTATATATATGTGCATGTATTCTTCATTCAAAAAAGTAAGAGAGAATAAAATACTCTTCTTGATATTTGATTGAAACAAAAAATAGAAAACTGAAGGTTGTTGGTGCTAGCTGTTAGTATGGTGGCTGAGAGGTTGAAGGGCCGCTGCTGCTCTTCAAAACCGGTAAGAAAAACTTCCTTGCTTTGAGAAATAGAGAGCTGTTGAGGGTGAGCCACGAGTGAGGTTGCTGGAGATGAAGAAGCTGCGGCGGGGGGAGAAAACAGTGGCAGTGATGGCTTTTGTGGTGGTCTTTAGTGTCTGTTTTCGGCTGGAATGAAAAGTGGGGGTAGTGTAAGGTGTTATAGAGGTGGTATATGGCTGGAAAGCGGTGTTTCGGGTTGAATTTTGTGGTTGGTTAAGCTGGTGCAGCGTTTTTTTTCTTTCCTTAGTTTCTTTCCTCCCTCCCTCTTTTCTCCTCTCTGTTTTCCGCTCTCCTTTTGGCTTGAACGGTTCACTCCTATTTGTAGGAGGTGGGGAAGATGCATGTTTTTTTCTTCCTCTCCTTGTTTGAGGGGGAAATGAGACATTAAATTACTCTGAGCTTTTGAGCAGTTTTTTTCAGGACCAAAGAAAAAAAAATATTAAGTATGTGTTTGGTATTGCGGTAGTTGTTGTGGTTGTGGTTTAAAAATGTTGTTTTATAAAAAGTACTTTTAGTTGAAGTTAGTTTGAAAAAATAGGTGTTTAGTTAAAACTGTGGTTAGAATTGAGGTTGAACAAAAAGTAGTTTAATGTGTTTGGTTAAGAATACTTTTGAAATTGAGGTTATAAAATAATTTAAAAAATTATATATTAACATTGATGATTTTTAATTTAAATGTTATAGATTTAACTATTGCTATTACATCATAAAATAAAAAATATTTTATATAAAATATTTTTTATTGTTCCATTATAATATCTACAATTCCATCACGTATGAAATACATCCAACAAAGACTACAGTTTTTTTGGTTTCTTAAGCACGCAACAACATCAGATAAAATATAATCAGGAACAAAATTGAAATTGCGATTAAATTCTGCAAATTCTAGGTCATCAAGCGATCTTTGTTTAATTTATATAGTTTCATTGAATAATATTAAACATTAGTTTTTTGAATAAAATACAATTAAAAAAATAAAAAAATAATTTTTGTTTTTTATTTTACTAGATCAAACTTGTTTAAATACATTTTAAATTTTGGACCGGAACGGTTCGGCGGAATAGTGCAGCACGCGAACAGTGCAGCATGCTGCATTGTTCACTCGAACAGTGCAGCATGCTAATTAATCAGCAGGATGTGCACATGCAACAGAAAGGCAGAAACGCGACGAGAGAAGCAGATAATTTTTGCTTCAACAAAACAACATTTTCGATGCAGTTAATGGTAGAGTCCACGTACAAAAATCACGGTTGATTTCATAACCAAACACTAAATTTTTTCAGGACTAAAGAAAAATATTCATTTTAGTGCTTTTCCAATATTCTAAATAAGAGAATTAAAAAAACATGTGTTCTTTTTTATATATAAAAAAAGAATTAATTTTTAGTTAGTAAACACATATTAGTCTGCTTTTTTGTTTTTAAAATTTTTTATTTTAGAAAACTGAATTTGTTTTCACAAGTAGACCTAATCTAAGATTTTTGAGTCATTGTTATATATGGAGAATTCTTAAGCACAAACTTCTTACAACAAGTGAAATATTGCAAAAACCTAGAGTGGATTAGAGATTTTTAACATAATTATCAATCCTGTACATACTCGATAACTCAAAATTATTATTTTCATGTTGTTTAATTTTTTTTATTGAATTTAATTTTGTTGAATTTGGATTTATGTAAATCCACTTTATCACTGCTAAACTAATATCAAAACAAGTATAAATTAAAATAATATTAATTTGCTATGGCAAACCAAGCTTAATAAATATGATTTCAGAGGAATGTTTTTGATTAGACGGTGCTTGAAAGAGTAGTTGTGATTGTTTTTTAAAGTATTTTTTATTTAGAAAACCATTAAAATAATATAGTTTTTTATTTTTATATATGAAAAGTATTTTGAAAAACATCCGCAACCGACTCTCAATTTCCATACCAAATTAATACACCAAATAAGTACACATCAACGTCAACTTTGTACTAAATATTTTTTTGAAGTTATTTTTTATTTAAAAATATATTAAAATAATGTATTTTTTTAAAAAAATGATAAAAAAACAAAAAATAAATTAATTTAAAACTAAAAAAATAAAAAAATTTCAGAAATAGAATCCAATCACAATTCCACACGAGACAATTAAATTGCTATTTTTTTTTTTATTAACGTGGTGTTTAGATTAAAAAATCTTAAGGAATCAATTAAAGCTTGTCTTGGGGAAGTATGGTTCAAATTTGTGTTCTATACAGTAATCACAATATGAACACTGGAGATTGTAATTTGATCACGTGCATGAAGCACAAAATATTAAGGATATATATAAACCTAACCTCTTCCTGGAGAGGGAACGACAACAACATGCATTTCTGTGTTGTTTGGTGGAAGATGTAGGCGAAGGGGATAGATCTGCCCATTCAATGGATTCCTGGAGCAAACTTGGATATCAACGAGCCCTGTCTCTTCTTCCAACTTATTCTTCAATTCCTCCACCATGCTTCCCTTAAATGTGAAGGAAAGTTCTTCATTTTCGTCAACATCACCTTCTACATTAATGGCCACACGGTAATGTATGGCCCTGCCGTCATTTTTCACCGATGAACCTTCGAAAGAATCATCGGACTGCATGCACAAAAATCTGGGGGACGTCGTTGGTGAGCTAGCCTCGGAATTCGGTGCCGTTTCACTTTGTTCACCAGGTGGTTGTTGTTGTTGCTGTACTGGCGGAGTTGCAGGATCTGGGACTCTTATCTGCACAACATCCACATCCCATAGAATCCAATCCTGCGTCGAAGTTCTATGAGGAATGTCATGTGTAATATGATTTCTCCAAGGTGGCACGCCTCCATTTGCGCGTAAATATTGCCCGTAACGCGTCCTGAGCCTAACCTGGACGCCTTCCCTGATGGGCTCCCATTCCACAGAAGAATCCAATCGTTCAGGCAAAGTTTGCAGCACTTTCTTGCCTGTCATTCCTAGAAAGAACGGCAAGTTACTGGCTGTCAAGTATCTGCCAAAACAACTTTTCAAACGTATAACTTTGCTATGGCCGACAATCTCCACAGTCCATTTCGCATTCTTCACTGTCCCATTGCGCTCTTGGCTAACGGTTTCTTCATCATCATCTGCTGTAAGATACTTGTCATGGTGACTCCGAAGACGAACAGAGGTTGCTTTTTCAAAAATATCCATAGCACTCTGGATCAATATAACATGCACATCACCACATTATATAGTGGAATCAAATTAACAGACCAATCAGATGTCTAAATTAAATGCATGCATTTGACAAGGAATTTAACACACATATATATACAGAGAAAAGAAAGAAAACAATCAATTAACATCGCATGCATCTCTCTCTAATTTCATATATACATGCCTGACCCAAAGCAGCTAATGGTTTTAAATCCATGTCTCAACTCTTAACGGTTTCTGGGAGGATTGCGAGGTGCTGGGAAAGCTTAATTTAGTAATCAGTGAAGCAAGAAACCAGGAGATTTACTAAATATATTAATTAGGAAGCTAATATTGGAGTACGTAGCTTAAAGAAGAATGAAAGAAAATTTCTAGTTATGTGTTGTTATCTTTTAGAAAATAGAGATAAACACTCAATAAATATATTCTAGGAAATTCTTCATACAATGGAAGTGATATATAATTAAACTTGTTTTCAAGGGATCAAATTAATGTAATTTAGAAACTTTATCAATATTTTCTGAAAAGACAAGCGGTTGCCTGCAGACGCAAGTCCCCATCTAGGACGGGCCCGAAGCCGAAGAGTTAAAAGAAGCCACGCATGTATGAAGTTTACCATTAGCACATCTAGATAGATGGTTACGTGAATCAATTGAGTGGGTCAAGACATTGACTTTTGAGCTTTAATTGATGATGATGTCTTAACACAATCATGTCTTGTTATTTTTTCCCAAATATCCAAGAACTAAGCCTGAGAGAAACAAATATTCAATTTTAAAGATCAAATAACTAGATTATATAATTTCAAACACACATTAGTGTAAATATAGTGGATAGATAAATAAATAAATTAAAAGGTGAATAGTTAAAATCCATACCTCTCTTGCAATAGAAAGTCTGCTGCTAGAAAAACTAACGACCAACTGGGAGCCTATATCGGAAAGCGGTGAAGCACCGGAGAGCTGCGAAGCAGGCGATATAGTTTCGAGAATGTCCATCACATCCACTTCCCAAAGTACCCAATCGTGTGTTACAGTCCTACGTGGGGTGTCGTGTGTGACCGAGTTTCTCCATGGTGGCATGCGTCCGTTAGCAAGCAAGAACTTGCCTCTACTTGTCTTTAACTTGACAAGAAACCCTTCAGTTCTTGGTTCCCAATCAGTCGCAGTATCCTTTACAGATACTGGCATGTCTTGTACCACTTTCTTCCCTGCCATGCCTAGCAAGAATGGCTCCTCCGAGGCTGTAAGATACTTTCCACGACAACTTTTTAGTCGGATATGATGGTTATTGCCTTGAATCAACTCTACTGTCCAACGGGCTCTTCGTGATGATCCGTCGCGGCTCTGCCGAACAGTTTCTCCATCCTCATCTGCAACAAGGTACTTGTCGTGGTGACTCTTGAGTCTCACTGCTTTGGCTTGGTTGAAGAATTCCATAACGTACTCTATGATCAAGATGAGAAATTAATGAGGAATTAAAGCGAAATGGGTGCCTCCTCTTTTCTGTACAAGTATCAAGGGCAGGGGTGATCAGAGGAGGTTTTTTAAATACATATAGTACTACAAATTAAATAACTTGAGTGCCGTCGAAAATGGAAGAACAAAAAGTTTGACTTTTACAGTTTTTGCTGACCAAGATCGTATCATAGGAGTCTGACACCATGAATGAATGAAGGGCGAACTCGCGTCGTTAAGAGGACAAACGACTAGGATTTGTATTCAAGGAATTATTGAGTTAGTTATAGTCTTGTTGGTCATAGTCAACGTCTTTGTGTTCTAAACTTGGATCGGGACCAAATTGCATCTTGAGGATTCGCCTGGGAGCCACCCTTGTGTTTCGGGTGTTCCGTGCAGCGTTTCTTATCATCTAAAAATATTTTTTTATTTATAACTAGCGAGTTTTTAATTATAGCTTTAACTCGCTGGTTGATATTTTAATTTTAATTTTTATTGGTTTGATTTTTAATTTTTATTCTTGATGTTTTATAAAAATTTTATTTATTTTTTA
>Ga0325414_1003592_pt1 | contig 16161 bp, 15 predicted proteins | sample PopdelMetagenome_8_FD_206183 | JGI IMG/M metagenome (GOLD analysis project Ga0325414, IMG submission 206183) | Populus deltoides microbial communities from Bellville, Georgia, United States - Leaf-PdKOR-R3 | ecosystem: Host-associated > Plants > Phyllosphere > Phylloplane/Leaf | place: USA...
ATTCTCAAATACATGTAAGAAAATGGAAACAATTTGTTAGAAAGACTAACTAATTAATGACAAGAAATAAATTAGCTAGAACTAATTAATTTGCATTATCGAATAAGCGATGTTCCTCCAGCTTCCCATCTTCCCTGAGATAAAAGGCGCCCTCATCTTTCAGGCTCCAACTGCAGATATCGGTGCATCCTAACTTCGTAGCAAATGCCCAGAAGACTCCATGATATCTATCGTTAAGCTGGGCATAACACCATACGAGTGGGAACATAATATCAACGACTTCGAATGCTATGCTTTCCTTAGGTCTTAATGCGTGCAATCCCTGGTCAAGTTTTGGGCTGTTACACATGTATGGGATGTCATGGCTGGCATCATTTGTGATATTGACTGTAACTCTTGGAAAAAACCAATCCTCCAATCGTTTTTTGAATGAAGGCTTCTTAGATGAGGACGACGACGAAGACGACGACGGAACGAGGAATATTGATAAAAGAAGAACCAGAAAGATCATGTTATTACATTTGGAAGGAGTTGTCATGGCGGCAAAACTAGCTATATATAATTAATGATGGCCCTGAGATGGGTTCTTACTGATCAAGGCAATTAGCAAGAAAAAGGGTGGTTAACATTTAGGGTTCCTCGCTAGGTCTTAATTTATATACGCAAATGTTAAAGAAGACAGATCGTATATGCATGTACGTAGATAGTTAAATCAGGCTGTTGCTTTTGTTTGTTTTAACAAAAAAACAATTTAAGGTATTAGTTAGTTAAGAAATCTGTGTGACTCTGAATGATTCAGTCATATCTGTTTGTTGACATTTTGTCGGTTATCTTATCTTTTGCGGGCTGTACATGCATGGTTGTTTAAGATACATGTACTTCTAAGTTCTAACATTGACAGAGAGCTATCTTGTTTTTCTTGTTAAACAACTTTTAACTAATTTCTGGGAATTACAAACATATATGTTTCTTCCAACAATTTTTCTTCTATTTCTTTAAAAATAATTAATGTTAGTATATATTTCTTCTATCCAATTAATTGGTTACATGTAGCATTAACTTTGTTCATATAAATATATTTAATTTTAATAAAAGTTTTATTTATCTTTACTATTAATTTATTAAATATTTAATTAATAAATGTGATATTTAATTAATAAATCTAGAGTAAAGATAAAGTTATTATAATTATGAGCCTATTACATTAAAATATTGTTTTTAAATGTTTATTTGCTCTATTAAGACTTAGACATTAATTAGAGTCACTTAGACTAGTACATATTATATTTTTTTTTCCTTATGAAAGGAAACAATTGTTCTCATAAGCTGAGGTATAAGAAAAACTTAGAACTAATATATGTAAGTGCTTCTCAGATGACATATAAATCAAATTGACTCGCATGATAATTTTATATGAAGAAATCACTCGTGTCTATAGAAAAACTCATGTGATAATTGTGTAAGCTTGAGATAACTAAGTTATCTTATATAGGAAACATTATGTTTTGATCTTGTTGCATGTTTTCCTAATCAATGGTAATAAACGTGTAAATATTGGGTGTAACATGAAGTACATAAATGTATTTGAGTAATCAAGAGAAGATTCATCATCCTAGGTGAATTAGATAAAATGTTACATCCGTTCTCAAATAATATTCATTGTAAATCCTTACGTAAAGTGGAATGAGATTTGAAACGATCTTCAAATCTTATTCAAAGAATCAATGATTATGGTGTTGAGAACAATCATGATTTGACAAAGTAAACACGCTTCATACTATAATGTCTAAATCATAACATTGTTGTGAAGGAATAATAATTATACTGAAAAATTAGTCATTGAAAGGTTAAATCAAACTACTTATGACTTTTATAATATTTGGGGGATCATGACATGTTGCTATATATTATACTTGATCTTCAAATATAAATCAATCATTTGTTGAATTGATAATAAATTGATTTGTTGAATACTATTTTATCTAGTATTGTAATTTATATTTGGGTCAACTTATTAGAAAACATAATGAGTCACACACATAAGAACTATTGGTCATAAATTAAACCGTGATTGTTAAAATAAGTTTTAAAAATTAAGAACTAGAATATAATTTGTACAAGGAATTACAATTCTAGACTTAGAAAATTCAAGTAGGGACTTGATTAAATAAATTTCTAAAATTATCATGAAATAATATATGTGATATTATATAGGGGAAATTTGATTTTTTTTTCTATTTATAGGTTTTACAAGTTTTTCTATAAATAAAATTTTATGTATTTTATTTTTTATACAACATAAAATAGTACATAAACTATGTAGGTTACAAAACACTTCAAAAACACAAAAATAAAAAAGTTAGTACTCAAAGGCATAACAATCCCTCTCTCCTAAAAGGTTTTAAAAGATTTCTCATTGGTGGTTCATGTGGATTACCATTAGAGGTCAAATACTTGGACAACTTGTGGTTTGTAAAAACTCAACCTTGAAGCAATTATTTAAAGCCAGAAAGAACCTCTAATCTTCAGGTAATATTCGTATAAACATTAAACAATCTTTGATCTATCTAGCGGGATTCTTAGGACTCTTGAAAAAGTTTTAAATTTATAGTTTTCGCTACGTATGTGTTTTGGGTAGTTTGACAATACGTTACCAAATGTGTTTAGCATTTTACTCCATTACTTAACCTCCTCATCCTTTTCCAAAGTTATATTTTTTTAATATAAGCTTAATTATATTATTTATCTGTATGCTTGTCTCTCTATCTATTTCTATAAAAATATTTAAATAAAAGCAATATTGTTAATGGCAAATGAACCTTTTTATTATTTTTTTTGTCACCAATGGATATTAGCTATCCAACCGTTTTTTTTAGTAAGTGTAATTTAGTTGATGACTTTAAGGTGGATTAATGGTTTTATTATATAATAATTAAAATAAGTTCTTAAGTACAAGTGATTAACATGAAGTAGTCCATGATTACTATTAGTCCCTTGGTATTCCACTAACTTAATATTATTATTTTTGGATATTTTGGTTTATCTTAGCCTTATGATGATGGAAGGATAGAGGAATATTGATTACAATACCTTGAATTAGTGTTTGAAAATTCCTTAAATTGGATTTAATTCATTACCTAGAGATTTTATGTGGCAGGCTTTCATGTCGAGTACGAAGCTCCACTTAGGAGGCGGTGTGTTTATTATGTATCTTTCTATTTAATTTTCCTCTTTTCTTTTATTATGCTTTTAACATGATCTCTTTCTCTTTCAAGCGTAGTAAAAAATAAAAAAGAAATTATTACAAAATCATGTTGGAATGAATTTTTGGTTGACTATGTTTACTCATGATTTCATGGGAAAAGCCAATAAAAATCCATGTATCCAAATTTGGCATACAAACAACACTTTTATGAGGTAATGTCATCTCTTTTTTATATGCTCTTTGTCTTCCAAGAAAAAATAAATTATAAAGAAAGTTCATTTTGTGTTGAAATTAATGTGATCTACATAACAAATTAGAGAACATTCATGTATATATTGTTCATAATAAAACACTTAGCTTTTTAATATAAAGATTAATTGTTGTTAAAATATGTTGTATTATATTAGACTAGGAGACAAGGATGTCTAATTTATCATAACAAGAGCATACAGAACATAAAAAAATTGTTCAAGGTAAGCCTAAAGCACATACAATTTTAAATCTATAAACATGCAAAAAATATATATATCCAAACAAACATGCTTTCAACATAAATATAATAAAAATAATACTAGCATGCATATTAAATATATATTTAAACTTGTAATATATATATATATATATAGAAGATCAAAGTTATAATATGCATACTAATAATGGAAACAACAACACTTAAATTAAAACAAAAAAATGATTCTTACTTGTTGAAGCACTTTAAAATTATAATACTTTTGTTGTTGTCAATAATGAATCTTTTGTCCTTAAAGTTTTATTACTCCTCATTTATATTATTAAGATGTTTGAAATATACATCTCAAGATTCCAACACTATCATCTTAGTTTGGATGTATTTCTAAATAAGGTTTTTAAACTAAAATAAAAGAACATAAATTTCTCTCAACAAAGTATGAACCTAAGCTATAGATTTGGAAGAAAAAACCAAAGCATAAAAGAGAATGAAAACACTAAAAATAATGTGAGAAAATGTGTGAAATAAATATGAAAAATTCAAGTTGGAAACTCTTCATTCACCTCTCTTTTTTTATAGTGAATTTTAGAATCTAAAAGGTTGAAGAATTAATCCCCATCAATATCAACCTTTAATTAAACACCATAAATCAATAATTAAATCTAGTAAAACCATGAGTTTTTTAAGATCAATTTCTCATTCACTCATAATTTATTTAAATCATGTTAATTAAATAAATTTTCAATAATCCCCTATATGAATTTGAAAACGAATTGAATATTTATTGAGAGATATTGATTATGTAGATTACTACAATAGGATATGTAGCTTTTGGTCTTAAATTTTTCTTAGTGAGATACTATCGAATTTACTCAGCTATATAGTAAACATGATATGTTAAACTATTCAATCTTTCATGTAAACCAAGATAATAGTACTCATATAGTTTTATACCTAGAGATTTTCTTTAGTTCTCACTGTTGTATTCATTTTGTCCCTGAACAACTATTTGATTCATGAGTGTTTTACAAATTACAACCTTTATTAAAATTCTCAAAGAAACAACCATATTTCTCACTCTTATATATGATTTTTCATTTAAAGTATTATGTAATACACTACTTGGTGTACCAAGATATGAAAATCATTAAGAGTTCAACTTACCATTTATCACGTTGCAATTAACACTTATTTCATCATAGAAATAAGTAAGAAATAATAATTTTCTAGTGCTACCGAGAATGTTATATGACTTAGTTTTTTATTTGAATCTAGGTCTTGAGATCTTCAATTAACTAGATATGGTTACCACTATTACACTTTTTCATCTTTTAAAGGCTTTAAACTTATTCCCCTCGATGAATTATACACAAGCTCTCTCGATAAACATCTGGTTAGTGAATCTGCAATATTTTCCTTCGACTTTACATAGTCAATGAAAATAATTTCATTTGAGAGTAAGTGTTTAAATATATTATGTCTACGATGTATATGTCTAAACTTACCATTATACATACTACTTTGTGCCCTTCCACTTATTGACTAATTATCATAATGGACATAATAGTTGGCACTAGTTTTGACCAATATGGAATATTCTATAAGAAATTTTTAATCCATTCGGCTTCCTCTATAGCTTTATCAAGAGTAATAAACTCTGATTTTATCATTAATCCAGTGATATATATTTTTTTGGAGGATTTCCATGACAGAACTACTCCATTAAGTGTGAATACTTATCCACCTGTGGATTTTGAATTCTTAGTATTAGATATCTAATTAGTGCCATTATACCTTTAGTACCGCTGAGTAACTAGTGTAGTGCAGCCCATAGTCCACGATGTGCCTTAAATATTTAAGTACCCTTTGTATTGCCTTTAAATGATCCATACTTGGATAACTTGTAGATTTACTATGTTTACTAATTGAGAAAGCAATATTAGGCCTTGAATAGTTTATAACGTATATTAATCTTCAAATTATTGATGAATATTCTAATTGGTTTATTCTCTTACCTATATTTTTGAATATACTTATATCAATTGGTGTTTTGACAGTGCTATTGTCACCTTTAGAAAATTTGTCAAAAATTTTCTCAACATAATAAGATTCAGACAATACTAATCCATCAAATATCCTAGAAATTTATATTTATAGTATGACATCTGCAACACCTAAGTCTTTTATGTCAAACTTCTTAGTTAACATTTTCTTAATAGACTTGATTATGTGATCATTGCTACTTAAAATTAACATATAATCTACAAATAGATATACAAGGACATAACTTTTAGGTATGTTTTTCCCATAAACTAAATCATCAACTTCATTGATTTTGAAAACATAACATTTTCAAATCTTTCATGCCATTATTTAGGTGCTTATTTCAAACCATATAATGATTTGACAAGCTTACAAACTTTCTTTTCTCGTCTATTGATAACAAACCTTTCAAGTTGTTCCATGTAAATCTTATCATCAATGCCACCGTTTAAGAAAGTTGTTTCTCTATCCATTCAATGTATTTAAAACTCATTAATAGCTACAATGACTATTGATGATCGTATGGAAGTTATTCTTAACACAAGTGAATATATGTCAAAATAGCCTACACCTTCTTGTTATATAAAACCTTTAAAAATAATTTTAATTTTATATTTATCAATGGTGCTATCAGCTTTCATCTTTCTTTTGAAGATCTATTGATGACTTAATGGTTTACTTATAGGAGGAAGATCCACTGGTTCTCATGTATGATTATTCATAATAGATTTAATTTCGCTATTGACTGCCTCCTTCTAATAGGAAGCTTCCGGACAAGATATTTTCTTAGAGTAGGTTCAAGGTTCTTTTTCTAACAAGTATATTAAAAAATCAAGACCAAATATTTTAGTTATTTTTGCCTTTTTACTCCTTCCAAGTTCAACATCATCATCTTCTGATTGATAATGATCATTTGAACTAGCCTCAGTCGTTCTCTTAAGTGAATAATTTTATCATATTTCATTACATGAAAACATATCTTTAAAAAATATAGCATTTCTTGATTCTATAATTGTATTAGAATGAATATCCTTAATATTTTATTTGTATATAAGAAATCGATATGTATTATTATTGTATGCATATTCGAGAAATACATAATCCATAATTTTAATTCATATCTTAACCTTTTTAAGATTAGGTATTGCTACCTTTATAAGACACCCTCACATTTTAAGACATTTGTAGGAAGATTTTTTACCTTTCCATAATTTATAAGGTTTTCTTCCTAACTTTTTATGGTGTACATTGTTAAGTATATAATTAAAAGTTAACATTTCTTCCCCTCACAAGTTCTGAGGTGCTCTAAAACTTATTAACATGGTATTCATTATTTATTTTAATGTTCATTTTTTCATTCCACAACACTATTTTGTTATGGTGAATAAGGATTTGTAGTTTGATGAATAACATCATTTTGGGAGAAGAACTCACCAAATAGTGCTTTGTATTCTCCACCTCTATCACTTTTTATTATTTCATCTTTTTGTTAAGTTGATTTTCAACTTTGTTCTTGTAATGTTTAAACATTTTAAAAGCTTCATATTAAGCAAATAAGTATAACAATATCTCGTGCAATCATATATGAAAATAATATAATACTTTTTTCCACATCTTGTTTACACAAACTTTAAATCACCAATATCTTAGTGAATTAACTTTATAGGTTCACTGCTTATTTTAATTGTTTGAAAAGAAAATTTTATAAATTTTGATTCTATATAAATCTCACACTTATAATTTTTCTAAAAGATCATTCTCGGTAATAATTCATAGTCTTATTAACATTTTCATAGAATTATAATTTACATGACCTAACCTATTATGCCACACATCATAAAACTCAAGCAAATAAAAAGAAGAGAAAATCTTATTATTAGTTTCATCATTGATTATAATTTACATGACATAACCTATTATGTCTTTACATTCATTTTAATGAGGTCATCATAAAGATGCTTTTTTCACTCTTAAAAACCTTCTTAAAACCATTTTTGCTCAACAATGAGCATAACATTAAATTCTTCTTAATATTAGCAGTATGCAGTATATTGCTGAGGGTGAGAAGCTTTTTAGAGATCATATTTAGTACGATATTTTTAACACTTAATACCTTGGAGGTTGATAAGGCTCTTATGTTTAAGTTTTCTTTATCTATTTTTTTTTAAGTGGTACATCCTTTTTTCTCAATATATACATATCTTATTGCACCACTATCAACCCATCACTACTCAGAACTTTTAATTAGGTTGACTTTGAAAACAACAAACATGTTTATTTATGAAACTTTATCAGTGAGGTAATCAACCTCATTGATATTGGCTTCAACAATCATTCCCTTTTTAAGCTACTTTGATGAGTTTTATTTTGGTCATTGTAATGTTTTCATTTATCACCATTTTATTTTACGAACTATAATGTACATGAAAATAATATCGTGTAAATAATATTTTCTCTAAGTAAGTTCTCATAAAACATTACAAAAGTCATAAATGGTTTTGTTTTAAACTCAATCTCCTTAAATGTAATTTTTTAGATTGTATTTATTCACCATATTGACTTTCTGTGTATGTGAATAATAATGTATATATGATTGATGTTGCATACATGACCAAAACCAATCAAATAGCTATAACACCATTCTTAAGGAATATAAATTTATTACTCTCAAAGACCATCTTGAGATTTAAAAATTTACAGACTATGAACCTTTTCATAACGACAACTTCAAACTTGAACATTTTGGCCAAAGCTTTCCAAAATGTTTTTGCACTCTTGACTGAACTATATACATCATATTGTTTACTCTATTCAAAATGTAGTTATTACACATGAAATTACTATGATTCCATACGTCCAAAGCTACTATAATAATAAAATTGGATTTATTATTTGACAACTTTAGCATTTTGTTTCTACAAGAACTTAACTAAGTTCAAGGTGGACATATAAATCAATATTTTATGTTGTCAATATTTAAATTATAATCCATTAAACCTTTTAACTTTCTCACTACCGAATTAATACTTGCAGCAATATTGGTTAGAAAAACCAATTCTTGAGTTAAAAACATGATATAATCTATAAAACAATAGACAATAATATTAATTAATAAATAAAACTTGTGATAAGGCAAATTAAGAAATAAAAATATTTAAACTATGCAAGATAAAATTGACATTTTAAAAGCTTAAATTCTCTTTAACATGCATCATATCATTATGAAATATTTGAGCATGTCAAGCATTTTGATTCTATATACTTTTTGGTATGTTATGATTTTTTTCTTTTATTTATTTTTTAAAGGTTGCTATAAATCTTTTTTTTAAATAGTTTATCTTCTAAAACAATTTAACTTGGGCTCAATAGAGTTTTTATTATTTTAAGCACAATATTATAACTACTTTCCCTTTGATTTTTTTTAAATAGCCTTCTTTCAGGGGTCTATTAGTACTTTTAGCTTGATGTTTTTGGTAATTATCAAGTGGTATTAATGGTACATTCATATTTGTTTTATTAATATATAAAATAATATAAAAGAAAAATGATCGGAGCGTGCATCGCATACGCTAGTGTGTAAGTCACCTAGCTATATTCAAGTGATGTATGCGGTAGTACTAAAAATGGCCTTCCGAGGTGTTTTATGATTCGTTTCTCTCCACCTCGATTAGCACCCTGCCACTGAAAAAAATCACAACAATCCTTCAATTTATATTTTCTTGAGATTTAACCCCTTTTATTTTATTGCACTTCTTTTATTTCAATTAATTATTTCAAATTGGGATTTTTTTTTTAATTTCATCCCCTTCAATTTTTTTCATCTTTTAAATTTGGTCCCTATTCTTTTGATTGTTATATTTTTAAGTGATTTCTCAAATTGGATTTTTTTTCAATTTCATCATTCATCATTTTTCTATACAGTCCTTATTATTTTGATTATTGTTTTTTTATTTGATAAATTCTTTGAATATATTTTATTTCTGATTTAATCCTTCAACATTAAATTGGTTAGGAATCTAACTTCTTTATTGAACTTAAGTATAGGATTTTACTTCTTGTGAATTTAGATATTAACTCAAGTTTAGAAGCTTAACTCAAGTTTAGAAGATTTTTCATATTATTAAATTAGGGTGGTCTTTTTTTCATAATATTAAAATAATAGAGCTTATCAAACCAATTGACTCAATGATCCAAGACTAGAATTTTTTTTCTGATTTTCTTTTTTTACATAAAATTTGTTGGGAGTTGAGCTTCTTTATTGAACATGAGTTTAAGATTTCAAGGGCTTTGAATTTGAGGGACTAACCTAGGTTTAAAAGATTTGTTCGGGTTTGTTTGATTTTTCATATTATTAAATTAAATGAGCTTATGAAACTCAATCACCCGAGTCTCAAATTTTTTTCTTTACTCCTTTAGAAACACTTATGTAGCCTTAATTTATTTTTCTAAGTTCGGTTAAAATTCTCTCGGTCCTCTTTGTTGTACCGACCACCAATCTAGGTTTACTTGAGTCGTTTTTATAAATCTTTTTTTTTTAGATTTAATTTTTTTACCTTCAATATTTGGTTCATCACAATTGACCTTCATGATTAGACTTGGTTTAAATTCCATATGGTTATCATGTGCTCATATCTTGAATTGCGAGTTTCACATATTAACCATGGTTAACCCAGATCAATCTAATGTGTTGTTATCTTAATATATTTTTTTAAATAATAATTCATCCAATATATCGATATTTTAGTATTTTAAAAGATTTTTTTATCCAGTATGCATCAAGTTTTTGACTTCCTAACATCTTTATTTTTTTTTAAGACTGAAAAGAAATTATATGACCTACAGCGTAGCATGGGTAAAAAAACTAGTTAAATCTACATGTGAGAATATTATAAATTAAAAACAAATCATAACATATATTTCGAAGATACTAAAAACTTCTTTCATAAATAATAATAATAATAATAATAATTTATTTAAATTATGTTAATTAAAAAAATTATCAACACTAATTCTCTATATTATTGCGAGAATCTATTTCACTGGTTAATTGATGCTTATAATGGTAATTAAGGTAACTATTTATTATGGTATAAGATTTTTTTGGATCTATCGCATTTATTTAAGAACTATTTGGGTGCTATGTATAATATCTATTTAATGTTGATTTTGTTGGTATTGTGGCTTGGATTGTAGAGAGATGGCATGCTATTTCTTTAGGGATGACTTTCCTTTGATGAATCATTTTATTTTATTTTTATTTTTAGGTGTTATTTGGGTTTTCATTTTATTTTATTTTTATTTTTAGGTGTTATTTGGGTTTGGTGGTCTACCAAGAAATGAAATCAATTATATATGATTGTATTGTACTTGCTTGCCTAGAAATTACTTTAAATTTCAATGGAGGTTGCTTCTTCATAGAAGATGCTTATAGTTCTTTAATTGCATAAAGTTGCAAGTTTACAGGAAAAGAGCAAGGCTAACTTTTTATGTAATTCTCAGCTGTACAGGGCTATGAATCTGCTTTAAAGAGTTGTAGTGGTAAGAAGAATATATGTTTGGCACGGAGGCATTCATTAGAGTTTATTTTTGGTTGGATAATTGAATGATTGATTTTTTTTTCATACCTAAATCTTCTTTGGATAAAAAAATAATAATTAACTTAACTATATTTGGCTTGGTTATGGCAGTAATGAATTTCTTTGAAGTTTCTATATGATTGATTTTTATTTATACTAGTATAGAATGATCTTGGGAACTATACAAAGAAAATTTTGATCTTTGTTTTTCTTTGGAATAGTTTGGTCCATTCAGAATATTCATAATAATTTGATCTTCAATAAGATGAAAATAAAATAGAACAATAAATATTATTTATTTTTTCATAGAATTGAAACATAAACAAAATATTGTGATGAGAGTTTTTGTTATACTGTGATAGATTTAGTAAGATCACTAAATGATATTCTTATGCAGACCAATAAAGTAAGAGTGTGTTGTGAATCATCATGGATTCCTCCTCCTCAAGGTATGCTTAAGTGGAATGTAGAAGTATTTGCAAATGACAAATCTAGATCTTGTATTAAGAGATCACGAAGGAAAAATCATTTGTATCCTTTTCTTGTTCTAGATGTTTTGGATTGAATCCAATGAAGTTGAGGTCTTGACAATTCAAAGACTTTTTTGTTCTACATGTATTAAGGATTAAGGTTTTTAATAACAAACATCCAGACTCATGCAACTGTAGATTGTAACAGTTGCTTCTGCCCGCATATCTTTTCTTTTGGTTTGTACAGGCATGCCCTTTCTTTTCTTTTCTTTTCTGCATTGTTAATTAAATGAGTGGGCCAGTACGCATTAAATGAGGTAGTGGCATCATTGTTTTCTTTTGGTTTCTGCATTGTTAATTAAATTAGTGGGCCAGTGCACATTAAATGAGGCAGTGGCATCATTGATATGTTATTTGCTGTCACATTTGTCTCTTTATAATATTGTGTGGGCTGTCTGGTTTGCCTGAGAAACTACTATCATGTTGGTTAGAGATAAGATTTTCCATTCTTTACATGTGATTCATTGTGCAATAATTGTCCTCTGTTTTTCGTGTGACTAGAAATTAAAAATGCCCTGTTCTTTTTTAGTTTATAGCCAAATACCTTTTCTTTTGGTTTTTCTGATTCCAGTCTGTGTATTTCTTTGCCCACCAGTTGCTGGACTCTCTTTTTATTTTTCTTCATTGCCTCTCCTGCTGGTTGTTGCACCATTAGTTTAGTGTTTTTTTTCCCTCTTTCCATTACCTCTTTTACTATCTTTGTTTATTTTGTTTTCTGATGCATCCATAATTAATCTGTGTGGCTCCTCTATTTTAAGCAGATTTGTTGAGCTTTTCTAGCCTTCTTTTTGGTTGGGTTGCTGGGTTGCTGTTTTGTTCACGTTAAGGCTTGGTTGCTTTACGATGCTGCCATGTGTATGTATTTATGGTCTGCAAGATTAATAGTTGTCTCTTTTTTGCTTTGTTGGACTATGAGACCAGCTTCTTCTTTTTTTCCATTTGCTTTTTAACCAACCAGTAAAGGCGTTGGTTGCCAGGAGTTTGTATTGAAAATTGTTTCTGGTGTGTTTTCTTCCTTTTTGATGGTTGTTGAATTTGTGCTTTAGATTCCCATCTTTATTTATTTGGCCAATTCATGTTGCAATTTACATTTATTCTTTTCATGGCTTGCCCTTTTGATTCCGGTCATTCATTTATTTGTGTTTACACTGTCATCAAATATATAACATTTAGTCAACAATTTTCAAAACTGAAAAAAAATAAAGGAACGTGCTTTTTTCTTACAGCAACAGATAACATTTAGTCAATAATTTACAATTTTTTATTTACAAATACACAAAAATCATTAGATGTCAACCTTGAATAAGTTTCTTAGACCAAACCCTCTTCAAAATTGTTTCATATTAAAAGAATTATTTAGCTAATGGAGAACCAAACAAATATACCTTATTGTTTTCACATCTCCTGCCATGTACATGGATGCAACTAGCTGATAAATAGGTATTAACATGACAGAAACAGAATCATGCATATGGCGGGGGTATAATGACATGGAGGAGCAACTTATAACAAGGGGAAAAAAAACCTGTCAAAGTTGTTATTGATAAAAAAAAGTATCAGGGAAAAGACGAGTGCTAATTTTGTTGAGACATGATTATAATGGTGACAAGAAGAGGAGGAAACACCATATGGAGATCGTGCTGCAACTGCTTTCATGGATGGACCCACTCATTTTGCTTCTTCTTCTTCTTCTTCTTCTTAATTGAATAAACAATTGGTGTTGTTGAGGGTCTTGGAATTTTGACAATTTAATATATAAGGAGATAACAGTGGTAGGAGGCCTCTAGTAGTAACAGGAGTCAGTTGTGAAATTGAATGTGAAAGAGGAAGATAAATATGAGGTTATTAGCTGGACAAGCAGGCAGGATATCGAATGTAAACCACAACAATCCTCTCATGTCTCAGCCTTTCCCTCCCTAATAACTTAGACATGAACTCAACCTTATAAGTGACTAAAATGTAGGATAAGAAAAGGTTTAAATTATTGTATTTGTGTTTTTTATATTTTATTTGAATGTTGACAGAGTTTGAAGCTTTGACAATCCCAATGCAATTCACCAACAGAAGATTTTCCACCAAGCAACTTTGAAATCTTAGCCTTTTAGGTTGACCATTTTAATTATTGAGCTATCTCAAATGCTATTTTCGGTCAGTCACGTTATACACCATTGTTTTCGCTGCTTGGTGTTTTTTTCAGTGTGCTGTGCAATTTAACTGCTGGGATTCTATGGCTAAAATCGTTTTCTTCTAATCAGTTGCTGGATTAGCATATTAGCAAATTAGCATATTAGGCCAGCCTTAGTAGATTAATTAACTTCGTTTTATCCAGGAAAGTCAATATTTTAGGTTCTATTAAAAATTTCTTTATTGGCCACACAAGTTTCATTTCAATTGATGTTTAGCTACACATATTTCCTCTTATAAAAAAACAATTTAGAAGTCAATGAGCATTTTAGGCCAACCTTTTAAAGTTGGTAGATTAATTAGCTTGGTATTTGCTACTGTAAGCGTATAAGTAAGAAATTCAATTTTTTTTTGTTTGGTTTCTTTTTTAAATAAGTTTGATAAGCTTTGGTTTGTTTCCTTTTGAACAAAAGAAAAAAAAATGGTTGCAAGTTCACCCAGGTAAATAGATATTTTAAGTTCTATTAAAAAATATTACATTAGCGAAACAAGTGCTATTTGAATTGCGATTTGGTGGTTGAAAAATAGAATGAAGAGAAGGATTGTTGCGTTTGAAACTTGAAATTTAACAAACAAGAATGCAAGTTGGTGGCTACTTTTTTATGCACATCCTTAACTAAAATAGCGGTCTGAGAGTTTTAAATGCTTTTTTTAGAGTGAATATTGTTGCCATTACTACGTGTTGTTAAGCCCAGACTGATGATAATTGTACGTGTGTTTAATTCACTTCGACAAGAAAAACAATCTTTTAATGGCTTGTTGAATTGCTAGCGCTGAGGATTTTTTTTTATTAATAAGGGGTCATTATCATTCTTAGGTTGTGTGTTTGTTTGGGCTACATAAAGAGGTAAAAAAGAAACAAGTGAGCGCTTTTAATTGGGTTATGAAAACAAAGTGTAAGGTTTACATTGTTAATCACTGTAGGTAGAGTCACCGATTGCTTTTTAATGCTTTTATCATATCAGTGTAGCAATTATATTCTTTTAATCACCTCTAGGAAATTTATGTTGTGGTTGTTTTAAGTTGTTATACATTAAACTTGCCTCTATTAGTTAGATTTTTCAAAAACTTTTTCTTTGCACTTTTAGGATTTTTTATTCTTCAGCTTCATTATGATGTTTGTATATATATACTGGTTGCCGTGTAATGTTGAGAAAGTATATATTGACATTTTTTGTTTTTTTCTTATTTAATTTTTTGGTTGTGTTTTTTTACTATAATTGTTGATGTGTTGGTATTTGTTCATAATATATTCATGTTATTTAGCTATTTTATTGTTGTCTAACTTTTTTAAAAGTTGCTTTGAGATATAAAATAAACATTCTAGGTAGAGAAATAGATTAATTTTTTTATTATTATCTACGTTGCTCATTTGTTTTGTTTGGAATTTGATCTTTGTTTTTTGTTTCTTTGTTCAATTGTCAAGGACTATGCAAGATGATTTTTTCCTATCGAGATTTTGTTCATCAAGATAATTTATCATACTCCTACAATGTTTTTTAGAGAATAACAAAAAAAAAGAAAATAAATATTTGATACGCTGGATTTTGTTGATGCATTATTGTGTTGTAACTTTAATCTTTCTCACGAGGTTGTTTGGCTAATTCATTGTTGCGCTTAGTTAACCCGATAAACTTATGACTTCAATCATGAAATGAGAACAACCCATTAAAATGCAAATCCAATGTTTAAGAACCCGTGAGTTTGGTCATGAAACTGAGATAATCTTAAAAAAAAAAATTAAAAAACTTTTTTAACTAGGGTTCAAATGTTCAAACCAGCAACTTTAATCTTAAGGCCAAGATGTCTCCATAAAAATCATGTCAAAACAAATTACAAAACTCAATACCCAATTAACGAAGTGTTGACTGCTGGAATTAGAAAAAAACACAAACAAAATCAAGTCAATTCAGGTCTACATTTTGAACACTATTCTCAAATCGTTGGATCAAGATAATATAATGCAAAGTAAAAATAAATTAATCATGAAATCTAATTTTAAATCAAGCTAATATAAATAATGCAACTAGAAAAAAATTTATTAAGAAAAAAAAAAGAGTTAACTAAGTTAACCCGCCGGATATATAATTTATGTTATAAAAGTATGATAACTAAATAAAAAACAAATCCAATATTAAAAAATTAAATAAAAAA
>Ga0325414_1003593_pt1 | contig 16158 bp, 7 predicted proteins | sample PopdelMetagenome_8_FD_206183 | JGI IMG/M metagenome (GOLD analysis project Ga0325414, IMG submission 206183) | Populus deltoides microbial communities from Bellville, Georgia, United States - Leaf-PdKOR-R3 | ecosystem: Host-associated > Plants > Phyllosphere > Phylloplane/Leaf | place: USA...
ACACGTCCTGTACCGACATGTATATGTATTTGTGTGTGAAAAAACCCCAATATATGATATAATTAATTAATAAGAAACAGTAAATAAAATAAAAATAATTAAGAAATGAATAGGAAAATTAATATATGTATATATATATATATATAAGACTAGCTACCTCCATCCTGGCTCGCACCCAGAAACGGCGATGGATAGCATTGATGCCAATGAAAGTCTTGGTGGGGTGGTGCTTGATGCGATAGAGAAGCCATATGTGGTATGCCAACATGATAACAAGTCCCGAAGGAACCAATATGTAATCAAGTATTGAATTCTTCTCCATATCCAACTCTTTAAGAATTAGGATAGAAATGGTACGCACTATATTGAAATTAAAAACACATGATACGCCTAATTTCCTCTGATTTTGTTGATGCAGGCTGTGAAGAAGAGAATTAAGAGAGAGATATAAGGAGTGCAAAGAGTAACTTGAGCACAGTGAAGAGAAATAGATGAAAAGGAAGGAGAAATATTGGAGGGATATTTATAGATGAATTAATGAGTCATGAGGGATATTTGTGGGTGTTTTTACTTTCTAACACTGTTGTTCGAAAAACATGGCAAGCTAGCACGGGGTATTTTTCATCTATATTTTAAATTACGTACCTTAGTTGAGAATTAATTGCGGTAATTTAAAACACCACGGTGGGAAATATAGTAATTTGTATTTTTCATCTATATTTTAAATTACTGTAGTTGAGAATTGCGGTAATTTAAAACACCACGGTGGGAAATATAGTATTTTTTATATAAAAAAATTAAATTTTAAACTTTGAAAATTTATAATTTAAATATGCGGATAACTCGGTGAAAACTATGTAAAACCTTAACAAAAAACTTCACCATGAAGAATTAAATAATGAGAAATAAAATAGAAATGATGGTAAATTATAAACTCCTGATCAAATTTTATAATGTTAGTAAAATTGTTGATAATTTAAAACTAGAAGTGAGATGAGTTAGTTAAAATAAAATAAAATGGAATAGTATTGAATTAATAGAAAATAAATTTTAGAGAGAGATTTTTCACATAGTATTTTAAAAGAAGATTGAGAAAAGGTATTTGGTTGAACGAAAAATGTACCCAAACTTCATATAAGAGTGTTTTAGTAAATATAGATAGATTTTCTATATAAATAGCAAAATTATGCAGAAAACACTACACCATTAAACAAATTTTACTGACGGATTCATTCCGTCGGTGTAAGACATACAATTCGTTTGTGAAATTATTGCCGACAGAATAAGTCCGTCGGTATACTAATCGTCGGTAATTCCCCTTTCCGTCGCTAATTCTGTCAGAAATAATAAAAAAACCAACCACCGACGGAACACCGACAGTATTACAGAAGGCGACGCGTGACAAAAAAATTCCCGCGAGAACATTACCGATGGAACACATCCGTCTGAATTTTCAACGGTAATTACTGAAGGATATTCCGTCGGTAAGAGTGATGGTAAATACCAACGGAAATATTCCATCGGTAATTATGACATGGGTGGTAATTGTTTGGCAACTCTCAGTTAAATACCGACGGCTAGGAGCCATCGATATGTATATATATATATATATATATATATATATATATAATAATTTATTAATAGTAAAAAAGCTTAATAAAAAAATAAAATTGTATTAAACATTAAAAATATAAAAATAATGTTAAATAATATTCATCCAAATATTCATTACAAATTTAATGTGTTTAAAAATCAAAATTAAACTAGAATAGCGATGGAGCTGGAGGAGGAGGAGGCTGGTTGTTCCCGGGACCATACTGCCAAAAAGGAGCTGCACATGTATCATCACCCATCCTTGATCTCATCTTCATGACCATTTGACGTAGCTGATCATAATTCATCGAGAGTTGTTGATATTGTGTTTCAAGGCTATGAACTCCTTAGACTAGGTGCTCGATACTGATGGAGAGCTCCCAACTGTTGAGACACTACGGGCCGACTGCAAGTTTTCGGCCGCAATGTTGGAGAGCCCGTAGACCCGATTTTTTTCGGATCCACCAAAAGATCCCACCTCCATCCACAAATCCAGATGGGTCGAAGGATCGTCCTCATATCTCTCCCTCAACCGGCTATTATAGGTCTCCTGAAAATTTTTTAAAAAATCATCATATTCAATTCAAGAAAATAATAACTTATAAAATAAAATGATTGAACGAACATACAACGAAGTGCTGAGCACGGTTGTTCACGAACTGCTGCACCCTCTTTCAGCGGTCTTGACTCCGCACATGCGTCTCTACAAAAAGCTCCATTAGACTCGGCTCACGTCCAAGAGATGCAACCTGTAAAGAAAAAATAGGTTGCAAGTTAAATATATTTTAAGGAACGACATATTAATTAACGATATATTTTATTAAAATTAATCTTACCATCCTCTTTGCATGTGCGTTGAATGGGACGGAGCCACCGGTGTGCGTGGTCACCGAATCATGAATTTGCCAGTTCCAGTTGTTGCCGCCGGACTGTGAGCGCCGTGAGAACCGCTATGAGGTCACGTGCTCAATATATGTTGTCCATATATCTCCCGAGATGAATGAAGGTTTGAATTCCCGCCAAACCGCCACCTCATTCCATCCTTCAAGACCGTTATCCGTCGCATGTCTTTTTGATTTTTTTTGGTGTCATACCAAAAATCACGCATCCTACTTCCATAGTAACAAAATAGAATTTAGAACATAAAATTATAAAACAAAAATAAATGTTATTTTCAATGTTACCTAGTTGCCACGTGATTCTCCCATACCCTCCTCACAACATTGTTGTCCGCCCTATCCCACTCAAATTTACGTTGTGTATATAAATAATTCATATAAAATGAAAATAATACAAGATATAAAATTATAAAAATAATTTATTAAAAATAAGCTAGAAATTAAAAGTTAACACCGACCTGAAATCGCTGAAACCATGCATCGATATTAGGTCTCCACTCAGGATGTCTGAAAATTTGACTCCATTAAAACAATGAAATCTTCATCGATGATTTAAACGTCAATGTTATTGTCCTGACAGCCTCAATGTTTGTGAACCTGAAATTAAATAAAATTAATAAAATATTAATTATTTGTTCATAAATTATGTTATAAGTATAAAAAAAACTAAAACCTAAACAAACTTACATTGAGAGGTCATCCTTCCATTGTGCCTGGTACTTGCGGGTGAATTGACCCCGCTGTGAAGGCACACCGCTTCTGCGCTGTGAAACCACGCTAGAAAAGGCAGCATCACAAGTTGGCGTAGATTCCTTGTCGTGATCAACACCTAAGGATACGTCCTCTTCGCTGCTAGAAGAACTAGCTGCAACCGTCTGTTGATGACGTGCTGTAGATTTTATTCGACGTATCTACACAAATGAATACGAATTATTACATAATTAACTTTGATTATTTAAAAAAAATTCGGCGGCACCTCTCCTATATTGGAGACTACCCACAGTTTTCAAACCTGCAATTTTTACAATAACCACAAACCAATTGACCCCAGCAACATCATACATACAACCTAACATCTATAGAAATTCAATTATTTAAAAAAATTCTACAGTATCTCCCTTATATTAGAGACTAGCCACAGTTTTCATACCTACAAATATTGATAATTACACAAATATTGCAAAATCAACTCTATGCAACCTAACATCTATAGAAATTCAACATCTATATATTTTCAACTAACATCAATAACATCAATACAAATTCATAAATAACAATTAAAATCAATCAAAATAATAAAAAAGCATAACAAACAATAATATCATAAAATTAAGATAAACTAATTAAATATAATTCTATATTTCAATTAACATTTTAAAGGTAAATTCAACAATAACAATTCAAATTTAATAAAATCCTCAAGATATTATGACAATACAAACAATCAAATAAATTTAACAAATTAAAAGAAAAAACTAAAGAACACTACACCAAACAAACAATACACAAAACTAAAGAACAATATATAAATTCAAAATAAATTTAGGAATGAAAAATGTTACCTTAATAGTATGTCGATTTCAAGATTTTATCTACAAACAATATACAAAACAAAGAAAACCACAAAAATAATCATAATTAAAATAAAAAAAGATAAAAAAATACAAAGATAAAGAAAGAAAAATACACACCTTTGAGGAGAAGAGGAGATGAAAATGACGAGCGGCGCAAAATGAGGAGAAGAGGAGAGGAGGGGAGAGGAGGAGAGGAGAGGAGAAGAGGCTTAAAAATGAATCACGGAGGGGGGGTTTATAGCACATTATTTCCTAAGGAAAATATAATAATTATTTTTTTGGGCAGTGGCATTAAATGCCGTCGGTAATTCCGTTGATATTTAATTGATTCTCGCACCAAAAATTTTAAAAATCCCTCCATATTTTTCGAATTCCATCAGTAAATCCATTGGAAATTGTGCACCAGAACATGCGCGTATTTTTTTTTCCGCGTCTGTTGGTGACATCAACACGCATGCGCTTTGGAAAGTGCGCACATACGTCGGTAATTGTGGCAAAATTCATCGGTAAACACGTTGGTATGGACATCAGTAATTGTGGCAAAATGCCGTATTTTTTTTTTGCAACTCTCTGTGAAATACCGATGGGTATGAAGCCATCGGTATACTCGTCGGTAATTGTGGAAAAATCCATCGGTAAACGCGTCGATATGGACGTCGGTAATTATGGAAAAATGCCTTAATTTTTTCGCAACTCTCTGTGAAACACCGACAGGTATAAAGCTGTCGGTATACCCGTCAGTAATTGTGGCAAATACCGACAGGTATAAACCCGTCGGTAAAACTGGCAATCTTTTTGCAACTGCCTGTTGTATTAATCCATGAAGCATGTCTCGTACTTCATGTCTATGTGTGAATGTTTAGGAATATGATATGATGATGGTGTGATGAATCAATGCGTTATATGATAATATAACTCTAAGTAGTCCACGACCAAAATCATAGGATGCACCTTTATAAAGACTTCATGCCTCCATGTATACCACTACAATATATAATTTTGATGATAGGCCAACCAATTATAATCATTGTTTTTACCCCTAACGATTTACGATATATAGTGCAATGCTTGTATCAATGTCTATTAGGATGAGTTGTCGTAAAGCGAATTGTTTCATCATATGATCATAGGGATGCAACTCCATAACCTTAAAAAATAGTAGACCATCGATATCCATGTATCTTTGCCTATTATGTAAATAGGAGAAGTAGCTAAGAGGTCACCCCAGAATAAAATATCCATAAAACCTATTAAAATATCAATTAACATAATTTATTATACATATTCTAACATAAAAAAATAATTAAAATACAAATGTTAATTAAAAAACAACTTTGGTAATACATATTTGATTAGGTTGTTATATATCCAACTTGTCATGATAAAAAGGCACAACATAGATTAAATTATTTTCAAATATCTTACTTTAACACTACCTAACATTACAAACCATTAGAGGTGATTATTTTCAGTTTGGTTCTGTTTTTACCCATAAAAAACAACCAAACCAGAACAAAAACAAAACAAAACCGAAACCGATCCAAATCGACAAGTTTCGGTTCGTTTTTTATGCCTTTTTTTGGCTTTGTGATGGGCTTTTAATGGATTTCTAATGGGCTTGAAATTAATGTTAAATTGTCTAATTTTCTTTGAAGATTTCAAAGTATATTTAATTGTTTTACCAGTAAATATTCATTTATATTAAATTATTAATGTCAATCTTGTGTTCAATATATTTTTTATTTTCCTAATATTTTTCTACTTCAGAAAAGTTTAAATAACACACATTTACACACTCATATGTTAAAATCCAAATTACAAACCATTGCCTTCAAAGGGCTAAAATAAATAACAACAAATAACATTATCATAAAACACTCAAAGCCAAAAAAATAAATCTTCATTTGCACATCGTCTCAATAAAAAAGCACATCAAGAACATTGCACTTTGATTCTTGAAATTCAAAATCTAGAATTATAACATGATAAATTAAATTAGAATATATAAAAATAAAAAATAGTATTTTTACCGTACGTTTTCAATAAATGCATCAATTTGTGAACTAATTATCATCCGTTGTTAGATGCAACTTTCCACCAAATTCTACAAGATAAAAAATTAAACATGTTAGAATAAAAATGTGTTAATTAATAAATCATAAAATAAAAGGTGTAAGGTTTTAAGAAACATTACCTGATTTAAGGTTTTAATAGGTTTCAAAATCATTCATCAAGGTTCTATTATCAGTTGAAATTTGTCCATGATGCAACCAATTTTGACAACAAATAAGTGCTTGAACTGTTGCTGGGAATAGAGAACTTCAAAATTAGTCGAGTATACGACCTCCTATGCTAAAGGCTGATTTGGAAGCCACTGTAAATATAGGAATAGCTAGAACATATTGTGCAACTTTCAAAAGTATCTTATATTTTGAAGCATTAATCTTCCACCAACCCAAAATATCTAATTTATCATCATTAGAATCCTCACAACCATTAACTAAATACCTCTCAACCTCATTTCTATTTTCCAAATTATCTTCCTCCTGTAAGTGCCTTTTGAATCGAGCTAAAGTGTTAACATCTACCTCTATGTCATCAATAGCATCATTAACATTTTGTTTATGCCTATTATCATCCACCATTTCATTGGCTTTCAAATAAAACTCATACAAGCTCACTAAATTATCTTTTACTTTTTTTGTTAGCAATTGTGCTTTGTCATAATCATACAACTCGCCAAAACAAAATTTTATATATTTCAACTTAAGACGTTGATCCAAAACATTAGCCACATACAATAAAAAAAAATTCTGATTTGCTTCACAATCCCAATGCTTCTCAAACTTTAACATCATGTTCATCGTCATTCCACTTCAAAGATTATCTCTACTTTTACACAATTGAAACAAGTTTGTATGTATGTAAATCAATTCATTGAAGAAAGAATTTGATGTGACATGCAATGAGCCAGAAAATCTCAATGTAACCATGTAAAAGATCTTTAAAAACTTCAGCAAAGTTCTAGCATTTTCTCAATCCTCCAAACTAGGTGGCCCTATATTTTTTTTATTCCCCTTTGAATCAACCTCCAAAAAGTAACTCATATACCTAGGTTCACTTTGACCTAACCTCACAAACATCTTTTCAAACTTTTCAACAGCTTCTAACATAAGATAAGTTGAATTCCATCGAGTTGCAACATCCAAACACAATGATTTTTTACACTCTATATGCAACTTTTCTGCATACTTTTTAAATGCAACTTAATTGCATTTCGAATCTTAACAACCAAAACATTAATCTCTTTCAATCCATCACACACAATGAGGTTTACAATGTGTGCACAACATCTAACATCCAAATGTTCATTTGACAAAATATTAGTTGGCCAATCTTTCATCACATTCTTTAAATATGAAATAGTAACACTACTTGAGCTTGCATTGTTTACTATGAAAATTAAAAGTTTATCAACCCCCTAATCTAACAAACAATTCTTAATAACTTGACCAATTATCTCACCCATATGATTGGAAACTTGACAAAAATTCAGAATTCTTTTATGCAAATTCCACTCATTATCAATCAAATAAGCTGTTAAGGACATATAGTAAATATTTTGGATTGATGTTCATGTATATGTTGTTAAGCATAATCGTTGACCCTTAAGAGCTCTCTTTAATCTTTCTTTCTCTTCAACATAAAGTTTCAAACAATCTCTTTGTAGACACAATTTTGAGCACCTGAAATTAAACAAGCACACATGTACAAATATATGATTTTATTAAATATATGAACGGGTACAATCTCTATCTAAAATATTCTTTCAAAAGAATAAGACAATCCTCTGATTCTTCCCTTGGATTTGATGTATGGTGACTTGATTTATCTGAGAAATCAAGCCAAGATTTGTGCTTTGCAATAACTCGAATTTGGGTGTGTATTGCAAAGCGAGATATGGTGATTTGATGCTTTGAATAGTACATTTGATTTGTCTTCAAAGTGTTGTTGAAGAACTTTTATGAGATATTTAGGCTTGATCCAACAGAGCTTAACAAGATTTAGTGATTTGATGCTTTGAGGAGTACCTTTGATTTTTCTTGAAAGTGTTGTTGAAGAACTCTTACGAGGCGTTTAAGCTTGATCCAACAGAGCTTCATTCTTTGTAGACTTCAAGCGTAGATGAAGGAGGCTTGAGAACTTTTAAGAGAGCTTTATTGCTTGGAGAGAGAGAGAGAGAGAGAGAGAGAGACAGAGAGAGCTTTCTTACTTGAAGAGCTTGCCTTGAAGGAAATTTGTATCTCCCCAGAATCCTCTTTTCTCTAGGTTGAGGCCCTTTATTTATAGAGATCTGTAGGGGCTCTCAGGTCCTTTTTCAATACCATATGGTATAATTTTATTGGTTAATATTTATTGACGGGATCTTGCATTTATGATAAGATATCTTAACGGGATCTTATATTTATGACTAGATATCTTGAATATGTCATCTCAAGTGTCAACTTTTTATTGGCTAAGAAATATATGAAGGCTTATTTATTTTTCATGTCATATATTTCTATTTTATTTTATTCTTTCTTTTAAAAAAAATAAATAACATATGGTGAAATTTGATTGGTAGAAAATTTGTGTTTCTACACTCTCATAACAGTGAAACGAGAAGGAATGTCAAATCTAGGCTGCACGGTCCTAGAAAATAATCTAAATCCCTTACCCTCCACAAAATTAAAAGGCAACTCATCAATTATAATTATTTTTACTGGTGCTTGTCTATATTCATCATAATCATAACCTATTGTCTTAAGAGTTCCCATACTTCGATCTCCTGATTCACCCCCTGCTTTATTAGGTTCTAATACCAAAATTCTTTGCTTCTTATCAACCATAAAAGGAAAATTTTTGCATACTTTTAAATGACTCCACATATTACTTGTCCCATTAATAATAGTATGACATGCATAATCCTTTCCATAATAATTACATTCAGCTCTAGGGGTTGCAGGATCACCATCAAGTTTTGTAAAATGATCCCAATTTGTTGACTTTTTTATCATCAACATTTCTTTTCCTTAATGTAAGGACTTCAAGTTGTTTACCTTTATTATCCATGGCGGATCTTGCAGTAGTTGATGTTGGGTTACTGGGGCATTGGTTGATGTTGGGATAGTGCCAGTAGATGAAGCATTTTGATTTTGAAGGTTTTCTATCTGTAATTACCAAATGAAAACATATTAATATTTATGCATGTTGGAATATGCAGTATATAGCAATGATGTAACAGCCAACAACTATGGGTAAAAGAACCCAAAAAATAGCAAGAAGAAGTAATAGATTTAGCTAAACTGAAATTAAACCAAACTGAAATCAAACTGCACAAACTAAAAGAAGTAATAGACAGTCAATTAGACTTGAAAAAAATGATTTAAACAGCAACCTAATGCATGAAATAAGAGTAGGGTAAATTCAAAACTCCCCTCTTTCAAGCCTACAAACTGTGTACAGATGAGAGGTCCTAGCACTCCTCCCAAAGAATAACAAGGTTGCAAGATCATAACAAGGTAACATGCTCAATGCTTTAATGTAAACCTATCATTCCACCATTAACATTCCCATCAAAATCATTATACTACAATTTCACCAAGTTTAGATTCTAACTTAACCAAGCCACCCAGCTAGTCCACTGTATGAATTCTTGTACCGCCATAATTAAGGGAACATAAGTCCAAAGGCCATGAACCACAACATACCCAGTAAAAAAATTTGTAACCCAATTTTTACGAAACTAAATAATCCTAAGACTTTGAATTAAGAGCAGGATCAAACATGAATAGTTTATTGTGTTTCTTATCAGTTCAAGCATACTTTTGTATATCAGATGGAGGTCTTGGAATTGAGACTTTGAATTGAGAGCATGATCAAACATGAATAGTTTATTGTGTTTCTTACAACTTTTGCAAAACAAATTTGTAACCCAACTGTTAACGTAAGCTCGACCTGAATTTGAAGTAATACTGAATCGCTGATGAATTGTTATAAAAAAAAGAATAATCAGCAAGTCCAACACCCAATTTCCTATACCCTAAACCCAATGATGAAACAAAATCAATAAAAAGCTGAACAATAATTAAAGCAACTGTAGAATCACAAAGCATAAGTCAAAGAAAAAAAATAATAGAGAGAGAAATCTTACTTTAAGAGGGTGTTGCTAGGGTGCTAAATCTAGACTCTGGAGATGTCTAGCACTGAAAGGTTTTCCTACTAGATCTAGTTCACGCCTTCGTTCACTACCATAGAAGGTTTTCCTAAACACAGGATCTAAGCCTAAGCTCATTGGACTTGCTAACTGCTAAGGGAACCTCTTTCAAGATGTGAAGAATAGCCCTAGTCTAGTAGCGAAGTTACGTAGAGGAGAAGAAAGACAAGCAATACAAAATGGAAGAGCTCTAGGGTTTGTTTAACGAAGATAATGGCTCACCATCACTAGAATATGGTGAGGCACTGATAACTGATGAAGATATTAGAATTGGGTGTGGCACTGTGGATCACTGGATTGAGGACTGAGGCCTAAGGGAGGGGGCGGCTGTGCGAACGAGGACAAGGTTACTCTGCTAGGGTTAATATTAAGTCTTAATGCCTTATTGTAGAAACTAGAAAGCTTTTTAGCCTTTTTTTTTAAATTTCTGAACCAAACCGGTTCGGTTCGGTTCGATTTACCTAGTTCAAGCAATACAAAACCGGAAACTGAACCGAATCGGAAATTTTTCTAAATATTCTAATCGGTTTCATCGGTTTTTTTCACGATTTGGTTTTTTCAATTATTTTTTTTTGTTTTCTCGGTTAAATTGGTTTTTCAGTTTTTTTGCTCACCCCTACAAACCACAAGCTTATTAACAAGTGCATATAATTAAATTGTGGTTTGATGTAATTATAATTAATAATATATAACTTGCATCATAATGGAAGTTATGGTTGTACATAAAAGACATAACAGATATAATTAGATCACGCACAAGCTAAGGATACTCTAAGTAAAGACACTTCCATGACCATAATTGTATAAAAAAACATCAAAGTGATTAGTAAACTTCCTGACAATGATCCATGATAATGATTCCTATATAAACATGTAATAATAGTTGAACCCTATTTATACAAGAAAATAATCTCAAGGTTATCCAACAATGGTTGATACACCAATAGCACTAGATTTCCAAACAGATCTGTGATACGTATGCTACTAAATATATGTAAGATGTAAGTTATAGGATACCTGCATAACATCTCATCATCAGCATTTTATCTATAAATATCTAATTGCATTAATTTAAAAGCTTTAGCATACCTACACAATATCTTGCCATCAGCATCCTGATGTGGATTAGAAAAGGTGTGTTTACTCCACTTCATCTTTATCACATTCCCCTCTATTATGTTAGGAGGAAGAATGTCTTTAATCACTTTTGACAAAATTATATCGTGTTATTATAACCACAACCAGAAAAATGATGTACACAAATGAGATATTTTGTTAATGCAAAAGTTGTATTTCCATTCGTATAGAAATCACCAACAAGTTACCGATGTAGACGTGTCATCAACGAGTGTTTCATTAAGGATTTTAGATCCATTGATAATTCAATCGGTGATTTAAGTTCTAATGAAACAATAAAAAAAAACTAACAAAATATTCATGTTAGTTATCGTAGGGACGACAACATCGACATGGCTGGCTCGCTAAAAAAATGGTGCCTTCATGAGAAATGTGTTGTTGGGAAGAAAAAGATTTCGGGTTTAATGATGATTAAGGTTTAGGAGTCGCCACCTAGTGTTATGGTTACTAGAAACCTATGGTCTGTGAGAGTCTGGTAAATAACTGGTTGTACGAGGGGAAGATGCATCACCCCCAATGCACTCTATCTAAGGTAAGCTGCAATGTTGTTTGATTATTTTTTTAGATCAAGTTTCTATTTGTTGGTCTCATCTAAGGTTCGAAGTAGATCTCTCTTCGTGAGGGAGTCTGTAGCTTATTGGGTGAAGTCCTAACTGTTCTAAAATTTAAATTTTAGCATCATATTTATTTTGCACTTTATATTTTTAGTACTTAAGGGTGTATTCTAGTGTAGTTTTATATCCCCCAGATATTAAAGTCTACATCTGAACCCGAATATAAAAATGAACAAAATGATTGGTAAATGATTTTTAACATTTTGATCAAATCCTAATGGATAATCATAAACTGGTTGCAATATCTGTTTTTTTGCTTTTTTAAGACATGAGAAAAATATAATTTCTTTGTTTTTTTTTTTTTGAAAATATGCTTGGAAAACTCTTTAAGATTTGGTCATATGCATGAAAACAAAATATTTTTTTGTGTTTTTTTATTTTTGAAAAGGGAAAATTAATTTAAAAGTTTTGAGATTTTTTTAAAAAAATTAAGAAATATTTTGGAGAAAATCGGGTATTTTAATATTGGATCTGTATCTTACAGTGTAAAAAATATAGCCAAATATTATGCAAAATCAGTAGAAAAACTTGCAAGAAAATCACAATTTTTTTAAAGGACTTTTAAAAATAATTTTGAATTATTTATTATTATTATTATTATTATTATTATTATTATTATTATTGGGCTTGGCCCGCCCCTGCAAAATTTGTCGGACCTAGTCGGGTTGGGCTGACTAGAGACCCAACAGATTTAGACCTCTTTTTTTATCTTTTTTTCTGTTGGGCTAGGATAGCCCAGATCCAGGCCAACTTCAAGGGGAATATTTAATTATTTTCACCCACCAAGCAGAACAAATTATTCTTATGCTAAAGATAATTATGGCAAAATAAAGCAGCATAAAAAAAATTCACTACAAACTCAATAATAGAAATAAGAAAGTTGGGTTTAAATTAAAAAGATATGAACTAAATGCAGTTGATACGACAGGGATACGTACATTCAGCGGCGAAACCAATGGAAGGCCAGCAGGGGCCCGGCCCCTGCAAAACTCTTTTTTTTTTTAATATAACAAATAATAGGCTTTTTAATACTAAATTATTATTTTATTAGTTATGTTTGACTTTAAAGCTATATCTCCGTGTATCTCCATGGAAGTAAAAAATAAAAGGACAAATAAGCTTTTTAATTTAATTTTCTTCCTTTAGTGTCTCTTTCTCTCTCTTCTCTACAACCCTAACCAAAAAAATTAATAATACTAAGCATAAAGGTTAAAGCAAAGTTGCTGCCAATAATTAATTCTTTGTCAAAACAAAGTAATTAATAATTTAATTTTTTTATATATTTGTTAAGAATTTGATTAATATATATATATATATATATAATTTTGCTATTTTTTTCAAATCTACTAGTTTTACCATTTTTTATTTCTTATTATAGTGAATGTTGTTTTTTCTAATTAATTGAATATATTTTATGGGTTTATTTGTTTCGATTATGCTTGGATTTTTTTATGTTTTGTTTTTAGCAGAACCACCAAAATTATCAATTTTTTCTCACATATATCTTACTATCACCAGGTCCAATATACAATTAGAAACGATCTTTCTAGCCAAATTGAGTTCTTTGAAGAACGTATACCCAACTTTGATTCACTGTAAGTTTTTTTTTTAGAAACTAGTAATCTTATTTTTTTATGTTAGATATGCTTTTATATATCAATTTCTTTGAATAAAACTATGCTTTATACCCAGCTAATGTTTCTTATATATTTTGTATGTTTATATTTGATAGGTACAAAGACCAATAAAATTAAAGTGATGAATACATTATGAAGATGAAATTAACCTCATAGCTTTGATTCAATTTGGTATTGCTTTAAACCTCTTATCTTATATAAAGATTGTCATGTGTTTGTAGTTACTTCTTTGAATAAAACTAAATTATGCAGTTTTTTTTTTATTTTTACAATTCATGTATAGTAAATTAAAAAAAATTATATCTTTATATATTATTTTAGCCCCCTATCAAATAATCTCAGCTACATCCCTGTACATTAGCATATGTACATGAAACATGCCTTAAATCAAATCAAACTACAAACTTACTTTATGATGACACGTGCATTTTCTTATTTGGAACGTGGAAGTTGGAAGGGATGCTGTGAATGAAATAAAACAGCTGAAAGGAAATGAGCAGACTCAACCCTGAACCAATAAAATTAAAACGAAGCAGAAACACCGAATTTCTATCAGGTGGATGACTACTGATAAGCATACAATAACTGCTAGCAATATATATAATTCTATTGTGAGTCCTTTAAATTGTCTGAGGATCGGAGTAGGAAAAAAAAAAGTGTCTAACAAACAAGGTTAGTATTTATTAAGTCCCTTTTGATTATTGTCAAAATATAAGATAATTCTCACAAAGAAAACAAGAAAAAATAAAAATTTAAAACAAAATTGTATTTGATAATATTGATGTACAAAATAAAATGATTTTTTTTTTTTTGCATTATGTTTGGTTGATGATAGACATGACAAAACAAAATATAAGAATGTTTGTTTTATTTTTAATATTCATTACCATAAAACTTAACATTTATACTTGGAACAACAATTAAAATTACTTTTTTCACTTTATTTTATATTAAGCATTAAATTTTATTTGAAGTAATTTCAAAGGGTAATTAACCTCACCTTTCAGAAATGTTAAAAGAATTATTTATGGTCAAGAAGATAATGTAAATTAAATTATGATTTACTTGGTCATTAAATCATTTATCCAAATATATATAGTAATAAAATAAATAAATAACCAATCATATGTCAAATAAGATATTTACATCAACACATTAAAATCAAACATAATTGAGGATGCATGATAATAATTTCATAGATCTAACTTATATGCATTAAGATTGAAAAAACCTAGGTCTAATGGTCATCTGCATCCCAATAATGCTGGATTTAAAATCTCAAGGTCTTTAGATTATATAATTTGTTTTCACCAGTCCTAGGGATATTCATGATTTGTACTGGTGATATTGAGGGTTGTTCTTGGTGGCATTGGGATCATGATCTTAATTTGGCTGAACAACTTTTTATATATATATCCCTTGAGTGCATGAGGGTGTTATTGTCTGATAAACTTGATAAGGAGGTTGAAGATGTAAACAGGGACAATATTGAAGCTGCTTAATTATGATCAAGCTTGTCTTCAGCTAGCGCTTGGACGGGGAGGCCTGAGATGTTCTTATAAATTTTTTTGTTCCTTTCTTTCCATGTACAGTGGAAACGATGCTCATATATAGCTTGTTAGATGAAACACTACAACATTATCCAGTTTTACCGACAGACTAATTCCGTCGGTGACAGCAATGAAATCCGTCGGTAACAATAATACTGACGGAGTCACCGACGGATCACGTCCGTCGGTATAACAGTCGTCGGTAAATCCCATTTCCGTCGCTAATTCTGTCGCAAATAAAAAAACCACCCACCGACGGAAACACCGACGGAAATACAGACGGATACGCGCGCGCCAAAAAAAAGTTTTCCGCGGGAACATTACCGACGGAATACCTCCGTCGGTAATTTCAAGGGTAATTACCGACAGCATTATCGACGGAAAACCCGTCGGTAAGGATGGCATGGCTTGTAATTTTTGTTGCAACTCTCTATGTAATACCGACGGATATTATCCGTCGGTAATGCCGTCGGTATAAAATCACTGACGGATAATATCCATCGGCAATCCGTCGGTGAATGTGGCAAAATCATGTAATTTTTTTGCAACTCTCTGTTAAATGCCGACGGATATTATCCGTCGGTACTTATTTAAATTATTGAAAAAAATAATTTATTAATTGTAAAAAAACCTTGATAAACAAATAAAAATGCATTAAACATTAAAAATGTAAAAGTAATAATATTCATTACAAATTTAATGTGTTTAAAAAACAAAATTAAACTAGAATAGCGGCGAAGCTGGAGGAGGAGGAGGAGGCGGAGGAGGAGGAGGCTGGTTGTTTCCGGGACCATACGGCCAAAAAGAAGCTGCACAAGTATCGTCACCCATCTTTGATCTCATCTCCATGACTATTTGACGGAGCTCATCATAATTCGTCGAGAGTTGTTGATATTGT
>Ga0325414_1003594_pt1 | contig 16156 bp, 8 predicted proteins | sample PopdelMetagenome_8_FD_206183 | JGI IMG/M metagenome (GOLD analysis project Ga0325414, IMG submission 206183) | Populus deltoides microbial communities from Bellville, Georgia, United States - Leaf-PdKOR-R3 | ecosystem: Host-associated > Plants > Phyllosphere > Phylloplane/Leaf | place: USA...
TACAATCTTACAAAATCTAAAACAAACCATAACAGGTATAGAATTATACATTCATATACTACAAGTTTGTTTGAGAAATAACAATAAAACATGTACATTTGCTAACAAAATACATATACTAAAAAAACGATAAAATTGCCATTTAATTAAATATTAAAATTTAAAAAGAAAGAATTACTTACAAATATTGATAAAATCCTTCGGTAAATCAAAACACGGATGCTGTGACCACAAAACTTCAAGAAATATAACTTGTTGTGCTGATGTGAGGAAGACTTTTTTTTGGGGGGGAGGGGGAGCGGGTTGTTTGCAGATGGGGAGAGTTGGGATTAGGAAGAAGAAGGAGATATAGGGGAGGAGAGGGTCGGCAGAGCTGACATTTATTAACTTTTACCGACGGATTCACCGACGGATATTCCGTCGGTGAATTAGTCGGTGATCACGTCTGTGATTCTGATAGAAACATAGACACGTCACCGTACGGATCTGCCGTTTCAAATCCCTCGGTGAGTCCGTCGGTAATGTAAACGGCGCACCGGTCATGTCACTGTACGGGCTGTCGTTTTTGAATCCATCGGTGATGTCGTCGGAAAAAAATGACCCGCCAAAACCTCCACGTCAGCGACCCACCTTTTTTTAATTCGGAAACTTTTTCGTCCGTAATTCAGTCGGTAACTACCGACGGAATATTTCCGTCGGTAGTTTTCCGTCGGTAGTTACCGACTGAATTACAGACGGAAAAGTGTCCGTCGGTAATTCTGACCTCAAATTACCGACCGAAATATTCCGTCGGTAAATCCGTTGGTATTTAGCGAATTTCTGGTAGTGTTTGCGACTCGTAAATCGCAAGGAGGAGGGACAAAAAATTTAGAAATCTAGGGCAAAAAAAAACCTAATTTTAGTATTTTATGCTCTCACAGCTCGTAGACCGTGGAGAAAATTTTTTTGAAATGTCCTCGATTATAATCAAGGCTTTTTCAAGGATGTGTGTGGATTTATTACTCCCAATAATATTTTGGATATTCGTCCTTTAAGAATTTCTTTATCCAAACATTAGCGGTGAATAATAGATGAATTCCCCTCAAAATAAGTTTTTTATATTTTTTGGAATATTGGCCAATACCCTTTGGAGTCTTACAAACATGTTGTAAAATCCATAAATGCAAGAAAACAATTTTTGTTGTGTTTAAGAAATTCATGCGAAAACACATTTTTTAAAACTTCCAATATTTTTTGTATAAAAAAAAGCGTTCAAAACATGTTAGGGTAATGGCTGCATGCAACACTCAAGAAAAAAAAAACATTTTTCTTTATATTTTTTTCAAAATGCAAACATCACAATTGGACATAAACACCAAAATGGAAAATAGCAAGCCATTATTCATATTATAAGAACTACAAGAAACTTGAGAAACAATTCGTGACAAAAATCGTTCAAAGCCAAATCAACTTAAAATTATGTGCACTGGAAAATACTAAACCTGCATGCATGAGGGGACCAAAGTTTTGAAAATGAAATTTTGAAATCCAAATCCTACTGCATGTGTCCATGAATCATGACCTATTTTCTTTTTACCAATCCGGGAGAAACTGGCATACTAGTTTCATACAAAAAGGAAAAGCTTGGGACGACATGCTTTTATAACACAATTATATAACGGACTAAAAACTAAAGAAAACCTGGCCAGTTATTTCAATTTAAAAGCATGGAAGGATACGAACAGAAAAGGGAGCTGATGATGAAGAAACAATAGCCCCCTTCCCCGGTTCCTCAGTTCTGAAACAGCGAAAGAAAGAAAAAAAACGGAACACCAAAGGCTAGCCCTCTTAACATAGTCACTCATCTAAAACTCAAAAGCTACGGCAGGAACAAAACAAAGCGAGTGTTCATTGTATAGTAAAAATACAGAATGTACAAAGCAAGGAAAGAAAAAAAAATGGGTGCAACAGATTTAAAGGCAGCAAAGGAGAAGATAGTTAAGACTTACTTGCAGGTCTCACTGTTTTATTTTCTGCAGAAGATGAAATGAAACTAAGCGAACGTTTGTTTTCTCTATTCTCCTCTCTTCTCTGCCAATAACACCAGAATGCAAGACAGAAAACTCCCTCTATTGACTGCGTTTTTTACTCTGCCTCTCTTGTGTTTTTTTTTGTCTCTCTTTGCTGTGTTTTTCTGTCCCTTACTCTTTGTTTTTCTCCTCTGTTTTTGCTCTCTCTTTTATATTTTTCTGCTGTCTTTCTGCCACCCATGTTAGGTCATTAGAAGGGTTTATATATAGCCTAAATATGTCTCTATTTAGGAAGGATTCAATGCATTAATCCTAGGACGCAAATCTCTACTGATTTGTAGTAAAAAAAACGCAAAAAGGAAATTGCAATATTCTGATTTTGTGTTGGTGCTTTACGTCTGATTTCTTTCCAGTTTTAGAGGATGGTGTGGATCTTTTCTTTCCTTCCATAGGGCCAGCTGCTCCCTTTGAAATGAAGCAACAAAAACGTGGTCTTCAGCTCCAAAAATCAGGCGTGATGAGAAAGGAAAATAGCAGAGAAAAAAAAAATAAATCAGCTGGAGGGTGCAACTGCAAGGTCCTATTTTTCTTATTCGGTGCGGTAAAAATCCTGTCATTTATGATGATCCAACCCCCCTCTCCAGCTTTCAATATCTTTCTTCAATTCAATCCCTCATTTTAACACTTTTCTATTCAGTCCTTGGTCCAAAAAAAATCCTTCGAATCAATCCCGCGAACTTGGGCTATATCCTTCCCGCGGCAGAAATTTCTGCCCTCACATTAGATATTCAAATGGGAATATCTTGAGCTTCTGATATCGAAATCAAGTGATTCAAAAGCCCAAATTCATCTACGCGTCTAGGACTAAAACTTTGATGAATAAGTCGAAGTGAGATAAAATCTTTTTACAGAACAGAATCTAGCAGTAATTTGGTTGGTCGAAAGGGATCTCCAGGTCTAACTCAAAAACTGACAAATGCCGAGAATTCTGATATGACTAAGAGTATGAACTAAGAACAAAAATCACAAAAACTAGGCCAAAAATAGAGTTTTTTTAGTGCAGACTCGGGTCAATATCCTTCTTGCGGCAGAATTCTCTGCCTTCACGTTAGATAATCAAACGGGAACATCTTAAGTCTCTGATATCGAAATCAAGTGATTCAAAAGCTCAAATTCATCTACGTGTCTAGGACTACAACTTTGATTAAGGAGTCAAAGTGAGATAAAATCATTTTAGAGAACAGAATCTTGCAGTAATCTAGTTGGTCAAAAGAGTTCTTTATCTGACATCCAAATCTGACTGAGAATCTGCTCTAAGAACAATGATCCCTAGGACCTAATAAAGGTGTACTTCAATTTTTCAACATGTCATGAGTGACAAAATATACCTAGGATGATCAGATATCGTACAAAACCGAGTCAGAATCAGAGCCTAAGTTGGAACAAAAAAATTATGACAGCAGCAGAACCATTTTTTTTAGTGCAAATTCTGAGGGTTTTATTTAACCTTAAAGACCAGATAAAAAAAGAATGAATTTAGCATTATGAAGACTCCTAATCAACCTAAGAAAACCTGATGATTTTGGTAGTAAAGGGGAAGGATAAAAAGAGCAGAAAACAGCTCAAACAAGGTTTCAAAAAAAAAATATTTCTTTCTATGCTTTTGTCAATCTCCTGGCGAATATGAGCTAAACTCCTACACTCTGTTCAAAAGAAGTATGCACCATCTCCAGCACGTGGGGTCCAAAATTGAGTAACAACAAATTATGAGATAGAAAAAAAGTAAAAAAAATTTTTTGATGCTAACCCGTGATCAGAAGCTCCAAATATGAAAAAAATACAAAAATCAATTTTCAACAAATCAAATATTAAAAGATAAAATAAAAAAAGCAATCACTTAAAAACAATAATTGAAAGACAAAAAAAAAGATGCGACCCCACTCGAGTTAACTTACCAAACCGACGATCAAAGTCATGAGATTGAAGTAACCCTATAAAAAGAAACAAAAAAAATCATAAAGCTTTTTTTTTAAAAAAAAAATCATTGTCAACCAATGAGATCAAAAAGGAAAATAAGTAAAAAAAAAACAATATGAATCCGTGACCAAGGCCATTTTACTAGAAGCACTACACATGTAAAAATCTCAAAAAGCCTAAATTTTAATAAATCAAATGTGAAAGATTGAAATTGAAAAAAAAAACATTTACAAATAAAAGTTAAAAAGAAATAATAGCAATTATAAGAACGGAGATTATATTTGAAAACAAAACAAGTTAAAAATGAGTAATTTTGGATTGAAGGGTTAAATTAAAAAGAAAAATAAATTTTATAAAAAGAATTAAAGAATAAACTATAAATAGAATGAGGATAAAATCTAAAAATATTAACAAAATTAAAATTTTGATTAAAGCATAAAATTTAAAACAATTGAAATTTCACAAAAAAAAAAGAAAGAAAGAAAGAAAAAAAAAGGAAGTCCCAATACTTTCTGATTGAGAGAATAATTTTTTATGGTTGAGCTTAGCCTTTTTAGCTGATTCGATAAAGGACAAAATCATTAAATCACAGTTACACTCCAGAATAATTTCTCTTGGTATAATACTACAATATTTTTTTCCACACCATATATATTCTGTTAAATATATTTTTTTATGTCTGATTCAGAGAATTGAAGTCCCGATGTTTTCGACGCTTTAAACGAGTGGAGCCTCCTTCCGTTACAGATCGCTGTGTAAAGGCACTTGCCACGTCTTAGGGTGTTGTTGTGCAGTGAAAAAGTAGATTCTCCAACCAAACTAGCTTTAACTCTCACAGTTGAGTTGCAACACATGCCATGATTTGTCCCGACCATTGCAGAATCAAGTCAATGAAAGCAACTGCATCTTAATTGGTGCTGTGTAGAGTCCTTTCAACCGATCAGATTACAGGCCCCTTGCCTCCTCGGCATCTATCTACAGTTTCAAGACTCCACTGCCCTAATTTAAAAGTGGCCTCCTTTTTGTTGAAAATAAATTGTATTCGGAGGCATAACTCCATCTGCAAAAACTATAAATAAGGGTTTTTCTTCTTCTTCTTTTTTAAAAAAGAAATTGATTGGAAATAAAACTCAATTACAACGAGTGAAGAATTGGCTTGACTATATATATATATATAGGAGAAAAGAGGGAGAAAACATGCAGAGGCTGAAAGTAGAAACTCAAATTCAAAAGTTGGTTTGGAAAAGTAGAGAGTGGGGAGTGATGTTTTCTATAAAGGCAAGGGATAGCAATGGGCAATAGGCAGTAGGCGCTACACGCAAGGGTAATGAAAGAGCCCTTACCATCTGAGCAGATTTGATACTTTGGAAAACATTGTCCAAAGCTAATTAAATTCCCTCCATGGCTATTGGCAGGACGGCTTCCTAATCCGGACAGCCTATGGGTCAACGAATGGTGTAGGGGGGACATGCAAAGGACCCCCTTCTGGAAGCCCGTTTTGGCCCCTTGGATAGGTCCGATTTTATCATATGCCTTTTTACTTTTCTCTCTCTCTCTCTATAAATAATAATTCAAATACCAAACTAAAAACAAAAACATAGCAACAAATAAATAAATAAATAAGACAAAACACATTTAAAATAGATTAAACAATTTGTATCATGTTAGATCATGATAATTGGGTGGGACTTGTGTATGTACCCAATATCTTTAGGTTTGGCAGAACGCTAGGTCTTATAGGTCTTGCTTGTTTTAAAGCTCAACGCCCTTAGGCGTGGCTACGAGCTAAGCTCAAGTGGGTATAGATCAAGCAAGTTGCTAGATCCAATGCCCTTGGGCTCTGCTGTGAGCCAAGCCCAAGCGGATAGGGTTTTGGTGGGCTGTCGTACCCATTGCCCTTAGGCTGAACATCGTGCCAAGCCCGAGTGGGTATGAATCTAGCGAGCTGTCAGATCCAACACCATTGATCCTAATAGTCCGGATCGGAATATAGATGTTTATCTTCTACCGTTGATTGATGAGTTGAATCTATTGTGGTCATCCGAAGCTTTGACTTATGATGTATAGAGGAAACATAATTTTCTGATGAAGACAGGTTCGATGTGGAATATCAATGATTTTCCTACTTATCAAATGGTTTATGGTTGGAGCACGCATGAAAAACTAGCATGTCTATACTATATGGAAATTAACAAGGTATTCACGTTAACAAACGACAGTAAAATGTCTTTTTTTTTACTGCCAACGACAACTCTTGCCAACAAATCACAAGTACAAAAAGAAATAAGGACTTCGTTGAAAGGGATGTTACACAACCGCTTTTTTTGGGTGATGAATTGTATGACGTGATGTTGAAGTATAGTGACATCGTGTTTAGTTTTCAATCCGGCAAGTAGAAGTTTCATGGTTTTGGATTGACCTATAATTGGGCTAAGCAAAGTATTTTATGGGAGCCTCTTTATTGGAAGACCAAACTCATCTGTCATAACCTTGATGTTATGCACATAGAAAATAACGTGTTTGAGAATATTTTCAACACGGTTATGGACGTGAGGGAAAGACAAATGATAACATCAAGGCTAGAATGAATATAGCTTTGTTTTGTCACTGTAAAAATATAGAGTTGGTTTATATTAGGTCATGGGTCACAAAGCCCAAAGCCAGCTTTAGCTTAGCCAGCTTTAGCTTAGAGAAAAATGCACAATTACTTGTCTACCAATGGCTTAAAAGTTTATGTTTTCTTGATAGACATGCCTCAAACATGTAAAGGTTGGTGAATTTAGAGGATTGTAGATTGTATGGAATGAAGAGCCATGACTACCACGTGTTTATGCAAACACTCATTCCATTAGCTCACTAGGATTTATTATCAAATGGGATATGAGATACACTCACGAAGATCAGTCATTTTTATAGAAATATATGCTCCAACAAGTTGCGGACACAACACATAGAGAGGCTTGAAATGAATATCGTCCAAACAAAATGCAAAGTTGAGAAGATATTCTCTCTGTCATTTTTCGACTCGATGGAGTATCTACCTATACATTTATTATTTGAGGCAAAAGTTGAAGGCTTAGGGCCTGTTTGAGATTGTTGTGGCGGTGGTTGTTCAAAGTGTTTTTCGTTTAGAAATGCATCAAAATAAAGTTTGTTTATTTTTTAAAAACTATTTTTGATATCAACACATTAAAACAATTTGAAAACATTAAAAAAAATTCATTTTAAGCAAAAAAAAATTCAAAATTTTTGAGAACGCGGTGCCTAAACACTCCCTTAGTTCAATATAGATGAATGTATCCATTTAAAAGGTTAGAGATTACACATACATCATAATTACATTTTTTTTTGTTTTTCTTTACATTATTCAAAACATTTGTTCTATTCCATGTAGGTACTTGTTCAATTTTAAGATAAAAGTAAAAAACAAGACATATGTTAAGGTTTTGATATGTGAAACCTATATTATTGAAGAGATCTTAACATTTATCTCATATTATTTCAAGTTATAATTGAGAACAAGAATCAACCATGTTCCAAAGTATGACGATGGAGGGGAAGTGCCTTCGTGTGAGAACTTGTCAATATTCAAACAAATAATTTATTGGTAACATATAAGTTGCATAATTTTTGGAACAAGGAGTAAAAGAAAGCAAAAAAATATGCGAGAAAAAGCGAACTTCCAACTTGGAATGATGTGGTGATTGGGAAGTATTTTAGACCGCCATATATCTCGAAGGCTGTATGGGCAGACTACATTTAACATATGACGTCCGTATGTTTCACTCGACAGTCACAGTCTGTACAGGGAACCAGTGCCAACATGTTCATAATTTTGTTATCATGCACACAAGCAGCTCCATTTTGTTTGTTTCGCATGCGAAGCAGATGATAAGTTTTTTTTATTATTTCCATCTTTTTATTTGTTATTTTTTTAAAATATATTAACTGACAACATTTTTATCTTTCAGGCTACGGCTCTTGGATGCAAGCCAAGCCCGATGGACCTTTTTGTGAAAACGCATGTTTGATGTGATGACCACCAAAAAAGGGTGCAACACTTTATGGATAACTGAGCTCAACATTTAATGGTATGTTGATTTTCAACCATTTTTTTTATTAAGTTATAATTTCTTTCAATTTGATGAATTTTTTTTCCAAGATACATATAACAGCCGCTTTAAGAAGAGATATATAGACGATCCTTTGACCCATCCATATCTCAATCCAGATTTGTGGTTAGAGGCAGGATCATCTAGTGGGCCCGATAGAAATCGGGTATACAAACTCTCCAACACCACAACCGAGAACTTGCAGATGACCCATAGTGTTTCGACCATTGGATGCTTGCAATTAGTTCTAAGCACTCAAACTCTTAAGTTCAAGGTGATTTTAGACCAACAAGTACATGATCAGATGACCCATCTCAATAAAAAATATAAACGACTAACTTCAGATTATCAAGAACTCTGCCAAGTGGTAATGGAGATGAGATCAAACATGAGTGATCGATGGGCTCTTTCTTATTGCCCCACGGTCCCCGCAACGACTAACCTCGTCCTTTTCGTCCTCCAGCGCCATCTCTGTTTTAGATTTATTGTATTTGAACGTATAAATATTTTATTTTTAATTTATTTTTATATATTTGATTTTAATTTATTTTCTACTTCTATTCAATATATCTTTTTTAAAAAAATTATTTTAAAATATTACCGACAATGAAATGACGGACCACATCCGTCGATATGTTTCAGAAAGTTGGAAAAGAATTACTACAAATATCACTACTACTGTTAACTCTTCGATGGAATTACAAATGGTATTTCATCGGTGATATGTTATATTTACCGATGAATATATTGACGAACAAATAAAAACACCGATAGAATTGCATACGGTATTCCGTCAGTTATATGGCAAACTTCTCGAGGGAAATACCGACATAATGAAGCAGGTAAAAAACAAATTGGTGCACTTTGTCCGTCTATAAATCTATCGATAAATTTATTATCAACATACCATAAATTACCAATGAGAGTTTTTCTGACGGACTGTTTCTGTCCATGAACTCATCGGTAAATTACTTATCGATGGACTGTGAATGTAAATATCGACGGAAATTTTTATCGGTAAAACTGTTAAATCTAGTAGTGCACCTGTAGGTATATAAATTTTTTTTCCAATGACCTATCATATTTTCATCTCATTAATATTGTATAAGGGATATTTGTTCCTCATTAATATTGTGTAAGAGATATTTATTCATCATTAATATTATTAAGAGATAGTAACTCTCTAGCCTCTTCACTTCAGCAAAACAATAAGGTCCAGGGGCTATAAATACCTCATGAACTACCTAGATAAAGGGTTCATAATTTATATTCTCTAGATACTAATACTTTTAAATCTCAAAGCATTTATCATACCAAAACAAGAACAAATATTTTTATTCTTAGAATATAATGATCATTCTCTTATTTATTGCAATCTTTTTGTTAAAAGTTAATAATTTTATAATTTGAGGGATCCTAAGCCCTACCAAAAAAGATTGTTGTGTAGGTGTTTTGTCTTTTATTATCTATCATCTACTTTTTAAGCTTTGAAGAATAAAATATTGATATAAATGTATAATTATTTATTGTCCAAATATCTAAAAATCTTATTTCTAAACCTATTAGATTTTAAAAGATTATAATATACAAGAAGAAGAAGAAAAGCAAAGTAATTAAAAGTTAGGTATCACCTAGCTAGCTAGGTAAGTGGGACGGGTGGACATATTCAGTGAAAGGTCCAAGTGGCTATTGGTCATGACCTGTGACAGCCTGCCACCTAAGTAAAATTCCAAGTAGGGTTGTGGCCGATTTCGACACCTGGTAGGGCTGACCTGGTAAGGTTCTAGATTGACCAACCTTATGCATAAACACATTGGCATTATGTGTTTTGTATCATGCAATCATGTTATGTTTTCATCATGAACCTTTCTTCTTTCTGAATTATACATACCTGCAAGTGGCAAACACAAATAGGCTGTTGATGGCTCGTAAACCACCCAATTGGAATCCATGGATCCAGATTAACTTCATTGATGCAATCAAGTGATGAATCTCTTCTTCCTTTGGATATTTCCTTTTCTTTTTCTGGTGTATATGGAAACGTCAAGAAGAATAAGAATCATGCAATGGAGCGGGATTGCAAGGTTATTCAATAAAAGAGATGCAAAGCAGTGCAATATTTGGGAGCCAAGCTAGCTATTATAATGATCGGTACATATCGTTTTGTATTTTAATTTGCTACTGACCGAAACTTGGGACAAATTAATGCTTGTATTTGGCGACAAGCCATCAGTGAGTCCTTGTCTAATTCTCATTTTCAAGTAGTGTCAACAAATAATAATAATCTTTTCTTTATACAGAGAAAGAGACTCCCACTCTTGGTTTCAGGTATCCAATCACCTCACATTTGCTCTCCTTTTTATTGTGCCTCCATGTGCCTGATCCCCAGCATAATCCTTTCAAATGGGCCATGGAGAGACCATTTCTCGACACCTGATCTCTCTCTCTCACACGAGAATCTTATCCTGCCTCATTGTCTTCCAGTTCTATGAGCAGTAGTTGACACATTGTGAAGAATAAGGTTTAATGTTCTGCTACTTTCATCATTAATGTTTTTATCTTCACAGGTCATTGAATCTTCTCTCTATATGTTATGTACATGGGAGAATCATACAATGCACACATATTCAGTAGAGCTAGCAGGGAGGCATGCATGCAACCGTTTGCTTTCTTGAACCTTGCAGCCTTCCATTTAGGCAAAAGAAACGGCAATTAATTGAGAGATTAACGTTCCATGTAGCCAAAAGAAACAGCATTAGTTGATAGATTAGTGCCCACTAATTACACAAAAAAAGGGGTCCTGCCAGGTTCGTTGGTCTAGGCAGTTAATCAGTTTTTTCAGGTAATGTCGGTTGGTCCAACGAGGTCAACGAAATGGCAGCTTCAATTGTTTTTGGGATACCTTGTCCATGACCACCAGAGACACTAACCTTCCATGCTACTACCATCTGAAAATACACAGTAGGCATCTAGCTACAGTTATAGATATATTAATGGCAACTTGCATAAAGAACCTCAATTAACTAATCGAGAATTAATGACACACATCCAGCAAAATAGAAGTTGCCTTTTAAGATTTTGGCGGCTATTTGTATATGTTCTTGTGTCTCCTCATAAATTTTGTTTCTTTTGGGCACATGACGATGGTCGATTATAGCTAGAGTCGACCATTTGCGATCAATATCATCGTCAAAGATCATGTTCACAAAAGCTAAAGAAAAGGGAATATATATATATATATTGGAGTTTGAAGAATATTTCAAGATTCGTAACCCAACTACTACGCATTGCTGTTTAATTTACCCTAATTAAGATTAGCCTAATCTTACCTTCCAAGTCTTCGTTAGTTATAAAATACAGGGAGAAATAAATTATTAGCATTCATAAACAAGAACTTCATTTTCCCTTTTCCACTCACCTATGCTAACAAGTTAATTAAAGGGAAGAGAAACGATCGAATACCACCAATCTTAGTTAATAATTTCTTCCATTAATTCCTTGTTTTTTTTAAAAAAAAAAAAACAATAATGGATCAAGATCAATATTGTCTGGCAAAAAAACAAAACTTTAGCATGTGGCACCATGTGATCAATCACTACCTTACACATATAGAGTGCCCAAATGATGTGGTCCTTGCACGAGTTCCATGTGTTGCGACCCTACGAATTTAAATCCTGTTTATTTTTGTCAATGAAAAATGTTTTTAAAAAAATTAAAATTTTTTATTGTTATAAGTTATTTTTTGATGTTTTTAGATTGTTTTAATGTGCTGGTGTTAAAAAAAATATTATTTTAATGTATTTTCAAGTGAAAAATACTTTTATATAAAAGTAACCGCTACTCCACAATACCAAATAAACTCTTAGCATGGTCACAGTAGCATATATATAATAATTATCCAACTTAAATATGGGTCCTTCAACATTCTTGATTAATTTCAACCGTCAAAGATGTACACTTCACATATATAGGCCTAGGTTTAATCTACATGCATCTAGTGCATTGAAATGAGGAAATATATCAATGTATTTCAAATATTTATGTTGTTTAATGTTCCTTCTTTTCTTGATTTAGGGAAGGTTTGAATGGGCACACGTGACTATATAATCATCAATTCAATCCATGATACCTGTATAGTTCCTTAACTACATATATCATGAGGGCCTTGTCTCAATATGTATGTATGTGTGTGTATAGATATATATGTATGTATGTATGTATGTATGTATACGTACATATATACAGAAATCTATGTATATATATAAATTGAAATCCTCAAGGGACATGAGATATGTGAGGATTTAATTCTGGAAAATTATAGGAATTTACTTATAATCAATCAAACATTCAAGCCTGGTAAATTCCTGATAATAATGTGATTTACCCCATGCATGTCGGCTACGTGTTAATGATGTTGATTTTAAAGTAAAATCACGTGAATTGCCCACTTCTTATGGATCGCGGGCATCAATAATTTATCAGCTCATATTAATTTAATTATCAGTTAATTATGCCTAAACCAACCTCCCATTTGATCGTGCAAATGCAGTTTATATGTATCTGTAGAGATCAATTTGACATATAACTTCATGCTTTAATTACTCTACGCATAGTAAACGAAAAATAATTTTGAAGGGTATAATTTAAATAATAAGATTTTATATTTAATTTTTTTTAAAGATTATCGATTTAAATCTTATAAATTTTAAAATTATTAAAAACAGAAAAAAAACAAGAAATGAAGTGTATATGCAGTTAATTAAGCTAAAGAAAATTGAATGACATCAGAGCAAAAAAATCTGGTCCATGTGGTGAGATCATACGATCTCTCCATGGATCGCAACTTGAAATATCTATGAAGTTTCTCTGATTATGTGGAGTGACCAGCCACGATCGACATGCACCCACTTGTACCTGTCTCTAGATCATAGAAATTATGTACGCACAGAGTTGAAAAGCAGAATAATTTTTATCACAAAGAAGTGGTCGGCTACTGGGCTAGCCTAGCTATATGTAGCAACAGCTTCGACATGTCCCAGTATATTGTACTACGTCCTCCTGAGCTAGCTAGCTAGGCCTAGCAATTGTGGAATCATGAGCTCAAAAGGTTGTGAAAATGTAACACTTGTACGAAGCACAAAACCAAAAAGACAAACAGCACATGTGTTTTTCTGCATCCATCCCTGACCTGAAACACGTAGTTAATTTCTCTTTGCAAGGTCAAGGGTATCAGTGGGGTAAAACCCATCATTGGCTTTATTGATAAAAACCTGCCGACGCCATTGTTTTACTTTTTGTAACCTAATTAAGTAATAAGGAATAATTACTAATTAGACACACAAGCCGCGATCACAAAGTTGATAGAATAACAAGTAAAGCAATTATAAATCCGACGAATTAATCAAAAGTTGCAGAAAGAAGGTGCACTATTGCAGGTAGTTAAACTCAGTCTTTGTATTATTAGGCTTAATTGCAAGCTAGTAGCGATATTATAGTAGAAATTCTTTCCCTTTTTTTTTTTTTTATCCCTTACCATGTATTAAAAATTAGGGATCTGATCACTCGCAAGTTTGTCGTCCTAGTCAGCAGCCCACACACGTAAGGAAGCTTGTGTCTATATATTAAAGATCTGGCATATACCAAGGAGGATCATCTCTATCGATCATCAATTCATCCATTAATGTCTCCTAATATTATAGTAATGAATAAAATATTATGCTCTTTTAGTGGTCTGGGGTCATCCATGACATTAACGAGACTAATCCCTCTAATAATATAATGCTATTCTTCATATGAAAGAGCATGAATGGAGGATACGGCGGTTAGACCAAGATAATAATAAACAATGGCAAGCTCTGTGTAATTAGCTGATGAAAATGGAATCTGTACCTACAACATCATAACACAAGAATTAATATTTAGTAATTATATATATAATCGGAAGAACATTTTGAACATTATTTTGCTGTGAGGAAGAGGAGAAAAAATCTTTCTGGAGGAGATATGCTAACATAGAATAGAGAGGCAGAGCCATTAAATAGGGCATCTAATCATTACAGTATTTTCAGGATAGATATCTCACATGGGGCAGGAGAGATTTAATAATACCCAGCTCTTGCTGCAATTTTTGTTTCTTAACGAACCAAACTTCTACCTCTACCTAATTAATTATTATCCAATGTTTTAGATTGATTTTGGTCCACTGGCAGGTTCTAGACCATGGACGTAGCCAGTTTTTCTACAAAGTTAAGGAATCCTCACTTCCCTAGAAAATCACTGCCTTGTTGTAATTATTTGAAATTTATGGCTGGTTACCTGGCCACCTCCATTTTCTTGGAATAAACTAATATTTGTGAGGATAAAAACAAAGAATATTAACTTTTGAATTTTATGGAGGATCTTTATGAAATTTTGGGATGTGGGGTTCCCACCATTAGCAACGCATGAATATATATGCAGAATACTTTTGGATTTGACACAAAAGAAAAAAAGATGTATCCTTTTACTCATGCTTAAAAAAAATGTGGCTTGCAAATTATCAATGATAAATTTAAAAAACATTAATAATCTCAAACAATCATTTTGTGTTTGATATCATGAAGGATAATTGGGATTCTTTCTCTAATGATTTAATTAAGACTCTGCATAATTAAGTGCTAGAGATTTCTTACATATATATTTCAAATGCTCTTTCGAGAATCTATAACGGGGACAGTATTTGTTGGATCTCTGAATCTATTACCAAGAATTCAGAAACACCCTTTAAAAAAAAAAACACAGAGAACCTATGCGCTGCCTTCTGATGATGGTCACCATTGTAATATGTCTTAGTTTTGCTTCCCAAATCAGAAGCTCAATTTTCCTTTGGGAATCGGTGCATTTAAACACCACACAGTGCATGGCACAGGAGTTTCCCACTGCACTCTCCATTCCCTTAGATGAAGTCTAATATCAACAGAGTTATTGATATAATAAATATTCTCCAATATTCTTACTTGAAACTCTTAGGAATGCAATTTCATGCATGGCCATCTTGATGTGGGTAAAGATGACAATGGAATATTGTTGAAACGCAGAAGAAAAAAAAGATCTTCACATGCTTAGGGAGAAATTGAACCAAATCCAAACGTATGAGGTGGGAAATTCTGTGTGTTACTGTCAAGTAGTTTTACGCGAAACAAGAGATGATGACAATAAGTGGAGCAGGAAACAACAACAGTGGAAGCAATGGATCGATTTTCTTTGCATTTTCTGTGAGCACAAAGCAGAAAAATGTGGGATGAGAGGAACATTCACTCAGTAGGAATTAATAATATAGTGGGAAATAAAGATTAGATCATTAGATAGATAAAAACTGGAATTGGGATTGGGAGGCAAGGCGTGTGGGGTATGTGAAAGGTGACCTAAGATTTTCGTTGTAAATTAAGTTAGCGGCAGCACAAGAAAGAAAGAGCGAGCCACGTGTAGAGGCAGGTTACTCTTGGAAGAGGCAAGAACGCGGGGTTAGACGTGTTCAAAGGGACCAATAAGCCATTAACGTACCTCCCCACCAATGCCCCAATCAATCCTAACGCCCCATTACCACCAACCCTCCCCTCCATTAACAGTACACTATTCTTCCATAATGGTCTTCTAACAAGGAAAAGGAATTTCTCCTCTTTTTATTATATTATCATCCTTCTATTGGATTGGCCATACTGGGTTTTTTTTTTGTCATGTGTTGTTGTTTTCTCGAGGAGCAAGAAGCCCTTTTCCGCCCTCTCGCTCTCTCTTCTGGTACTTGTTGGTAGCTATTATGAAATTAAAAAAAAAATGATATATTGTAGTACTATTAGTGTCATTATGCAAATACACGTACATAAAAAAGGAATTTTGTAATAGAGAAAGATAGTGAAAAAGAGGGTGGTCGTGTCAAAGTCTCAAGCAGCTATGTCCCGCAACCCCCACACTATATCACTCCCTCCCTCCCTCCCTCCCTCCCTCCCTCCCTTTGAGCTCTCTTTCTACTGTTTTACAAGACACGTGTTGATCTAAAACAAGTTCCCAGTGGACCTCCTT